>Ga0153989_1000296_pt1 | contig 12993 bp, 4 predicted proteins | sample TSNC073MetaG_FD_104701 | JGI IMG/M metagenome (GOLD analysis project Ga0153989, IMG submission 104701) | Attine ant fungus gardens microbial communities from North Carolina, USA - TSNC073 MetaG | ecosystem: Host-associated > Fungi > Mycelium > Unclassified | place: USA: North Carolina, Jones Lake... | reverse complement strand
AGAACTTCAACCTGGGGCTCGTTGGGCCCAACTTGTCTGGATAATCTAGCCCTTATTTTACCGAGTAGGGCGTTAAATATAATAACTATATTTAAGATACGTTTGCTATCACGTCGAAAATTGTTTACGTCTCTCATGATCATTTATGTTAAAAACATGTCCACTTAATTTGTACTTATTTAATTTTGCTAAGAAAAGAATAAGCAACATTTAAAGTGGTTTAGAGTAAAAAGGCAGTATAACGTACTCCAATGAATTTGCATGTATCTATACTTCGCCTAACAGCTACACTAGTTTTAGATTAACCGATGGTTTAATTAGCTAAAGCAACAGAAGCTTAACTCAATAAAACTCCTTTATCTTATAACCATATAGTTTTTTATTTTTTTGAAAAAGCTTTTCCTATATCTTGGTTTAATATATTAGCTTTTAGTAACAAAGGTATTTCTAAAACTTTGCTAATTTTGGATAGCTGGGACTTTCTTTCAAATTAAGATTAGTAATGTACCGCCCTTTGGTGAAAAACTGAGATATTTTGTAATTGAATACTCGACCTTCAGGTAGATAGAACTAGCCAAATTATGAAGTGTAATAGACATACAAAATCTTCGGCTTTTCGAGTTTGAAATGGTATATTTAGTAAAAAGAACGATAAGTCATCATATAGTGCGTCGATATTAACAATAGATATAACGGATACAGAAGTACGTTTATTTAAACAAAAATAGCAGTGTGTACATTCGGAACTTTTGTTATTGTACTAAATGTTAAACCTTTAGGTAGTGATTGTAAATAGCTAGATATAGCCTTACATTTATAAAGGAAGCATTGCACCCCTATTTAAAATAGGGACTTAAAATTTTAAAAACCAAATGTTCCTTCCGCTTCTATAAAAACTAATCACCAAACCAAAAAGGGTTTATATTCACTTTTGAAATTAAATCATAAAAAGTTCGACCCTTATTCATTTGAGATATAATACTTTTCACCCAATCTAATTGAGATAAACGTGTAGTTCTAGATTCAGTTAAGAATAATACTACAGTTTTAAACTCAAGTTAATCTAACCATTTGTAGTATATAGATGATATTTATCTAGTAAAGGATTGTTAAAACAAAAAGACTTTTTACTAACTAATAATAAATAAAAAACCTATTTCCATCGACGACTACTCTACATACAAATAAAAAAATTAAGTATGCCATTTTAAGTCATAGCCTATATTATCAATATGAAGTCGTATTCTGAACATTGCTATTAAATAATATTAAATAAATTTGAAAATGTCCTTCACTGTTAATAAATCCTGTTCATCTTATTGAAAGGTGCATTTTATTTTTGCATTGGTGCTGGTTCGTTCTTTTTTAAATAATCCATAAACAAGTGTTATTAGATTCAAATTACTCAACATGTTACCAACCAATTTAAAGGTTGATCGGACTAAATCTTATCTCAATTATTTTAATTATTTGACTAATAATAAAGATCTTCGCGTATAGTCTCTGGGGATGATTATTTGTGTTTCCTGCTGATTGCCCAATCTTTAGGATTGTTACTTAGTTATATATAAATTAACTGTCATCTAAGTACCTTAAGCTCTAAGGGTATTCCAGCATATAGCAAAGTTTTAAGAACACAATAGAGATATTTCATGTTCTAAACTGTTGAAAGCAAAATCTACATGAGCTGTATAGTTGGATCGAATAGCCAAACCATTATTAAATCTCTCATTAGTCAATAATAAAGAGTTTAACTGGCAACGTTTACTCTTCCACCAAACCGTACGTGCAAGTTTCCCCGCATACGGCTTTCCGGATTCTAAACAAATTTTATAAACTTTTTCTAATTTTTTATTCAAGCTAAGTCTATTATATTTACCACTGTTATCTTGGCATATTTTTGGACAAGGGATGCACATAGAAAATGTTTTTCTTCTTACTTCTTAATCTACTCATTATTCTGATTAATGTGGATTTATCCTGAGCTAAAGGTTATTTTTATATGCCTTAGATGGTGCATTTTTATATCTTAGAGCCACCACCTATTAGACAGGTTTTGTTTAAATTATAGCTAGGGTTAGAAATTAAAATAAAGCGGCTAAAGGATCAAAAGGTAATGTGGGTTCGTCATTTGAATCTTTCCATCTACTTATTGTCATGTACTTGCTATTAAGATATTCCGCTCTAAGAGAGATAGGACGATCAAATACTACTATTTGTTGTGTATCTTCTGATTTAACGATTACCTTTATAGGTTTTCCATATTTTTTGAACACCTTATTTAGGGATAACCTATGTTTTGCGCCAAGAGTGTGAGCTAAGGAGTATTCTAGAATATAAATTAATTCATTTAAAGATGTTCGGTCATCTGCTATATTATAGTAGTTCATATATCCTTTTAAAATACTATTGTACCTTTGTACAATTTCGTAATCCGAAAGAAATATAAATTTTCCAAGGTATTTTGGAAAACCTTGTTCATTTGCAAATCCATTTTGAATTAGTTTAGCTTTTAAAACATTTTTTGGAACTATCAATTTAGGCTGACCTGTAGATTTTTTAGACTGACTCTTTAAAACTTTTCCCGCTGTGTTTATTTTTCTACTAGATATAGTTTGGCAGGCTGTATTACATTTAATGTAATAACCTAAAAATTTTGCATATTCAGTACCTAGATGAGTTATTTTTGTTTTGTCTATGGAAAGTTCTAATTTAAGTTTATCTTTAAGAAATATATTGACTTCCTCTGTGATCTTAACCGCTAATTCGTAAGGTCCTTTGACTCCTATAACCCACTCATCTGCATATCTAACATAATGTATTTGACTAATGCTACTGTTAACCGTTGGAATTGTTCTTATTATTTGATTATTTTTGATTCAGCAAGGATTCTTTTTAATAAGTCTTATTTCCTCTGCGCTGATATTTGAGGCTATCTTAATTTTTGTACTGTGGTTTTCTACTGTTCATTCTATTGAATTATACTCTGAATTTTGAGGGCTTGTTGAGAGATAAAACTTTTTATATTTATGCTTTAATTCTTCTATAAATTCATCGAATGGAGTTAAATACAGATTAGATAGAATAGGGGAAAGAATACCGTTCACTGGAATTCCTAGTATGGAATGTTTCAAATTACCCTCTACCATATAACCAGCTTTAATTAATTTTCAGATAAGTCCCATTATCGTTCTGTCAGGATTAAGTCGTTCACTCAGAATTTTGTCCATCAAATGATAATCTATTGTGTTTAAATATCCCTTTAAATCTCCTACTATCATCCAGGTGATACCCCTCATGCTTTTAACTTCTAGTAGTGCGTGATGCACAGATTTTGTAGGTTTGAGGCCATACCTAGTACCTTGAAAAATTTGGTCGCATTTAGCTTTTAGAATAAATTTTAAAACAACCATAATAATTCTATCCTCAATGGAGGCTATACCTAAATTTAGGGCTATTAAATTACCATTAGCTTTTGGAATATATATTGAAATTTTCTTTGTAGGACTACACTGATATTTTCAATTTACCACGGAATCTCTCAATTTAGTTAGTTTTTGAATTGAGATAGCGTCGACACTATGTTTATCAATACCTTTAGTCATATTACCTGGTTTAGATTTTATAATTTTATATGCATTTTTATACAGTTCTATATTATTTAGCGATTTGCTTGAAATATTTCTAGTCAAAGTAGGTTTAGAGTAATAACCCTTCACGTTTGTTTTCACTATAGAAAAAGGGTGTAATAGAATACTTGTCCTTTTATTTTGGATGATTGAATCCTGCAAACCTTCCCTTAGGCCTCTATGTTTTGTACCATAAGGTACTACGTTTACTCCGTCTCCATCCCTTCTAGTTGTACTTTGTTCGGGACCCTTGGTCTCTAGTCCCAAGATATCAATTACTTGACTTAGGAGATCCCCAGTTCTCTTAGAGTCGTCTCTTATTTCATCCTTAGTCTCCATCCTTATAGATGTTCTATATGTCATTTGAAGAGAATTTAAAATTGCGTATGCATTCTCCACAATTTTTCTTAAAATTATCGTTTCAGCTACTTTCGAAATCAGTTTAGCGTACTGTGACGGATGTATTATTAAGACATAGATGAAAAGTACCTCGCCCTTGTTAGACCTATAGCTAGTCACTTGTAGGACTTTACCGACATGCTCCACTCCCCTCCTCATTTCGATTATAGGTAAGTCGGTAGGTTTACATGACATTAATTCAATCATGGTAATTAGAATTACGGGCGACTTTGTTTCTAAGATTAAAAGGCGCACATGCATAGCTAAAAAAGCTCCAGTTAAAATTTGTATAATTAAACAAGTTGCTAATAATGAGTAGGGGTCAGCCAAAAAAAGAACTGCCCTCAGAACCGTACGTGATAGTTTCCCATCATACGGCTCGCCAGGATAGCACATTCTTACAGTGTGTTTTAAAATTATTCTATTTATAGTCATTAGCAATACTAATAATATATACTTAATTAACTTCCCCTTTAGGAATAACTGATGAGGCTAACTACATAAAGGAATATATTTTATTCGGATAGCTCCTACAATTCTACCCGCAGTTAGGATTTCCTTACTTAGTTATTTAATTCGGACATCTTTAACAGATCGGAGAGGTTGCTTTTATTGGAATTTAATTGTTGGAGGATGTTTCACATATGATAAATTTTACCATCGATGTTTAAGTTAACTTACCGGCCCAACTTATATTCATAATTGAATACGGCAAGGGACTCTGTAAAGATTTCTTGTAGTCATGCAAACCTTCAACGAGTCTGGTATAAAGTTGACTTTATCTGTGTAAGGATATTTTAAGCTAGTTACGAATTTGTAAAAGGCTTTCCTCATGGTTCCTAATGTATACTTTATGGCAAGAGTTATTGCACAAGATGCCCTAAGTAGCAAGACTATTATCCATACTTTAATTATGTTCGCCGCAAAGCTATAGTAATTAAGTAGGCCTTTTAAATTAGATTTGTAAATTGCGAAAATATTCGCATGATCATGGTTCATTACAGCACCATATATTTTATGTAATATGATACCTTTATAATTTATACGTAAAAAATCAGGCTTTTATAAATTTATTCAGAAGTTTATCATTAGGTGCTTTAACAGGAAGTATAATATTTTCTTCCGCCCTATCGAATATGCTAGTAACTAACAATTATTTGTAAGAATATCGGCACCAATTGTTATCTGCAACTTTAGTAATGACGGTTTTTTCAGACTTAAGTTCCAAACCACACCCCCCCCTTTGTAGTAATTCCTTAGCGTTATTCTTAATAGGAGTGGCCTCATGAATCGAACCCGTCACTAGGATTACAAATTCGTTATCATATCTTACGTATTCTAGTCTTTTAAAATTGGAATCCATTATGTTATTGACCCTTCTAAAAACTGTCAGAAGATATATGACTTTAGGTTCAGTTTTCTTCTTCATAAGATAGTTAACTTTTGTATGCAAAGGCTGAGTCTTTTCGTTGCTCACCTTTTCGTAAATTTTTATTAGTTTTATCCATAAAGAGATCGTATTGGTGGAGTACTATATTACATAGTAGCGGGCTCAAGATACCGCCTTGAGGCATTTCATTAGAAGGTTTTACAAGCTTACCGGAAGGCTCAATATATCCCGTCTTAAGAAATTTGGAGATTAATTATAAAACTCTGGAATCACCATTTTTAGATGTAAGCTTCATAATAATATGGTGCGGGATACTATCCTAACATGTTGTTATATCTCCTTTAATTAACCAGGAATATTTATTTCCATGCAAAGTAAGATATATTTTTCGTAGGGCCGAATGAATGGATCTAAATGGCATGAAACCATGAAAATAATAAAGGAATAGTGGCTCATAGATTGCTTCAATAATTGCATGTATTGCTTTTTAAATATCTTATCTCGAGGAGACCCGTTACATAAAGTTATGCTTTTACCATTGGCCTTTGGATTTTCTTCTTGTTTGAGTAAATTTGAATGAACCTTTACGTAGAGATTATGCAGGCTCGTTTTAACGAACCAGTTCCAGTCTAGACCATCAATATTATAGTTATCTGATCCCGGAGTCATATTACCCTTTTTATTTTCCTCATAGCAACCATCAAGGTAAAATGGTTAACTTAAGATGTCAAGAAGAATTTTTTATCATCAATGTAAGTCAGTTTTGCTTCACCATAGTAGTCACATTACTAGGTGTTGTTTAGTGGCCTTATTAAACTGTGGCTTAATTTACTTTTATTTATATAAGGTTTTCATATTTGACGTGTTATCCTTGTTTCCCTTCGTAGCTCTCCAGAATTATTAATGAGACGCTACTACTATGGAAACTCCGTTTCCGCATTATACTTAAGAGTGACATAGAGGCGGTTGAATCCCGAAGTTGACTGTTAGTTCCGTTTAATGTCCTTGTAGTTTTAGCCGCCTGCCCTAATTTTTAATCTCCTATACTGGAGTCATGTTCAGTTTTCTGACAACTTTTTCCACTTCGGTTATTAGAAAAAGCAACACTGAAAATATATCGACAGATTCTGCTTGGGATATATTCTCTGGATTTATAGCATTTAAGGTATCAGGTTTGTTATCCTCGGCATGACTACTCCTGCTCATAGTGCTTATTCTTAGGGGCAGACCCAATCGTTCAAAAAACTATGTTTGTATTCAGCTACCCATACTAAGTAATTTATTAGACTACATAGACGTGAATACCCGCAGCTTGCATCAATTGTTTAGCAATAGGTCAGATATGCAATAGAGATCGGACAGTCTCCATTAACTAACGCCCTCGTTCGGCGCACACCGAAGTTCCATAAGTAAGTTAAATTAGCTGGTTGTGGTGAGTGAACTAGGTGAATCATACCTTTTTTGTTAAGGTTATTAATCCCTTTTCCCGAACCGTACGTGATAGTTTCCCATCATACGGCTCTCCATAAATAATCATTCTTACAGGCTAATTGTTGAGACCCACGGAATAAAAGGTTGTTTTTTCATATGACATTCTCTACATAGCTTTCTGTTAGCCTTTGCCTTTAACTGTTTTATTCCACGAGGGGACATTTTTTGATTAAGATCTTTACGAATATGGTGTAACTCTATAAGTTGTACCACAGACTCTTAAAACTATTTTGGTTTAGTTTTGATAGAAATATGCTTTTGGCATATAGAGTATTTTATTTCAGGTTGAACGTTTAATTGGAATCTATTAGTATTAACCTTTTTTGTTGGTTTAAAGAAGCTATATTTCTTATTTGTAACTGGGTGAACAAATGTTAGATCAGAACCGAATTTGGTAAAAACCTTTTTCAGGCTTCTAATTTTGAATTTAGCTGCTAAAAGCTTAGCACAAGAAAATTTTAAAGTAAAATATACATAACCAGAAAATTTTCCATAATTATGAACAAATCCAAAATAGTTAATAATTTCCCTCAATACTGAGTTATATAGCGTAAGGATTTGTCGATGGTCAAGATGATATCATAGAAATTTAGGATTAGAAATATCACCTTTAAGGAAAGATCCCTCCCTTAGTTTTCTTTTGATATCTGAAATTGATACTTGACTTCTTAATCGTAAACATAAGCTGCTCGTTTTTCCTGTTGTTTGTCTTAATCCGCTGTTAATTGACCTGCTGAAGTATACTCCTAGAAATTTAAATTTGTCATTTTTAAGATTAATAATCTTAGTTTTAGTAGGGCTTATAGTTACTCCAATACTTTTACAATATGCTGTTACTTTGTCTAGGATTAATTTGGTGTCCTGTAAAGAACCCTTTATTCCTATAATTCAGTAATCGGCATACCTAACGTATCTTAGTATTCTATAATCTGGCTCATAGAAATCGACGGAGCTGACGGTTCTACGCAATAGTTCATATTTATTGTTTAACCTTCATTCCTCGTTCTTATTTGATTTATTCATTTTGTACACATTTGGACTATATTTTTGGCTGACCTTGCGGCTAGGTTTTCTACCTTGATAAAAATCTTTAATAAGAGATTGAATAAAGACATCCAATTGGTGCATAAAAATGTTAGAAAGAATAGGACTCACTAGGGATCCTTGAGGAGTTCATGCGAGCTCGCTGTTTCTGTAATGAAATTCAAAGTAACCAGCTCTTATACTTTTTCAAATCAGTTTAGTGAATTGACGGTCTAAGATTTTATTCTCTATAATCTTCATTAATATAGTATGATCTATACTGTCAAAACAGTTACTAATGTCACCCTCAATAATTCAGCTTACGGCTTTAAATTGCTGTTGAATGTATTGAAAAGCAGTATGACAACTCTTGTTAGGTCGAAAGCCATGGGAATATTCAAGAAAAGTAGGTTCAAATATACTATTTAAGATTATCTTTAAGCCAGCTTGGACTATCTTATCTCTAGCTGAAGCGATCGTTAGAGGTCTAGCTTTATCAATTTGTATTCCTCTTCCAGCTTTAAATTGGAATTTCTCTTCTGTTAATTTATCTGATAGATTTAGAAAGAAGGATCAATCAATTCCATCTAAAGTATCTGTGCTTACCCCATAACTCAACTTACCACCCTTAATCTTATTATTATTATAGGCAAATTGTAGAAAGTGTGGATCACATAAAATAGAATAAATTTTACGATCAACCAAACGTTCAGGATTTTCTGAACAATATTTTGTAAGATTGTCAAGTCTCGTTAGTACTTTATGTTGTACATCCGTACAGTACCTTCGGACTTTTAATAAATTATTTACTGCAACACTTTTCCCTCAGTTAACATTAAACTCTGTAAAGAGATTTGTAAACCTAGCGGATACTATTGTTGCTCCGATACCATAGAAATTGTTTCCCTTAGGCATTCCTGCAGTTACCCTTTGTAACTTGTATTTCATTTTAGGTTGATAACTCATTCCATTACTAATGCTTATGACACTATATGCTGAAACAGTCATTCTTTTCAGTAGTAGATTCGTATTGAAAAGTGTTCAGCTTCCCCCATAACTGTAAAGGGAACTTCCTACATTTAAGAACATTTGGAATTTATCTTCAGGCAGTCTAGCTTTAACCATGATGAAAACTTCTCGTTCGATATTGTACACTAACAGCTTAGTACAGATACGAATTTTAAATAAAGATGCTATGTTCAGCAATTCTCTTTCAGAATTACCTAACTTTATTGAAGTTACAATATAATGACAATTGTAGCTACTATTGTAGCAAATTAAAAAGAGCACGGTACAGCGCACATCTACAATATATGAATTTATAAATCTAAGTAGTACATTTTGTTTTAAAATTCTCATTATTTTTATTTTTTATTATTTAGCCTTTAGGTTGAATTTACTGTTTTTATATGATTAGCCACTACGCTCAGGGCTTAGGATATGAATAAATATTTACTTGCAATCAATGCTGCATGTGAATTCAAAAAAAGATTTATCTTTATTTAAAGCTGCTGGTTTCTTTGTACCTTTTAGCTAAACTTAAAATAATAAAACAAGTACAAGCATTTATAATTTAAAAATTTAACGATTAAAACTTTTAATAAAGAGGCTTTTTATTGTACCAGTTTTTGAGTCATATAAATTCATGGCCTTAGTTACCTTATTAAACAGATAAGCTTACATTTTTTAACAAGCAAATTATGGCAATAGAAACAAAAGCTTTCCGTGACGATAATAGCCTATAAACTAGATATATAAAACTATATTTTGTATGAAAGTTTTAAGATTTAGCTTAGAATGCCTTAGCTGTTGTTGAGATATTAATTAAAGCTATATTTGACTAATATAATAAAAATGTTGCATTATGTCAAAAAGTTGCCTTATTTTTTTAAAAAATGATTGACCTTTGTCAACAAAAACTAATACTACTTAGTTAGTATAAAAATTAAATTTGAGGAAATTATAAATATTTAGATTATTTTTATTGAGCTACCTAAGCTTAAACCTAAGATATAATATCTTATTTTTATAATTTTATTTTTACTTTTGTAATAAAAATTTTTAATTTGTAATAGATTTTAAGTAGTAAATAAAACAAAATTAACAAAATGATTTATGTTATTTGCCTTATCTATTGCTTTAAACCTTTATTTGTCTTAGCAACAGTTACTAAGTTAAGTGATCGAGCAATGCATTAATATGAAAGCTTTATTTTTTATAATTTTGATCACAGTTTTATTTTTAAATTTTAAGATAGTTAGAATTATTCCCAAATTTAATAAACAAAAGAATGACAAAATACAATATAACTATATAATATATTTTATGTACAGTAAATTTTTACCGGTTTGTAACCTTTTTACTGTGCCACTCTTTAAACAATGCACCCTTTATTTTAATATAAACTAGCAACAGTAGTCTATTTAAGTGTTATCTTTTTAGCATTATATTTAATTAAGATTTAGGTATAAAGAGTTAGCTAAATTTATTTAAGTATCATCCCATTTAAACTCCTGCTCCAAGGATAACCATCAAGAAAAACTATTCTAATTTTGTTGTTTTTAAAAAATAATAATAAACAATAAGTTAACTCTATTAAGTTCATCTTAAAGTTTTTAAACTTATTAAAATATATTAATTGACTTTCTTTGCTCAACGAATCAAAATTTAGCTTATGGTTCTTTTGTTTGAACTACTTTATCAAAATTTATTAAGATTAAGAAAGCTTTTTGTCTTGCTGAAGCTGAAGACTTTTTCAGCTAAGGATATTAAAATTTTATATTATTTTTTATTAATTGTATAATAAAGTTTTCAAATTAACTTCTTTTAGTATAATTATATAATTATATGCTTTATATTATAATTAAATGAATTCAATACCAGTTATAACTTATCACATGTCCCCATTCGTTAAATAACTTACAATAAAGTACAATAAATAACCTCAATAAGGTAGACTAACCATTAGTATCTCCTCATAAAAATATACAATATATCCGCAATAATGAATACTCCTTTCCCTTAGAACCTTCTATATATAATTTTAATAAATTAAACATTTGTTATCTCTTATTTAGGTGCAAATTGATAAAATGAATAAAAATCACTAGTAAAATAAGAAATATGATAAACAAATCATAAATTTAATAAATTATAAAATGAATAAAAAATAATAAATTATTGTGTTAGTTACCTTAAACTAATTTACTAAATAATAAATTAAATAATATAAATTATAAAGTTATTAAGGTTTATTTTGTCTTATTTACCTTACACTTTATTGCATAAAATAGTTAGTATTTTTATATTAAGAAGAACTTTTAAAAAACTTAAATTACAATAATTTGTAGTACTTCCTTATTGATTATCATACCATAAATTTAATATAAAACTATTATATATAATAATATTCTATTATAAGCTATCATAGGATAATTAATATATATTTTATAATATTATAGGACTTTTAGCTTAATTTAGTTATATTTTTAATAATGTTATTGTTGTTTTATTTTACGACTTACACTACAATTTTATGTAAATCTTTATTATATTTTGATATCAAATATTAAAAATTATTATATAATAGTATTTCATTAAAAGAATCAAATATATATTTTAATCTATTAATTTTAGTTATTAATTACTACTATCTAGTTTAAAAAAATTAGCATTAAATTTCGGTGTTAAAACACTTAAAGGAGTATTCCCTCATAGATTTGTTAATGAAACTAATATGAGTTATAAAGGAGCTGTACCTGCTTTTGAATATTTTGATAATATTACTCATGCAGAATATGAGAATTATTTACAAAATTATAAAGGTGAATGGTGTATCAAGAAAGAGTAACAAAAATATTGTGCTCAAGATTGTATAAGTCTCCAGCAAATTATTTCTTTATTTAATAATTTTTAATAAATTAAATAAGTTTCCAACATTATCTGTAATAAGTTTCGGTATATTTCTAACTAAATATTTAAATAAAAACTAATTATAAAGTGGGTTTAGTTAAGTTAAAAATAAAGCATTTTTTCACCCAAAAAGAGGTAAACTTTTAATTACTTAATAGTTATATTCATAATTTAAATAAACCTTCTATTATTAATAAATCAGTTATTGAAAAGGTATTAAATTTTTAATAATAATGTAAGTAATATTGATAATAATAAACATATTATTGTTTTATTTAGAATTGTTTATCTTAAGAATATTTATAATACTTTAGGACATTTACAAAATTGAATAAAAATGATATAAATTATTATATTTCATAAATTAATGATATTTTATCCATTAAAAATAATGACTATAAAGCTATTCCTATCACAAAAGTGATAATAAACTATGGAATTCGAGATGGGTATGGCAATTAAAAAGAACACACCATTCAATAAGAAAAATATAGTTTTTCATAGATATAAACATTTTAATATTCATCTATCGATTAATCCACTAGAATATGGTGTATTACTTCATTATGATACAAAATTTAAAGTGTATATAATCCATTTTAGACCATTGACAATTGTTAAAATATATATTTAACAAAATAAAGTTGAGTTTTGTTTTAATCTGGTAAGGTAATCTTATCTTATTTTTATAAAATAATCAACGCTAATACATTTGAAAGAATTATTGGCTCTAACCATTATACCTTGGAAAATGGTAAATATAAATTAAATTTATTTAAAAAACCTGTTCGTTTTATTGAATCAAAAAGGTAGATAAAAATTTTATTTCTAAAAAAAATACTTTAGACATTGAGACTTTTGATCAAAATGATGAGCAGGGATTTACCCCAAAATATGTATATAATATTTCATGCTTCGAGTGTAAAAAATCTATGTCTTATTATATAACTGAATTTAATAATCAAAATGAAAAAATAAAAATAATATAATTAACTAAACCCCTTTTAAAAAAATTGTAAAAAAAGATTAAAAAAAAAGAAAAAAAAGTTAAAAAATTATAAAAAAGTGTGGAATATCTTAAAAGAATAAAAATAAAAAATATTATAAAATAACTAAAAAAGTTGCATTCATTCTTGTTTTTTGAAAATT
>Ga0153989_1000294_pt1 | contig 13039 bp, 18 predicted proteins | sample TSNC073MetaG_FD_104701 | JGI IMG/M metagenome (GOLD analysis project Ga0153989, IMG submission 104701) | Attine ant fungus gardens microbial communities from North Carolina, USA - TSNC073 MetaG | ecosystem: Host-associated > Fungi > Mycelium > Unclassified | place: USA: North Carolina, Jones... | reverse complement strand
TATAGATATTTGTTATCATTATATTAGAGAGTGTATTAACAAAGGCAAGGTTGAAGTCTTCTTCATTGAAGGCAGCAACAACCCTGCTGATATGTTTACTAAAAATCTCAGTCACACTAAATTTTCAATCTTGAAAAAGACCCTTGGTCTTGAGTTCTACTTGGCATAAAAACACTTACATGAGTAATATATACTATATTGAGCAAGGAAGAGTGTTGAACTTGTGAGAATATCACAAGTAACTTGTAGAACTAGACAGGTACTCAAGTTGTAGTATAGCATTATAAGATACTATCACAAATTATACTACTATGACTATAAGAATAGAAAACTCAGTAGGTATATAAGTATATATGCAACTCTATGAAATACAGTGTTTTTCTTAACTTTAGTTAGAGTATACACAATAAAAATAATAGCTAGCCCCTAAGATAAGCCTAGAGTGCTTCCCACTGCATCTGCAGATGGACTGCTTATCACTTCTGACTTGTATCATATACTAGAAAGACTGACAAGAGCATATACTATTATGTTCATCAACTTGATAGGAAGTGTTATAACTCAGTCAAATGGCTAAGTCCTTATTTATATCTCTTTTCTTTTTCTTTTTCTTTTAATTAGAAAATTAATGGACATACAAGAGAGAATGACTCAAAAGATATGCATGGGACTTTATAAAACAGAAGTAATACAAGAATGTGTATAAGTAGTATACAACAATTGAATAGGAACTCTATTGAGTTCTCTTTGTCAACTCAGACTAGGAGAGTAATTAAGTTGTCTCAGGCTAAGTCGCTATACCAGAACTCAATTCTCTCATTGGCACTGCTCATCATAGAGCCCTGCCAGCTTACTCTCTCATCTTCCTCAGTACCTGGGTAACACAACTCAGAACCACTATAACATAGCCAGGCCCTAGACTTAAGGGGACTTTGTAGTCAGTTAGGGACTACAAGTAGAAGTGTGGTACCAAGCTCAGGTATCACTACTAAGACCTGACCTCACAATTGAGTGGGCTGTGTAGTTACTTGTATTGCTTTCCTACTATAAACTTTGTACTACAGATATATTGTCATCTGTCTATGCAAAAGAGTAATGCCATATCCTTAAGAAGGTGTTTAGGTTAGAGATCCTCTCCTTAGGGTAATAGTATAACCATAGTATTAGGGCAGTAGTTAGTAGGGCAATAGGACTCTAGCTGGGTGAAGATCTTGCACCCTAGCAAACATAGTATAACTAGTGAGATCAACTATTTATTCTATACTATCGAGGTATCAACACGATGTCTCAATCCCAATACAATTCCCTCATAAGTGGTCTGCTCAACCAAAAGTATGCCCTTGCTAAACTAAGGGCAGAGTTAGAAGGAAGGAAAGAGAGGATATATTGGTGTTATAGAAAGCTTAGGCATCTGGCCCACAACTGTAGGAATAAAAGGGGAGAGACAAAGAGGAAACCAATTCCCCAAAATAAATTTAAAATGATAGTGAGTAGGGTGATATAATGTGGAGTAGGGGGAGAAGTAAAAGTCAGAAAGCAAGAGGTGATAAAGGAAGTACAGTATTTTAGATGTAGAGTGTCATGACATAGCCAAAATGGCTAAAGTCATTATTTATTTTCTTTTTCTTTTCTTTTCTTTTAATTAGGAAATCAATGGATGCATGAGATGAAACAACTAAGAAGAGATGCACAGGAGTTTATAAATAGAAGTAAACACAAGAAGTATATAAGTAGTGTACCATAATCAAATGAGAACTCTATCAAGTTCTCCTTGTCAACCCGGGCTAGGAGGGTAATTAAGTCATCTCAGGCTAAGTCGCTACACTAGAACTCAATTCTCTCATCAGCACCACTCATCACAGAGCCTTGCCATCTTTACTCTCTTATCTTCCTTGGTACCTGAGTGATACAACTCGGGACCACTATGACATAGCCGGGCCCTAGGCTTAAGGGGACTTTGCAGTCAGTTAGGAACTGCAGGTGGAGGTGTGGTACCAAGCTCGGGTATCACTACTAAGACCTGACCTCACAATCAAGTAGGCTGGATAGTTACTTGTATTTACTTCATACTATAAACTCCATGCTACAGGTGCATTGTCATCTGTTTACATAGGGGATTAATGCTACATCCTTAAGAAGGCATTTAGGTTAGGGATCCTCTCCTTGGGGTGATAGTATAACCATAGTACTAGGGCAGTAGGTGTCTAGCTGGGTGAAGATCTTGCACTCTAGTAGACATAACATTAGTAAGATCACTCCTATTTCAACTTCTCCAGAGACATAGTACTATGTCTCTGGAACAATATAATTCTCTCATGAGCAGAATGCTCAACTAACAGCATGCCCTTGCCAAACTAAGGGCAGAAATAGAAGGAAAGAAAGAAAGGATATGCTGGGGGTGTAAAAGGTTTGGGCACCTGGCCCAAAATTGCAGGAATAAGAAGGGAAAGAAAGAGAGGAGAACTGCTCCCCAAAATAAATTTGAAGTGTTGTCAAGTAGGGTGATACAGTGTGATATGAGGGAGAGGATGATAAGGAAGCAGGAGACAGTGAAAGTAGAATATTTTAAGTATGGAGAGAAGGGACACAAGTGCAGAGAGTGTCCTCTTTGGAAAGGAGAAAAGAAGTTGCAAGTGGTAGAAGGAGCAGCACATGTGGCCATGCCACAAAAGGCGCAGCAAAAAGAGTAGAGGAGAAGTTCGGTGCATGTCCTATGATGAAAAGTGCAGGAATACTGTGGAGAGGGCATTCCAGATGAGGCATGCCTGTTAGAGCTGGGGTGGTATACAAAGGAGGTGATAGTATCATATGTGGAGTGTAAAAGGTGTAGACGGAAAGAATACCATATAGAGGAGAATAGAAAACAGAGGGTGACTTCAGACAGGCAGAAGTGGTGTAGATGTCAAAAAAGGATGGAGACAGAGGTGGCATGCCCCAAAAGGGGAAAAGCACAGCAGAGCGGTGCATGGATAGAAGTTCCGGAAGATACAGCAAAAGAGGAGGGTAGGCAAAGGGAGGTCAGACAAACGTTCAAAATACTGAGAGAAGTATGGATGGACGTAGAAATGGAAAAGGTGGATATATACGAAGGTATAACAGTAAAAGCACTCCTAGACAGTGGTGCAATGGGGATGTTTATAGATTGGAAGATGGTAGAAAAATATGGATTTAGGCTGCAGAAATTGGAGAGACCAATAATGGTTAGGAATGTTGATGGGACCAACAATAGTGCAGGAGCCATTATCCATCAGGTGGAAGCAAATGTGTACTACAAGGGCCATATAGAAAGAATGAGAATAGATGTGTACAACCTAGGAAAGACAGATATTATATTGGGGATGCCATGGTTGCAAGCACACAACCCAGAGATAAATTGGGAGACTGGAGAGGTCAAGATGATGAGGTGCCCACCATTATGTGGAAGAAATACAAAGTTAAAGAAGAAAAAGGGGAGAAAGAGAGTGAAAAGAGTAGTGATGTTGGAAGAAGAGAAGATGGTGAGATGGGCAGTGGACAATAGGGAAGACTAGGGAAGGGAAGAAGAAGTAATGGCAGACTATAGGAAAATCAAGGAAATAGTACTGCAGAAATTCCTTAGGTGGAAAAAGGTGTTTGGGAAGATGGAGCTGGAGAGGATGCCAACAAGAAAAATCTGGGATCATGCCATAGATCTCAAGGAGACATTTAAACCACTAAAGGGAAGAATCTACCCTCTTTCCAAAGATGAAAGCAAGGAGATTCAGAAATTTGTAGATGACCAGTTAAGAAAGGGGTATATTAGACCATCAAAGTCCTCTCAGACATTACTGGTTTTCTTCATGGGTAAGAAAGATGGAAAGAAGAGGATGGTTATGGACTATCATAGTCTAAATGAACAAACTGTAAAGAATAACTACCCCCTGCTGCTAATTACAGATTTAATCGACAATATGGGGGGTAAGAAGGTATTCACCAAAATGGACTTACAATGGGGCTTTAACAATATAAGGATAAAAGAGAGAGATAAGTGGAAGGGAGCATTTACCACACATGTCGGATCCTTTGAGCCAACTGTTATGTTTTTTGGGATAACAAATTCACCAGCTATGTTCCAAGCAATGATGAATGAGATCCTGAGAGATATGATTAATGAAGGAAAAGTAGCAGCATTTGTGAACGATGTGCTAGTTGGGACGGAAATGGAGGAGGGTCATGATGAGGTAGTAGAAGAGGTCTTGAGAAGGCTAGAAGAGAATGACTTATACGTCAAGCCAGAAAAGTGTGCATGGAAAGTAAGGAAGATTGGATTTCTGGGTGTAGTTATAAGACCCAGTGGGATAGAAATGGAGAAAGAGAAGGTGGACAGAGTGCTGAGTTGGCCAGAGCCAAGGAATATGAAAGATGTCAGGAAATTTTTAGGCCTTACAAATTATTACAGGAGGTTTATTAAGGACTTTGCTCAAGTAGCTAGGCTAATGAATGTGCTGACAAAGAAGAACAAGAAGTGGAGGTGGGGAAGAGAAAAACATGCTGCATTTGATGAGCTCAAGAAGGCCTTTACAACAAGACCAGTACTAGCAGCCCCAGACTTAGACAAAGAGTTCAGGGTAGAGGCAGATACCTCAAATTACGCAACTAGAGGAGTACTCTCAATGAAGTGCCCCAACGACTTATGGAAACTGGTAGCTTTCATTTCAAAATCTCTAAGTGATACAGAAAGGAACTATGAGATACACGACAAAGAAATGTTAGCAATAGTCAGGTGCCTAGAGGTATAAAGGTATTTCCTAGAAGAAACAATAGTAAAATTCGAGATTTGGACAGATCATAAAAATCTTGAATACTTTATGAAAGCACAAAAGTTGAATAGACAACAAGCTAGATGGGCACTGTACCTATCAAGATTTGACTTTGTGTTAAAACATATTCCTGGAACAAAGATGGGAAAGGTAGACAGCCTGAGCAGGAGGCCAGATTAGGAGGTTGGAGTAGAGAAAGACAATGAAGACGAGATGTTAGTGAAGAAAAAATAGTTAGAAAATAGAAGGACAGAGAAGGTGGAAGTAATAGTGGAGGGAGTGGATCTATTGGAGAAGATATGACAGTCAAGAGTAAGGGATGACAAAGTAGTTAAAGCAGTGGAAGAAATAAAACAAGCAGGAGTAAAAGTCCTAAGGGATGAAGAGTGGAGGGACATAGACAGTGTAATGTATAAAGAAGGGAAGGTATATGTACCCAAGAATGAGACACTTAGAGCAGAAATAATCAGGCTACATCATGATATGCCTATAAGAGGACATGGAGGACAGTGGAAGATAGTGGAGCTAGTCATGAGAAATTTCTGGTGGCCAGGAGTAACTAAGGAAGTGAAACGATATGTAGAAGGGTATGATGCTTGCCAGCACAATAAAAACCGCACAGAACAACCGGCAGGAAAATTAATGCCAAACTCAATTCCAGAAAAACCGTGGACACATATATCAGTAGACTTTATCACTAAGTTGCCTTTAGTGCAGGGATACAATAGCATTCTAGTAGTAGTAGATCAGTTAACCAAGATGGTTGTTATGAGAGCCCCGAGCAGAAAAAAGTCTCCCATGCATTCGAATACTTAGTCCAAAACCTCAAAGCGTACAATGGGGTTAAGATATAAAAAACAGGGGAACTTAAGAAGCCAAGTCACATGATAAGGTCACAAGGTTGTAGAACATTCTGAAGGAACATGTGATTATGGACTAGTAGTAGTACAGCCACTGTAAAAGTATAAGTAGTAGTCCAATCCAACAAAGAACTCCATCGAGTTCTTCTTGAACATCCACCTAGGGTGATTACTAAGGACACTTACTGTCTCTCGATAACAATGGTCCATTTTATACCAACTACAGAAAAAACATCGGCAGAGGGATTAGCAAGGTTGTTTAGAGATAACATATGGAAACTGCATGGGCTACCAGAAAGCATCATTTTGGATAGAGGACCCCAATTTGCAGCAGGATTAATGAGAGAGTTGAATAGGATGTTAGAGATTGAGAGTGAATTATCGACAGCATTTTACCCACAGACAGATGGGCAAACAGAAAGGGTGAACCAGGAGTTAGAGCAATACTTGAGAATGTTTATTGATCATAGGCAAGAACAATAGCCTGAATGGTTGGGAATAGCAGAATTTATATATAACAATAAAGCACACTCGAGTACTCAAATAACACCTTTTAAGGCAAATTATGGGCAAGATCCTAGAATAGGGTTTGAAGGAAGAAAGAAGGGGAAATACAAAGGGGCAGAGAAATTTATGGTGAAGATAAAAGAAATATAGGAAGAAGCAAGAGCAGCACTAGGGAAAGCACAAGAGGAAATAAAGAAGTATGCAAACAGAAAGAGAGAAGAGATCAATGATTATAAAGTAGGAGACTTAGTAATGTTGAGCACAAAGGATCTGAAATACCAGATGGTCAGAAGGAGGACAGAGAAGTTAATGGAGAGGTTTGTAGGTCCTTATAAAATTAAGAAAATTGTATCAACAAATGTGATTGAATTGGAGTTACCTAGTACAATAAGGATACATCTAGTAGAAACGTTAGTAGAATACGTAGATATATAGAGCAAGTCAAGGGGCAAAAGAAGGAGCAACCGGCTCCAGTCATAATTGAGGGAGAAGAGGAATGGGAAGTCAAGAGAATATTAAATAAGTGACAGATTAGGGGGAAGGATAAGTACCTAGTATGGTGGAAGGGATTTACAGCAGAATCAGATACTTGGGAAGGAAAGGAGAACCTGGAAAACGCAAAAGAAGTAATAGAGGAGTATGAAAAGAAATACAGAAGAGACATAGAAGATATTAGAAGACAGGAAAAGAAAGAAGGCACATTTTGGAGAGGGGAATTACCAGAAAGGTTCATAGCAAGAAAACTGTTTGAATGGTCAGACAAGAGGTATAATGAAGAATACTGGACAAGGTTAGAAAGAAACTGGAGAAGATGGAAAGGAGGAAGAACAAGGGGACAATGGATGATAGAAACTGTAAAGGAAGAAGAGGAAGAGATCGAACAAGGAAATTCAGGAATAAAAGAATGGACAGAGGAAGATGATGATGACATGGGAAATATCAGTGACCCCTACTATGAGCTGTAAAAATCCTCAGGATGAGGAATCTTGAGAGGGGGGTGGTGTCATGATACAGCCAAAATGGCTAAAGTCATTATTTATTTTCTTTTTCTTTTCTTTTCTTTTAATTAGGAAATCAATGGATGCATGAGATGAAACAACTAAGAAGAGATGCATGGGAGTTTATAAATAGAAATAAACACAAGAAGTGTATAAGTAGTGTACTATAATCAAATGAGAACTCTATCAAGTTCTCCTTGTCAACCCGGGCTAGGAGAGTAATTAAGTCATCTCAGGCTAAGTCGCTACATAGAGGAATTAGGTACTACAAATAGGAGTATCCAGATATTGAAGTGGAAAAGGAAAGGAGAAGGCAAGAAGAGACAGTGTGCTCTATAAAGGAAAAAGCACAGTAACAAGAGGAAGTAAGAAGACTGAAGCTGGCATATTCCAACTGGAAAAAGATATAAGAATATTGTAGAGTGGAGAACATGCTAGAGAATGTACAGTTGTTAGAGTTAGGATGGATGACAGAAGAGGTTATAGCAACCTACATAGAATATAGATAGTGTGGGAAAAAAAGATGTATCGGGAGAACAATAGAGGGCAAGAAGTTCTCAGAGAGAGAAGGCTAGAGGAAGCCAAGTGGTATGGATGCCCAAGGCAAAGAAGGAAGGAGAGTAATATAGTGCCCCCTACACAAAGGAAAATACAGCCAGATGGCACATGGAGTGAACCTCCAAAAAGCATAGCAAAAGAGGAGGGCAAGTAAAGGGAGATGAGAAGAACATTTAAGATATTTATCACAAATGGCCACTTACTGATTTGTGATTGCTTGATTTGATAATCAAAGTATCCAAAAAAGTGAAGTTAGACAAGCAGCAAAAGATATTGTTAAGTCTGAGGTTTATTCTCAGACATACAGTTCTTAAATACATGATTATGGTGGTCTGTGCACTAGAACAGTCTACCACATGATCACTACCTATTGTTCTACATATAGGAGTGCTATTGTTCTTGAAATAGAGATAACCTAACCATCTTAGAGCAGTCCTTTGTTCTATTCAAGGACAGATGATAATCTATGAATAAAGATCAGTTGTTATGTGCAAACATTAAGGACCTTGTATCTCCATGGGATCTTATTGCCTCTGGATCTATTTATAGCCAAAAGAAGCACATTGAAGAGAGCTTCACAATGGTTATTGAAGCAAATGATTATGTTAAGCAGTTCCCAAGATATCAGTGATTTAGTGTCTGGTGACTTGGTGATCACTGACTGATCTGCTGATAACTCAGTGAATACTGATTGCTTTGAGATGTTTTTGGTACCATTTGAAAGGTCTTTTTAAGGGCTTTTGGTGGCCATTTAGATTATTGAAATCGGTTAAGTATTCCTAGAATTATGGTCCAAATGAAATTTGTAACAATATTGAGAGAAGTATGGTATAGAAAAGGTAAACACCCATAAAAAGGTAATAGTAAAAGTGCTCTTAGATAGTGGTGCAACAGAGATGTTCATGGATAGAAAGATAGTAGTTAGATATAGGTTTAGACTATAGATTTTGGAAAGACTAGTACAAGTGAGGAATATAGATAGCATAAATAACTGTATAGGAGCAATAACACATCAAGTGTTATCGATAGGCAGTGAATGCCCTTAGTGATCACCCTAGATAGATGTTTAAGAAAAACTTAATGGAGTTCTTCGTTGGATTGGACTTCAGCTTATACTACTTTTATAGTGGCTGTACTCTTAGTCATGTCCTTCCAGAATGTTCTGTGATCACCTGACCTTGTCATGTGATCCTAGTTCCTACACTATCTATATCTTCAACCCTATTGTACATCTTGAGGTTTTGGATTAAGTGTTCAAATGCTTGGGAAACTTTTCTCCTTTTGGAGCTCTCATAACACCAAGTAGAAGTGAATATATACTACAAAGGTTATGTAGAAAGAATAAGAATGGATATGTATAATCTAAGAATGGATATGTATGATCTGGGGAAAACAGATGTTATATTGGGAATGCCATGGTTACAAGTACATAATCCAGAGATTAACTAGGAAACAGGAGAAGTAAAGATGACAAGGTGCCCACCACTGTGTAAAAGGAATATGAAGCTAAAAGAAGAGAAAAAAGCGAAGAGAGTAAAAAAAGTAGCAACAATAGAAGAAAAGAAGATTGTAAGATGGGCAGTAGATAATAAAAAAGACTGGAAAAGAGAAGAGGAAGTTAAAGCAGACTATAAGAAAATCAAGAAAATGGTACCACAGAGATTCCTAAGATAGAGAAAGGTATTTGAAAAGGTAGAGTTGGAGAGAATGCCAATGAGAAAAATCTGGGATCATACTATAGATCTCAAGAAGACATTTAAACCCAGGAAAGAAAGAATCTATCCTTTGTCCAGGAACAAAAGAGAAAAAGTTCAGAATTTTGTGGAGGATCAGCTAAGAAAATGGTACATCAGACCATCAAAATCCCCTCAAATATCACCAGTTTTCTTCATGAACAAAAAGAACAGAGGAAAGAGAATGGTAATAGACTATTATAACTTAAACAACCAAATAATGAAGAATAACTACCTACTTCTGTTGATTACAGACTTAATAGATAATATGGGAAGTAAACAAGTATTCACTAAGATAAATCTTTAGTGGAGGTTCAACAATGTGAGGATAAAGGAAGGGGATGAGTGGAAGAGAGCATTCACAACCCATGTAGGGTTCTTTGAGCCAATAGTTATGTTCTTTGGAATAATAAATTCACCAGCCACATTTCAAGCAATGATGAATGAAATCCTGAGAGACATGATTAACAAAAAAAAAGTTGCAGCTTTCATGGATGATGTACTGGTAGGGACAGAGACAGAAGAAGGACATAACAAGATTGTAGAGGAAGTACTGAAGAGGCTAGAAGAAAATAACTTGTATATCAAGCCAGAAAAGTGTGTGTGGAAGGTGTGAAAAATTGGGTTTCTAGGGGTCATCATAGGACCCAATGAAATTGAAATAGAGAAAGAAAAGGTAGATGGGATGTTGAGTTGGCTAGAGCCAAAGAATGTAAAAGATGTTAGAAAGTTTTTAGGCCTTGCCAACTATTTTAGGAGGTCTATTAAAGACTTTGCTTGAGTAGCAAGGCCAATGAACATACTGACAAGGAAAGATGTAAAGTGGCAGTAGAGAAAGGAGCAGTAACAAGCATTTGATGAGCTAATAGAGATCTTTACAATTAGACCAGTGTTAGCAACCTCAGATTTAGACAAAGAATTTAGGGTAGAAGCAGATGCTTCAAACTATGCTACTGGAGGAGTACTATCAATGAAGTGCTTTGATGAGTTGTAGAGACTGGTTATTTTCATTTCTAAATCTCTAAGTGATACAAAAAGAAATTACAAAATCTACAACAAAGAAATGTTAGCAGTAGTCAGGTGTCTAGAAGCATAGAGGCATTTTCTAGAAGGAACAACAATAAAATTTGAGATTTGAACAGACCACAAAAATCTTGAATATTTTGTAAAAGCACAGAAATTGAACAAAAGTCAAGCAAGATGGGCATTGTACCTATCAAGATTTGATTTCACACTTAAGCATGTTCCAGGGAATAGAATGGAAAAGGCAGACAGTTTAAGTAGAAGGCTGGATTGGAAAATAAAAGTAAAAAGAGATAATGAGGACAAGACATTGGTAAAGCTAGAATGGTTGGAAGTCAGAAAAATGGAGAAAGTGGAAGTAATAGTAGAAGGGGTGGATTTACTAGAGAAAGTAAAACAGTCAAAAGTAAAAGATGATGAAGTGATCAAAGTAGTAGAAGAAATGAAACAAGTAGGGGTAAAGATGCTAAGAGATGAGGAATGGAGAGAAGTTAATGGTATCATATATAAGAAAGGAAAGATATACATACCAAAAGATGAGAAATTGAGAGTAGAAATCATTTGGTTGCATCATGATATGCCAGTAGGAGAACATGGGGGACAGTGGAAAACAGTAGAATTGGTCACCAGGAACTTTTGGTAACCAGGAATTACAAAAGAGGTGAAACAGTATGTAGAGGGGTGTAACATGTGCCAGCATAATAAAAACCACACAAAATAGCCAGTAGGAAAATTTATGCCAAATTCAATTCCAGAGAAACCTTGGGCCCACATTTCAGTAGATTTTATCACTAAATTACCACTAGCACAAGGATATGACTCAATTTTAGTAGTAGTCAATAGATTGACAAAAATGGTATATTTTATTTTTACTACAGAAAAAACATTGGCAGAAGGACTAGCTAGGTTGTTTAGAAACAATATATAGAAGTTACATGGGTTACCTGAGAGAATCATATTAGACAAGGGACCTTAGTTCATAGCAGGAATAATGCAGAAGTTAAACAGGATGTTGGGGATTGAGAGTAAATTGTCAATGGCATTCTACTCTCAGACAGATAGACAAATTTCCTTGTCCCAAGGAATTTTTCCATTGATTCCAGTTTTTATCCCACCTCTTTTCTCTTTCCCTCTTATATCTCCTTTTTCCCCAACCATATAGTAATTTTGCTGTGAATTCCCTAGGCAACTCCTGACTAAATTCCTTTTTTTCTTCTTCTAGTTCTTGTTGTCTTAGTTCTTCTGCCTCTTCCCTATATATTTTCTCGAACTCTTCTACTAGTTCTTTTGCATTTTTCAAATTTTCCCTATTTTCCCAGGTATCTTCTTCTGCCATATACCCCTTCTACCTTACCAGAAACTTTTCCTTCCCCCTAACCGTTCTTTTGTTTAAGATTTTTTTTACCTCGAATTCCTCTTCTCCTTCAATAATGATCAGTTTTGGTGGTATTTTCTTCTGCCTTTCTACCTGTGGTTTATAGAGCCACACTCTACTTACATTAACTACAGGGTGTATCTTAATAGACTTAGGTAGTTCTAACTCTATCACGTTACTAGAGACGATTCCCTTAACTTTGTAGGGGCCCACAAAACGCTCTATCAATTTCTCTGATCTCCTCCCTTTCATTTGCCATTTCAAGTCTTTCATACTTAGCAGTACTAAGTCCCCTACTTTGTATTCTTCTCCCTCCTCTCACCTTCTGTTTGCAAACTTCTTCATCTCTTCCTGTGCTTTCCCTAGCGCTACTTTTGCTTCCTTCTGGATTTTCTTCATTCTTTCCACAAATTTCTCCACCACTTCATACTTCCCCTTTCTCCTTTCTTCAAACTCCATTCTTGGGTCCTGACCATAGTTTGCTTTAAATGGTGATATTTTTGTTGCTGTGTAGATTTTGTTGTTATACACGAATTCTGCCATTCCTAACCAATCCAGCCACTACTCTTGTCTATAATTGATAAAGACCCTCAGATATTGCTCTAACTTCTGGTTTATCCTTTCTGTCTGCCCATCTGTTTGAGGGTAATAGGCTGTTGAGAGTTTCATCTGGATTCCCAGCAAGTTATTCAATTCCTTCATCATTCCCGCTGTGAACTGCACTTCCCTATCCAATATGATGCTTTCTGGAAGTCCATGTAACTTCCATACATGATCTTGAAACAACCTTGCGAGTCCCTCTGCTGATGTTTTCTCCATTGTTGCTATAAAATATGCTATTTTGCTAAAGCAGTCACATACTACTAAGACAGCATTGTATCCCTGGGCTAGTGGCAGCTTGGTGATGAAGTCTGCTGAGATGTGACTCCATGGTTTTTCTGGGATTGCATTGGATATCAGTTTTCCTGCTGGTGCTTCACTTTGATTCTTATGTCTTTGACACGCATCATATCCCTCCACATATTTCTCTACCTCTTTTGTTAATCCTGGCCACCAGTAATTCCTGGCAACCAACTCTGCCGTCTTCCACCTTCCTTCATGCCCTCCTACTAGGGTGTCGTGATACAGACATATTATCTCCCCCCTGAGTTCTCCTTCTGGTATGTATATCCTTCCTTCCCTCATCACTATCCCATCTTCTACTTTC
>Ga0153989_1000291_pt1 | contig 13057 bp, 11 predicted proteins | sample TSNC073MetaG_FD_104701 | JGI IMG/M metagenome (GOLD analysis project Ga0153989, IMG submission 104701) | Attine ant fungus gardens microbial communities from North Carolina, USA - TSNC073 MetaG | ecosystem: Host-associated > Fungi > Mycelium > Unclassified | place: USA: North Carolina, Jones... | reverse complement strand
GGGGGGGGGGGGGGGGGGGGGGCCGGGGCGGGCGGCGGGCGCGGGTCAGGCGTCCGGGATGAGGCGCTTGCCGAGCGAGACGGTGTGGTCGTCGGTGTAGCCCAGGGACTCGTAGAACCCGATGACCTGCTCGTTGCCGGCACGCACCTGGAGGTTGAGCTTCGGGCAGCCGAGCTCCGTCAGCAGCCGCTCGAACTCGGACATGAACGCGCGTCCGAGGCCGGAACCCTGCCGGTCCGGCCGCACGGCGAGGTAGTTCACCCAGCCACGGTGCCCGTCGAAGCCGGCCATGCCCGCGCCGACGACCGGACGGTCCGGGTCCGCCACGTCCTCGGCGACCAGGAACAGCTCCGGCTGGACCGTGGCCTTGCGGGCGATGTCCCGTCGGGGGTCGTTCCACGGCCGGACGAGCCCGCACGCCTCCCACAGGGCGACGACGGCCTCGGTGTCGGCGGGGGTGAAGGTGCGGAGGACGTGCTGCATCACCTCACGGTAACGGTGCTGTGGACGACCTCGTCACGGAACCGTCGCCGTGATCTGATAGACCTGTCCGACCACCCCTTCCGATCAGGAGCCCCGTGACCGCACACGAGACACTCCCGTCGCGCCGCTCGCGCCGTGGCGGAGACGGTCGTGCCGCGCGTCCGGCACCCCGACGCCGTCAGACCGTGGGTGGTGCGATCGTCTCGCTCATCGCGGAGCTGCTCATCATCGCCGGGGCCGGCACCGGCCTCTACGTGGTGTGGACCGCGTGGTGGACCGACGTCGTCGCGGTCAAGCACCAGACGAGCCTCGTCGAGCACCTGAAGCAGCGGGACACCACCGGCACCGGGACGGAGCACCGCGGTCCCGCCCCCGTCCTGGCCGAGCCCCCGAACGTCACCGACGTGTTCGGGACCATGCAGATCCCCCGCTTCGGCAAGGACTACGACCGACCCATCGGCGAGGGCACCGACCGCGAGAAGGTCCTCAACACGATCGGCCTCGGCCACTACCAGGACACCGCGATGCCGGGCGCCGAGGGCAACTTCGCCGTCGCCGGCCACCGGGTCACGTACGGCAAGCCGCTCAACCAGATCGCGGACCTGAAGACCGGCGACGACATCGTCGTGCGGGTCACGGACCCGGCGAAGAAGTTCGACGTCTGGTACGTGTACAAGGTCACCGACTCCCAGATCGTCACACCGGACCACATCGAGACGATCGCCCCGGTGCCGAACAAGCCGGGCGTCGAACCGACCGCCGAGGACCGCTGGCTGACCCTCACCGCGTGCCACCCCATGTGGTCCGCCAAGGAGCGGTACGTCACGCACGCCAAGCTCGACTACTGGATGCCCGCCTCGGAGGGCACCCCGAAGGAACTCTCGGAGACGCCGAAGTGATCTTCCCGTTCGTCTGGCGGATCCTGCCCGGACCGACCGCCCTCAAGGTCTTCGAGCTGCTCGTGCTGCTCGCCGCGATCGTCTCCGTCCTCTTCACCTGGGTGTTCCCGTGGATCGCGGCGGACATCCTGCCACCGCCGGACGGCACGGTGGACGTCACGCCGACCCCCTGACCAGCTCCGCGCACCGCGGCGCACAGCAGAGCCCGGCGCACCGCGGTGCGCGTCGACCCGACCCGGGTCACACGGTCGTCGTGACCCGGGACCCACCCTCGGCGGTCCGTCGCACCGCGATCCGCTCCGGGATCCGCTGCTTCAGTTCCTCGACGTGGCTCACGATCCCGACCTGCCGACCCCCGGCGGTCAGCCGGGAGAGCTGCCCGATGACGTCGTCGAGCGTCTCGGGGTCGAGCGTGCCGAACCCCTCGTCGACGAACAACGTGCCGAGCGAGACCCCGCCGGCCTCGGCCTGCACGACGTCGGCCAGCCCGAGCGCCAGGCAGAGCGACACCGTGAAGGTCTCGCCGCCGGACAGGCTGCGGGGGTCGCGGACGGTGTCGGTCGTCTGGTCGTGCACGGCGAGCGCGAGACCCGTGCGGCGTGCGCGTGACCCCGACTCGCGTTCATCGGAGGTCTCGAGCGTGAACCGGCCGGCGAGCATCGCGCGGAGCCGGTCGTTCGCGGCGGCCACGACGTCCTCGAAGCGGCGCATGAGCACGTAGGTCCCGAGGGTGATGCCGCTCGGGTTCACGGCGGGGACACCGGCGGCGACGTCGGCGAGCCGGACGACCGCACGGCTCCGCGCCGAGGTGTCGTCCCGGGCCCGGACGGCGGCGGCGAGGTCCGCCGCGCACCGCTCGGACGCGGCGGCTCGGTCACCGGTCGAGGCCGCGAGACGGGTGGCGTCGTCCGCTGCTGCCGCAGCCGCCGTCCGCGCGGCCCGGGCACCGTCGAGGTCGAGCCGCGCCGGGTCGTCCTCGGCGGCGGCCACGACCGCGGGCTCGTCGAGGCCGGCGTCGACGACGGCACGCTCCCGGTCCGCCTCGGCGACCTCCGCCCGGAGCCGTTCGGTCTCCGCCGCGTCGACCACGGCGGCGCGGGCGGCCGGGACGTCGTCGAAGCCCTGGTCCGCGAGGACGCGTTCGACGTCCGCCGAGCGGTCGCGGACGACCTCGGCGGCGGCTGCGGCACGGGCGTCGGCCTGTGCCACGGCGTCGAGACGGACGACGAGCGCATCGAGCAGCTCCACGCCGGCCGCCAGGGTGACCGGTTCGTCCTGCAGGTGCTCGGCGACCCGCTCACCGGCCTGCTGCACGAGGGCGACGTCCTGCTCGAGCCGGTCGCCGTCGGCCGCCGCGGACGCCGCGAGGATCGCACGCTCGGCGTCGACCTCGTTGCGCTGCCGTTCGAGCGCCCGGGTCTCCTCGTCGTGGGCGGCCCGCCGCTGCTCGAGCTCGCGGACCCGGACCGAGGCGTCGTGCGCGGCCCGCACCCGGGCCGCGGCGGCGGTCGCGAGCGCGTCGACCGTGGCGGGGTCGGTGTCCCCGACGACCTGCACGAGACGCTCGTGCGCCGCGCGCTCGACCGCGAGGGTCGCCGCGGCGTCGGAGAGTTCCCGCTCGGCACGCCGGGCCGCGGCGGCAGCGGCATCGATCGCCTCGGCCGTGGGGTGGTCGTCCTGCGGCGTCGCGACGACCGGGTGTTCGGTCGAGCCGCAGACCGGGCAGGCGTCGCCCGGGGCGAGCGCGGCACCGAGCTCGCCCGCGAGCCCGGCGATCCGGCGCTCCCGGAGCACCTGCTCGGCGCGCACCCGGTCGAGCGCCACGGCGGCCGCCTCCGTCTTCGCCTGCTCCGCCCGGCGGACTCGGTGTTCGGCGTCTCCGCGAGCCGCGAGGTCCGCGCGCAGCTGCTCGACGCGCTCGACCTCGATCCGGGCGGCTTCGGCACCGCCGGCGAGAGTCGCCGCGGTCTTGGCGTCCTCGACGAGCCGGGCGCGTTCGGCGGGGCGGGCCTCGAGCGCCGCGTCGAGCCCGACGATCCGGGCTGCGAGCTGCTCGCTCCGGTCGACCGACTCGGCGATCGCGCGTCGGCGCCCCGGCACGGCGCGTTCGACGGAGACGAGGTGCCGGACCGCGGCGAGGCACTCGGCGACCTCGGCCCGCCGGCGGACGAGGGCGTCCCCGCTGCCGGAGAGCGCGGACCGCGTGCGGAGCGCCTCGGCGTCGCGCGCGGCCTGCGTCGACCGGGACCGGGCGGCGTCGAGGCCGTCCGCCACGACGACGACGCGGGCGGCCCGCTCACCCAGGGCCAGTCGTGCACGGGCGGCGTCGACCTGACCGCGGCGCGCGTCGAGCGCCGCACGACGGCCGAGCAGGGCTGCGCGCCGCTCGAGTGCGGTCGCCCGCGCGACCACCGCCTGCTCGTGGGCGGCTGCCGCGGTCGCGGCGGCAGCGGCGGCGGCCCGGGCGGCTTCGGCGTCGTCCGCCGCGGCCCGCAGTGTGGCCACGGCGGCCGGGACGTCGGACTCGTCCGGGTCGTCGGCGCCGGCGGCCTGCGCGAAGCGGTTCAGGGCGTCCCGCACCCGGGCGTCCGCGCCGTCGACCTCGGCCTGCACGGCACGACGCCGGGCCGCGAGCTCGTCGGCCGTGCGGTCGTAGACCTGCGTGCCGAACAACGACTGCAGGAGCTTCCGACGTTCCTCGCCCGGGGATCGCAGGAACCGTGCGAACTCGCCCTGCGGCAGCACCACGGTCTGCAGGAACTGCGCCTTGTCGAGCCCGACGATCCGGGCGATCTCCAGGCCGACCTCGGGGATGCGGGAGGAGACCGGTTCCCCCGCGACGTCGGCGGCACCGGCCAACCGGAACAGCTGCGCCGAGGCCTGCTGCTTCACGGTGCCGGTCCCGCGCTGCTTCGGGCGGTCGTACTGCGGGGTGCGCCGGACCCGGTGGACCCCCGCACTCGTCTCGAAGACCAGCTCGACGTACGGCTCGACCGCGGGGTCGGCGTGCTGGCTGTGCAAGCGGTCGTTGCTGGCGTCGGCGCCGGCCAGTCCGCCGTACAGGGCGAAGACGACGGCGTCGATGATGGTCGACTTGCCCGAGCCGGTCGGCCCCTCGAGCAGGAACACCCCGGACGCGGCGAGCGCGGCGAAGTCGATCGTGACGCGGTCCGGGTAGGGCCCGATCGCACGGAGCTCCAGTCGGTGCAGGTACATCAGCGGTCCCCCTCGCGCTGCAGGGCGAGCGCCGCGGCCTCGTACGCCTCGGTCAGGACGGCGCGGTCGTCGTCGTCCGGCGCGATGCCGGTCGCGAAGGACACGAAGTCGGCGGCGACCTCGACCGGGTCGGACGTCGCGGTGACGGTCCGTGCTGCGGCGCGTTCGCCGCGGTCGGCCGGTTCGTGGGTGATCGCGAGGGCGAACGGGAAGTGGTCCTTCACCCGCGCGTACAGCCGTTCGGGGTGCACCGGATCGGTCACGGCGACCCGGACCCAGGCGTCGGCGTCGGCCCGGAACGCCCCGGACTCGATGTCCGACAGCGTGGCACGGACGTCGACGAGGCGACGGGGCACGGGCGTCGGGACGAGCTCGACCGCGACCGTGCCGGAGGCGTCCAGGTCGACCAGCGTCACCGACTTCCGCTGGTTCCGCTCACCGAACGAGAACGCGAGGGGCGACCCGGCGTAGCGGATCCGTTCGTGCTCGCCCACCCGCTGCGGCCCGTGCAGGTGCCCGAGCGCGACGTAGTCGACGCCGTCGAACACCGACGCGGCCACCCGGTCGACCCCGCCGACGCGGATGTCCTGCTCACTGTCGCTCGGTTCGGTCCCGCCGACGAAGGCGTGCGCGACCACGACGCTCCGCGTACCCGGTCGCCCGGCGAGGTCGGCGCGGACACGGTCCATCGCGGCACCGACCACCGCCTGGTGCGAGCGGGCGAGGGGTTCGTCCGGGACGGCGGCGAGGGCGTAGCGCGTCAGGTCCGGGTGCAGGTACGGGATGCCGTAGACGGCGACGGGTCCGGAGTCGTCGTCGACGAGCACGGGGACGGCGATGCCGGCCGGTTCGGCGAGGATGCGGACGCGCGACCCCATCACGCCGGCGCCGAACCCCAGCCGGGCGGCGGAGTCGTGGTTGCCCGGCGTCAGGACCACCGTCGTGGTCGCGGCGAGGCGTTCGAGCGCGCGGGAGAGCATCCGGACGGCGTCGACGGGCGGGATCGCGCGGTCGTAGACGTCGCCGGCGATGACGACCAGGTCGACGGACCGAGCGCGCACCAGGTCGACGAGCCAGTCCAGGAACGCGGCCTGGTGCTCGAGGAGGTCGGCACCCAGCAGCGTGCGGCCGAGGTGCCAGTCGCCGGTGTGCAGGATGCGCATGCCGTCACGGTAGCGCCGGCCAGGGACATCCTCGGGTGCCCCGCGGTCGCCTGTGGAGAACCGCGGCTCAGGCGCAGCTGAGGTTCGTGCCGACCAGCGCGGTCTGGACGCGGGTGGTCGCGGTGCTGGTCGACGTCCAGTTGTCGAGGTAGTTCACGCGGACGGTGACGGTGTACACCTGCCCGAGGTTGAGGAGCCCCGAGCCGGTCACGCGGACCGGCGACGTCGCACCGGTGGCGAGCACGGTCGTCCCGTTCAGGACCGAGAACGAGGTCGCCGCCGGACCACCGTACGTGAACCCGACGTTCACGGAGCCGTCGCCGTTCGCCGCGCAGGTGAGGGCCGTCGCCTGCGGCACCGTCAGCGCGGTGAACGACGTCGTGGTCGCCGTCGTCCGCGACCACGGCACGGCGACCGCCTGCACGGGGGCGAGCACGCCGGTCGCGACGGCGACGGCGACGACGGTCGCGGCACCGCCGGAACGGCGCACGCGACGCGCGCGCCGTTCCCGCCGGCGCGCGCTGCGTCGGCTGTCGTCGGCGCGGCCCCGGACGGTCGGCGAGGCGGTCTGGAGGCGCGTGGCGGTGCCGTCCCGCGCCTCCTGGCCGGCACCGGCACCGTCCGCAACCGCACCGCCGTCACCGTCCGTCCCACCGTCCCCGTCCTCGTCCTCGTCCGACGGCGACGCCGCCAGCCGACGGAGCGACCCGTCGACCGTGCACAACGCGAGGAGCGCGACGACGCCGAGCGCGAGGACAGCGGTCCGGATCCAGTCGCCGTCGCGCAGCCACACGATCGGCGACCCGACCAGCGGCACGCGGAGGAACGCGACGCCGTGCACCGCGGAGCGCTCGAGCGGCGTGGAGTCCTGCTGCGGGTTGGCGTCGCCCTTCGTGACCAGGGTGCGGTCGGGGCCGGCCTCCACGTACCGGTGCATGCGCAGGTGCCCCGGTTGGTCCGGGTCGTCGGCGAGGAGGACCTGCCCCACCCGGACGTCGTCGCCGGGCACCGGTCGCGAGACGACGACGTCGCCCGGGGCGAGCCGCGGCTCCATCGAGCCGGTCATCACCGTGGTCGGCTGCCACCCGATCACCGCGGGCGCAGCGGCCCACAGCGCGAGGCCGAGCAGGGTCGCCACGATCCCGCGGGCGAGGGTGGCGACGACGACCCGCGCCCAGTCGACGGCGTCGTGGAGCACGTCGTGCGGTGTCGGTCCACCGTGCACGTCGATGGTGACCATGACTGGATCACACGTCCCCGCCGCCTCAGCTGTTCTGCGCCTCCCAGGTGAAGCCGAGCGCAGCCGTGCCGCCCTGCACCGTGTTCGGCGCGGTGCTGGAGAGCGTGTAGGTGAACCGGTACACCCGCGACTCCGAGCCGCTGCCCGTCGGCGCCCAGGTGCCGACGCCGGTCGCGAAGTTCGTCGAGGCCGTACCGAAGCCCGCGACCGTGCCGCTGTAGAGCGTGCCGCTCGTGGTCGCCGGGGTGAAGCCCGTGCAGGAACCGAAGCCGCCGCCGGTGCCCTGCTCCACGGTGAGGTTGATGTTCGAGGCGAGGGCGTTCGTGGTCGACGCGTTGGTCCCGTAGAGCTTCACGGTCGAGGGCAGCGAGCCCGTCGAGGTGACCGTGATGCAGTTCACGCCGGTCGAGCCCGGCTTGAGGCCCGTCGCGTTGAACAGCGCGGTGTTGTTGTCGTCGTCGGTGAGGGCGACGTTCCCGGCGGTCCAGTTGCTGGTCGGGTTGACGGTCGTGGCCGAGAAGGCCGAGTAGGACGCGGTCGAGACGACGACGCCGGACGCGACGAGGGCGGCGGGGATGGTGATCCAGGCGGCCAGACGAGCGGCGCGAGGGGTGACACGGGACATGACGGAGCTCCTGATCCATGGTGCGTCGGGGCGGCGGTGGTTGGTCGCGCTACGACGCTCGGTTTCGTACGACGATCAAGCTACTTGGCCGTCGTGTTGCTCACAAGGGAAGGTACACCCCCATTGTTGGGGGTGTCTCAACCGATGAGATACTTGTTCAATGAGCCACACGGCGGCACACCTGTGCCGCCCCGCCGATCGCGCAGGCGATCACCACCCGAGAAGAGCCGCCCGATGACGGACACCGCCCCCGCCCCGGCACGACCGGTGGACGGGACACCGCTGCCCCCGGCCCCGGTGTCCCCCACAGTGAGCGTCCCCGAACCCTCCCCCGACACCGACCTCGCCCAGCTGATGACCGCGTTCCGGATGCTCCAGACGCAGCACGCGCGGGTCCTCCAGCACGAGAGCGCGATCCGCGGCCTGAACGCCACCGACGCGCGGTTCGTGTTCTTCCTCGCGGCCGCCGACGGGGAGGGCATCACGCCGAAGCAGGCCGGGGAGTACCTCGAGCTGACGACCGGTGCGATGACCTCGCTGATCGACCGGCTCGAGCAGCGCGGCCACCTCGAGCGACGGCCGAACCCCGAGGACCGGCGCAGCATCCTCCTCCACCTCACCCCGTCCGGCGCCGAGGTCGCCGAGCAGATCGGCGCCGTCTACACCGCGGCCTTCCGAGAGGTCGTGGCCCCGGCCGACCGCGGCCACCTCGCGGACGTGTTCGACCGGATCGGCGCGGCACTGGACCGGCACTCCCGCGGGTGACGAACGGTGTCGGGCGCCGCGCGTAGCGTTGCCGGCATGACCCCCTCAGAACTCCTCATCGAAGCGTTCTCGCGCATCCCGTCGACCGTCCGACGCGCCGTCGACGGGCTGTCGGAGGACCAGCTGGCCGCACGCCCGGCCGCCGGAGCGAACACGCTCGCCTGGCTCGCGTGGCACATCGCGCGCGGGCAGGACGCGCAGGTCGCGGACCTCGCGGGGACCGAGCAGGTGTGGACCGCGGACGGCTGGGTGGAGCGGTTCGGGCTGCCGTTCCCGTCCGAGGCGCTCGGGTACGGCATGTCCCGGGACGACGTCGGCCGCGTGCGCGCCTCCGCCGAGCTGCTCCTCGGCTACCTCGACGCCGTGCAGGATCGCACCGTCGCCTACGTCCGGACCCTCGCGCCGGAGGACTTCGACCCGGTGGTCGACGACGCGTGGGACCCGCCGGTCACCCGGGCGGCGCGGCTCGTCAGCATCCTCGACGACTGCACGCAGCACGCCGGGCAGGCCGGCTACGTGCGCGGGCTGCTGTTCTTCAACCGCTGACGCGGACGACGGACGGGAGGCGCGGTGCCAGCTGGCACCGCGCCTCCCGTCCGTCGTGCGCTCGCGACTACCGCGCGGCGAGCTCCGCGACGATCCCGTCACCGGGAGCGGCGTCGACGAGGTCCGCCTCGATCTCCGCGTGCTCGAGGATGCCCTCGATCTTGCGGCGACGGCTGCGCGGGACGATCGTCACGACCGTGCCCTCCTTGCCGGCCCGGCCCGTGCGGCCCGAGCGGTGCATGTACGCCTTGTAGTCGTCCGGGGCGTCCGCCTGCACGACCAGCGACACGTCGTCCACGTGGATGCCACGAGCGGCGACGTCGGTCGCGACCAGCACGTTCACGCGGCCGCTCGTGAGCAGCTGCAGGTTCCGCTGGCGGCGCGACTGGTTCAGGTCGCCGTGCAGCGAGGTCGCACGGATGCCGGCGTCCTCGAACTGGTCGGCCAGACGCTCGGCGTAGGCCCGGGTGCGGGCGAAGACGATGGTCTTGCCGGCACCCGAGACGAGCTCCTCGAGCAGCTGGTCCTTCTGACGCTGCTCGACCACGAGCACGCGGTGGTCGATCGTCGAGGAGGCCTGGTCCTCACCGGCGACCTCGTGGACGCTCGGCTCGTGCAGGAACTCCTCGACGAGCGAGGCGACCTGCGCGTCGAGCGTCGCGCTGAACAGCAGCTTCTGGGCGCGGTTGCCCTCCGGCGTGACCTCGGCCGTGGCGGAGAGGATCTCCTGCACCGGCTCGAGGAACCCGAGGTCGCACATGTGGTCGGCCTCGTCGAGCACGGAGATGACGACCTCGCTGAGGTCGAGCTTCCCCTTGTTCATGAGGTCCTGCACCCGGCCCGGGGTGCCGACGATGATGTCGACGCCGCGCTGGAGCGCACCCTCCTGGCGCCCGTACGGGACACCGCCGTAGATCTGCGTCGTGAAGAGCCCCACCGAGCGGGCGATCGGCTGCACCGTGCGGTCGATCTGCAGGGCGAGCTCGCGGGTCGGCGCGAGGATGAGCGCACGCGGAGCCCGGCCCATCTTGCGCTTCGTGCCACCGCCGTTCTCCATGAGCTTCTCGACGAGCGGGGCGCCGAACGCGATGGTCTTGCCGGAGCCGGTGCGGCCACGGCCGAGCACGTCCTTGCCGGCGAGCACGTCGGGGATCGTCGCCGCCTGGATCGGGAACGGGCTGCTGGCGCCGAGCTCCTGCAGGGCGCGGGAGATGTTGCCGCCGATGCCGAGGTCGCCGAAGGTCACGCCCTCGACGTCGGCCGCGACGGTGGCCTCGGCCTGGAGCTTCTCGAGCTTGACGTCGTCGGCGGGCACGAACGGCTTGCGCTCGGTGCGGTCGCGGTCGTCACGGTCGAAGCGGCGCGGGGCGCGGTCGTCGTTGTCACGACGGGGAGCGCGGTCGTCACGGTCGAACCGACGCGGAGCGCGGTCGTCACGGTCGAAGCGGCGCGGGGCGCGGTCGTCGTTGTCACGACGGGGAGCGCGGTCGTCACGGTCGAACCGACGCGGGGCACGGTCGTCACGGTCGACGTTCCGGCGCGGGCGGTCGTCGTTGTCACGACGGGGCGCGCGGTCGTCACGATCGAACCGACGCGGAGCGCGGTCGTCACGGTCGAACCGACGCGGGGCACGGTCGTCACGGTCGAACCGACGCGGAGCGCGGTCGTCACGGTCGAAGCTCCGGCGCGGGCGGTCGTCGTTGTCACGACGCGGGGCGCGGTCGTCACGGTCGAACCGACGGGGGCGGTCGTCGCGGTCGAACCGACGGCCGCCGCGGTCGTCGCGCTGCGGGCGGCCCTGGCCACCGTCGCGCGGCTCCCAGTTCGGGCGGCTCGGACGCTCGCCCTGCGCCGCACGGCCGCGACGCTCCTCGGCGTCCCACCGCTGCTTCTGACGCGGCGCCGACGGGTCGGCGGCACGGAAGCCGCGGTGCTTGCTGCTGCGGGCAGCGGGGGTGCCGTTCGGGTGACGGACACGATCGGAGGCACGGTTGTCCGCGCCGCCCTTGTTGTACGGGGCCATGGCTACTTTCTCGGGGTGCAGACGTCCGCAGCGCCCGGCAGCGACATCGGCGGGGGCTGCATGCGGAGAGGGGGTTCTTCCCGTCGCGGATCGACGTGAATCCAGCCCTCGAGCAAACACACACCCAAACTTGAACTCCGTGATCACCATGTCACGGCGTCGAAGGCCGACCGATCGAGTCTACGCGACCACGCGCCCGGAAGCCAGCCCCACGGCGGACGGGCGGGCGGCGACGGAGGTGATCCGTGCCTCCAGGCCGGGCGCCCGAGGTCAGGACTCGGCGAGCCGCCGTCGCTGCTCGGCCACGTCGAAGTCCGCTGCGGGCCAGGTGAGCTGCATGTCCTCCAGCGCGCGGAGCAGCAGCTGCTGGACCGCGAGGCGGGCGTACCACTTGCGGTTCGCCGGGATGACGTACCAGGGCGCGCGGGACGTCGAGGTCCGGTCGAAGACCGTCTGGTACGCAGCCTGGTAGTCGTCCCAGAGCAGGCGCTCGTCGATGTCGGCGGGGTTGAACTTCCAGTGCTTGTCCGGGCGGTCGAGGCGCTCGCCCAGCCGCTCCCGCTGCTCGTCCTTCGAGATGTGCAGCATGACCTTGACGATGCTCGTGCCCTGCTCGGCGAGGGCGTCCTCGAAGTCGACGATCGCACCGTAGCGTCGCTCGATCTCCTCCGGCGGGGCGAACGAGCGGACCTTCTGGATGAGGACGTCCTCGTAGTGGGAGCGGTCGAACACCCCGAGCTGGCCGGCGGCCGGGAGCTGCTTCTCGATGCGCCAGAGGAAGTCGTGCTCGCGCTCCTCGGCCGTGGGCGCCTTGAAGCCGGCGTAGTGCACGCCGTTCGGGTCGACCGCGCCGACGACGTGCGAGACGATCCCGCCCTTGCCCGCGGTGTCCATCGCCTGCAGGACGAGGAGCACGCGGCGGGTGTCCCCCGCGGTCGACGCCGCCCAGAGGCGTTCCTGGAGGGCGGACAACCGGGAGGCTCCGGCGGCGAGCGCCTCCAGTCCGTCGATCTTGCGCCCGGGGAAGCCCGGCGTGTCGTCGGGGTCGACGTCCGCCAGGCGGAAGCCCTCCTCGACGCGGAGCAGCGGTTCGGGGTCGGCGTTCCAGACCTTGCGACGGCTCACGGGTCCTCCTGTGGGGTCGTGTCTCATCCTGGCACCGCGGGGGCGGGTTCGCCCGGGGCCGTTTCATCGGGGTCGCCCGGCGGGGTCGTCCGCTGGGTGGAGTGCGCCGTGTGGTCGTTCGTCCCGCAGGTGGACGTCGGCGCGCGGGCGGCGAGTTACGGTGGTCTCGATGAGGTCAGGCCGTCGCACGTTGCTCGCGCTCGTCGCCGCGGTCGTGGCGCTCGGCGCGGTCGCGTCGTGCAGCGCGGATCCCGTCGGCGACGAGAACCGCACGGTCACCGCCGGCCCCGTCATCTACCCGCTGTCCCTCCGGTACCACGGCATCGACGTGGTCGCCGACGTGCCGTACGGCTCGGACGCCCTGCAGCGTCTCGACGTGTGCCTGCCCGCGGACAGCGCCCCGGACACCACGACGACTCCGACCGCGACGGCCGTCCCCACGCCTGCTGCCTCTGCGTCGGCTGACCCGGACGCGCTCGCCGAGGCAGCCAGCGGCACGCGCCCCGCCGTGCTGATGATCCACGGCGGCAGTTGGTCGCACGGCGACAAGGCGACGGCGGCGTACCGGTCGGTGTGCAAGTACCTCGCGTCCGAGGGGTTCGTCACGTTCAACGTCGACTACCGCCTCGCGCCGACCGACCCGTTCCCGGCCGGGCTCGACGACGTCCGACGGGCGCTCGACTTCGTGTTCCGCCCGACGACGCTGTCGACCTACGACGTGGACAGCAAGCGGGTCGGGGTGTTCGGGGGCAGCGCCGGCGGGAACCTCGCGGCGATGCTCGCCGTCACCGACCACGACTCGACCGCCTACGCCGAGGGCGACCGGATCCGGGCCGTCGTCGACCTGAGCGGGCCGACGAACCTGACCTCGAGGTCGACCCGCGCGGACGGGGTCTCGGCGTCGTTCCAGCGGAAGCAGTTGCTGTACCTCGGATGTCGGACCTACGCGAACTGTCCGGCGGCGACCCGGGC
>Ga0153989_1000290_pt1 | contig 13123 bp, 11 predicted proteins | sample TSNC073MetaG_FD_104701 | JGI IMG/M metagenome (GOLD analysis project Ga0153989, IMG submission 104701) | Attine ant fungus gardens microbial communities from North Carolina, USA - TSNC073 MetaG | ecosystem: Host-associated > Fungi > Mycelium > Unclassified | place: USA: North Carolina, Jones... | reverse complement strand
TTTGGACCAATTACTACTCCCAGGAACTCTACTTCTCTTACTTTCCATTTGCATTTCTCTGGTTTCACAAACAGATTGTTCTCTTCCAATCTCCTTAGTACTTCCTCCACTAACTCATCATATTCCTCTTCTGTATCTATGGCTACTAAAATGTCATCAATGAAGGTTGCTGTGTTCCCTTGGTTTATGAGGTCCCTGAACAGGTTGTTCATCATTGCTTGGAAGGTGGTGGGGGAGTTTGTTAACCCAAAATACATGACTGTAGGTTCATATGCTCCGATATGTGTCATGAACACTGCCTTCCATTCGTCTCCTTTTTTGATTCTGACATTATTGTATCCTTATCTCAAATCCAACTTCATAAACACCTTTCTCTTTCCTACTCCATCCAATATATCTGCAATGAGGGGTAAAGGGTATCCATTTTTTATTGTCCACTAGTTTATGTGTCAATAGTCTTGTACCATTCTCCATGTGCCATCCTTTTTCACCACAAAGTGTACTGGTGATGTCTGGGGTGACTTGGAAGGCCGGATATATCTCTTCCTCAACTGGTCTTCCACAAATGTCTGTACTTCCTCTCTTTCCTCTCTCGATAGTAAGTATACTTTCCCCTTTCTTGGTGTAAATTCCTCCTTTAATTCTATGGTATAGTCCCAGATCTTTTGTACCAGTATCCTTTTCAACTTCTTTTTTCCAAATACTTTCTTCCACTTCCAAAATCTTCTGGGCACTAGCCTTTTTAACACTTCCTCGTCCCCATCCTTTTCCGTCTTTCTTACTTTCTTCTCCTTCACTTCTTGCTTTCTTCCACATATAGGTGGGCAACACATCATCTTCACTTCTCCTTTCTTCCAATCTATTTCTGGATTATGGGCTGCTAGCCACGGCATTCCCAGTATTAACTCTGTCTTCCCTAAGTTGCATACATCCATTCTGGCTCTTTCCATATATCCCTTAAAGAACATATTGTACTCAACCTGGTGCGTTATAGCCCCCCCTGCATTTACCATTCCATCCACATTCCTAACTAAAAGGGGTTTTTTCAACTTTTCCATTTTAAACCCCTTTTCCTTTGCAAAGGTCGTGTCCATGAACAAACCTGTCACCCCACTATCTAACAACACCTTCACTGCTATTCCTTCATGACTTTCCAACTTCTCTAACCCTACTTTCAACCAGACTTCCCTTAATGGTTGTAGTGTATATTGTATGTCTCTTACTCTCTCAGTTGTATTGATGGAGTTCAATTTATTGTCCAATTTTTCTGGGCACAATACACTGTATACATTATTGGAGACCAGCTGAGAGCTCACTGTCCTCCATTTTCTTTTGCTGACTCCTATGGCATTTCTACTACTTTTCCCCTATGTCTTTCCCAGCAGTTTTTGGCCATATGGCCCCACTTTCCACACATATAGCACGTTCTGTCTCCTCCCCTTCCTCTGTCCACATCCATTATGTTAGGGTCTCTCCTTGGACCCGTTTGAGCTCCTTCTCTATTAGATGTATTTCCTCCTCCTCCTCCTTTGTACCCTCCTTCTGTTCTCCATGTTATCTGCCCCCCTCTTCCCCCATATGATCCTCCCCCTCTAGGCTGCGCATTTTCCTCTGGGCGTGCCGCATTCCTCCCCAATACTCTCTCTTCTGCCCTGCTCTGTCTCTAGTTTCTATCTAGTCTCACTGCCTTTTCTTGCCATTCTCCAATGGTGGTTGGCAGTTCCTCTGACAATCTTTTTGAATTCCTGTACATATTCATCGCAGGTTCTCCCTCCTTGCTCAATCATCCTTAGTTGCTCTATCTTTTTCTCCTCCTCCGATGTCTCCCCAAAGTTGTCCCTTATTTTTGCAAATAGTTGCTCTACTGATTCCACCTCTGACTCTCCCTTGGCCAACTCATCCAACAGGTTATCCTTCCATGCCTCTGCTATTCCCCCCTGCACATATGACAATACCCAGGCCACCTGGGTTGCTGCTGCTTCCTCCGTCATCTTCATCCTAATATATAGGTGAGCTGCATTAACGAACGCGCTCACTTCTTCCATCCTTCCACTAAAAACTTGAGGTCTTGCAACCTCCACTCTGCTCCCTTGCTATTGGAGAAGCATGGTATTGACCTGCTGCTACAGGGTTGCAATCATGGCAAGGAGTTGCTCCTCTCTGGTTTGGGGGGGGTGGGTGCTGAAGGGTGTTTCCCCTGTTGCTGTTGTTGTTGGTGAGACATTGGTGATGGTAATGGTGATGTTGATGTTGATGTTGATGTTTCCTTGTAGGAGGACGAGTGGTCTTCTTTGTCTATACTTATGGCTGACTACCGACTAAGAAGAGTAAAACAATACTATCCCTAAGAAGGGAATCTCTAAGCTAGGCGGGCCTTTAAGAGGTTTTCTGTCATTCTCCTGTGTAGACCGATTACAATAGATTGGTAGCATAGAGCTGATAGCAAAGAACTAATTACAAGCCCACTCGATATAGAGGTCAGGTCTCAGGCAGGGAACTTGTATAGTACAACTAAAAGTCTTAATATTCTTTCTTTTGATATAACTCTTCTGAAAACCTCAACTAGACCCTTTGTAGAGGGATGAAGAGATATCAAGTATTGATATAGATTCAAGGTTGAAACATATATTTACTCTTACAGTCTAAAGTCTTAATAGAATCAGAATAAAAAACACACTACTAAAGAAAACAAAAAATACTGCTCTCTAGTCCTATAGTTTTGCAATAGTCTAGAGAGAACATTAGTAATAACAAAGGAGTAGAATTACCTTGACCTTAGCTTATGTACTGTACCTCAATATTAGATAGAAGAGGAGCAGCATAAGAAAGCTAGAAATATACTATAAATTACCATAAATATACTGTAAATGTATAAGAACTTAGACTGAGATGCCTTAGAACTACTTCTAGTCTAAGTTGACAAGAAAAACTTGATAGAGTTCCTAATTTGATTATTATATACTAATTATACATATTTTATATTTACCCTTGTTTACAAAGTCCTACACATCTCTTCTAAGTCATTTCTGCTCATGTGTTCATCAATTACCTAATTAAAGGAAAAAATAAATAAATAAATAATAACTTAGCTGTTTTGTATTAGTGTGTAGTCATAAAAACTTAGAGCTCAACCAAGGTGGTTGTTTAAAAAGAACTCAATAAAGTTCCTTATTGAATTTTACTAGATACTTATATAAATATTAGATAGTTTATGTGCCTATCTTCCATGATTATATGACCCTTACTAAGAACTATCTATATCTTATATAATCCTTCCCACATTATTTATATCTTTTCCCATATTGTATTCTTGGATGTTTTCCATTAAGTTAATGAATACATAAGAAATAGTTTCCTTCTTGGAGATCGTCTTATAACATTTTGGCTGTATCATGACAATTGTAGACTATACATACAGAGGAGTAACACTGTAACCTTAAGAAGGCATTTGGGTTAGAGATTCTCTCCTTGGGGTAATAGTATAACCATCATATTAGGGCAATAATAAGTAGAACAGTAGATGTCTAGCTAGATAAAAATCTTGTGTTCTAGTAGACATAACATTAGTGAGATCATTTTCTATTCAACTTCTCTAGAAACATAGCACTATATCTCTAGAACAATATAACTATTTTATGAGTAGGATGCTCAACCAACAATATACTCTTACCAAACTATTACAAACTTCATTCAGACTATAACTTTGGGAATACTTGACCAATTTCAACAGTCTAAATAGCTACTAAAAGCCCTTAAGAAGACCTTTCAAATGGTACCAAAATGTCTCAAGGCAATCAGTATTTACTGAGTTATCAGCAGATTAGTCAGCAATCACCAAGTCACCAGACACTAAATTACTGATATCTTGGAAACCACTTGACATAATTATTTACTTCAATGACCATTGTGAAGCTCTCTTCAATGCATTTCTTTTGGCTATAAATAAAACCCAAGGCAATAAGATCCCATAGAGATACAAGGTCCTCAATATTTGTACATAACACTGATTTTTACCTATAGATTATTATCTATCCTTGAATAGAACAAAAAACTACTCTAAAATAGTTAGGTTATCTCTATTTTAAGAACAATAGCACTCCTATATATAGAACAATAGGTAGTGATCATATAGAAGGCTATCCTGGTATATAAACTACCACATTCATGTATTTAAGGACTATATGTCTGAGAATAAACCTTAGACTTAACAACATCTTTTGCTACTGTCTAAACTTTGCTTTTTTGAGCCTTTTGATTATTAAATCATCAACTCACAAATCAGTAAGTGATCATTTGTGATAGTAACTGTCACAGTTGTACTATAGACTAGTAGTTACATACTATATGGTTTACTACTATACCAAAAGAGTGATATTAGCAAGACTACTTGCTAATAAATGTTCAGCTATTTATATAGTTCTTTGAACAGGTATTTTGTTATACCTCCATATCACTATTTAGTAGTTACTTTTTGTGATACAAACTAAGAGCAGAAATAAAGGGAAAGAAAGAAAGAGTGTATTGAGTATTATAGAATTATACTAAGATTACAATTATTATCAGCCCTGGACTGATAATGAGTAGATAGTAGAAGAGATAATGACAATAAGAGATGAGGAAAATAAAGATGATACAATAGATGATATATCAGTATATCAAGGTTAGGTTGGAAAAAAGGACTTCAGACTTGATTGGACTAATTATAGACATTGGACTGAAGAAGAAATATTGGATAAATCCTGGGGTAATTATAGATAAACCTTATAATAGTTATAAACTTTAGAATAAATGGGGAAACCTTGGACTAATTCATTTATAAACTCTGACTCAACTAGTCACTTACTATTACTTATCAGTACTTAGAATAGTAGTTCTTGTGATATCACTAGTTAGAATAAATACAATCTAGAAAGAAAAGGGAATAGCAAATTCTCTCTTTCTGTAGTTCATCTAAAAATCTACTTCTTTTGGAATCCTATATTCTCTCTAGTCTTTGGACTAACTTGTAGAGTATGACTAAAAGCCTTGATATTTATTCTTTTAATATAACTCTTCTGAAAATCTTAACTGGACCCTTTGTAGAGGAGCAAAGAGATATTAAGTATTGATATAGGCTCAAAGTTGAAGTGTATATTCACTCTTGTAGTCTAAAGTCTTAACAATTAAGAAAGAACTTTCTTCTTTATCACAAGTAATAAAACTTACTGAAGTTGTAGTCACTGACTCTTATTGCTTTATGCTATATCATCAATACCCCACTAGTTCTCATTGCCTTGTGTTGTACTGTATAGAACTTCTAAGCTCTTATTGCTTCCTACTATAGCCAGAACATTGTTGTAACTGTAGATAGCAAATCTACAACCTCAATATCTTCAGGACATACTTGGTCCATAAAAGATAGTAACTTCATAGAAGATACCAGTTTTATTGACACTAGCAATCTTATCTTCACTAGATCTATTAGTGAAAGAACATAAGGAAGAATCATCCAAGAAATCTTGAGATGTCATCCTAGTATATGTCAAAATCATACAACAGAAAACCTATTCTCATCTCTTGATAATCAAGCAGATACAACCCTATTATCTCTATCAAATGAATCACCTCTCAACAATCTTCCTTTTCACAACTCAGGCCCAAAACCTCTTCAATAGACTCAGAAAGTGAACCAGAAAAAGAAATTGAAAAAGCTATTAGATAATCAGAAATCCAACAACAAGCCTTTGAACAAAACCTTAATACAGAAATGTCCAAATTAACAGATACAGCTTCTATGAGTACATAAGCAACTCTCTCAACTTCCACCAATCTAGTAGGAATTCTTGGATATAGAACTTTTGGATCTTTAGCAAAAAACCAAGAAAACTTATTCTACAATGTCTTTGGAAAGCTACCAATGGAACCACCAAATATCTCTGTAGCAACATTAACAATCCAACAAGAGTATCAACCCAAATATACTCAATTAGACAAATTTGATAGAGACCCAAGATATTATCAAAAATAGAAAGAAGACTATTTATTGTACATGCTTGCCCACAAGTACAGTTTCCCAGATAAACATACACCTATCATGTTTATGCTCTACTACATAGACAAGAAGGCTCTAGTCTAGAAAATAGAATTCATGGTAGTCTATACAGTCTCAGAACAAAGAATACATCTTAAAATCATAAAAAACTTTCTTACAGCCCTTAACTTGGCATTTCAACTATTCAATATGAAAAAAGACCCCTTATGGCAGTTGCATGCTCTCAAACAATTGTCAAGACCAGTGGACAAATACATTTTTGAATTTAGAGTATTTGCTATATAAGTAAGTCTTACAGATGTTTCATAACTTATCCACTTATTCAGACAAGGTCTATATTCCAATATTGCAATACAAGCTATTCATTGAGGATATCAGAACTGATTTCCTAATGAGCAAAAACTAGCTGAGGATAATAGCTAAACTCTATGCTAGACCAGGAGGAGGAGATATGTATATCTTGTTCAAATAGAGGGTACAGATAGTAGAGTATCTAGTAGATGGCCTAAGAGAATGAAACTAAGGGGTGACTAGTCTAGGTTACAATTAAGTAGTACTAGAGTAGTCTAACCAGAAAAGAAAATATTGGATAAAGCTGTATTACTATTGGTGTCACCAGTTATAGAGGTGTTATAGTATATAACAGTACCTCTCTCTAAGATCATCACTCTGGTAATCTTATCAGCAGCATTAAGGATATTAATCAGGCTCAATTGGTAAATAGTAGATGGAGATCTAGCTTGGTTCTGTGAGTGAAATTCTTGGACCAACTTGCTTATATAATCAAGTTCTGAGATACTCAACCAAGAGTTCTTCTTTGAAGTTCCTTTGTACCCCGCCTACTATATATAATATAGCAGAGGTTTGTATTATCTGTGGTCTAGTTTTGAGTCTAGTATGTATGCTATCTCAAATTCCAACTTGCCATCTATTTCAATAGGTGGTGAGAGGGGTTGGTGCAGTTCAGAATAGTGCTTGACCTGGCTAGTTTTAATTGGGATATATAAAATACTAGGTATATTGCACAAAGATGATATAGGAGATTGACAAGATAGGAGTAGATTTACAGTTTGCCTACTACTATGAACAGACCAAGATAATATTCCAATAATCTTTTTGTGGGTTGTGTTGTTTTAATGAATTTTGCTTGGATAAACACTGAATTACCAATCTTGATGTTAGGAGGAGAAATTTATTGAGCATTAGTAGACTTCTGGTAGTGCTCCTGGGACTCTTTGATAAATAACTTTATAGACTTGTATACTGCTTTTAGATTAGTGATAAAAGCCTCAGTGGTGTTAGATATTGGGTCAGTTGGAGGTCTAAAGTTTAGAAGAGGGTGATACCCTTTGTTAGCAAAGAAGGAAGATACTCCAGTTGATGCTAAGAGTATGTTGTTATATGCAAATTTGACCAATAGCAATAATTGTGCCTAGTTGAATTGTTGATAGCAATAGTAGCTTTGTAAGTACTGTTCTAAGGTCTAGTTAGTATGCTCTGATTGTCCATCAGCTTTTGGGTGATAGCCCAAAGTATAGTGGAGTTTCATATTGAGTACATTGGCTAGAGACTTGAAAAATTGAGAGACAAACTCTGAGCCTCTGTTAGAGGTTATATGTATGGACAAACCATGTTTCAAGAATATATAGTTAATGAACAACCAGACTAGTTCTGGGACATTGAGGGTCTTGTGGGTTAGAATAAAGATTGCTTGCTTCAAGAAACAATCAACTATAACTAGAATGTCTGTAAAGCTGTTAGATAGTGGTAGTTGTTCTATCAAGTCTATAGAGATAGATTTCCAGGGGCAGAGTAGAATGGATAACTATTTTAGTAACCTATATAGTTTATGGTATTGTGCTTTATTTGTTATAACACAGCCAAATGGCTAAGTCATTATTTATATTTCTTTTCTTTTTCTTTTTCTTTAATTAGGAAATCAATGGATATATAAGAGAGAATAACTCAAAAGAGATATATGGGACTTTATAAATAGAAGTAAATACAAAATGTATATAAGTAGTATATAGCAATCAAATGGGAATTCTATTGAGTTCTCTTTGTTAACTCAGACTAGAAATAGTTCTAAGATGCTACAGTTTAAGTTCTTATACTAGAACTTGATTCTTTCATTTACACTGCTCATCACAGAGCCCTGCTATCTCTTACACTCTCATTTTCCTCAGTATCTAGGTAATATAACTCAGGACTACTACAATATAGCCAGGCCCTAGGTTTAAGGGGACTTAATAATCAGTTAGAGACTATTAGTAGAAGCATAATACCAAGCTCAAGTATTGTGTCTGAGACTTAATCCTACAATTGAGTAGTGTTGTGTAGTATACTTGTGCTGTTCTTAGTAGAAACCTTGTGCTGAAGTTCCATTGTGGACTATATCACAAAAAAGTGATTACTAAATAGTGACATAGAGGTATAACAAAATACCTGTTCAAAGAACTACATAAATAGCTGGACCCTCATTAGCAAGTAGCCTTGCTAATGTTGCCCTTTTGGTATAGTGGTAAACCATACAGTATATGACTACTGGTCTATAGTACAACTGTAACAGTACTATCACAAATGGCCACTTACTGATTTGTGATTGCTTGATTTGATAATCAAAGTGTTCAAAAAAGCAAAGTTAGACAAGCAGCAAAAGATGTTGTTAAGTCTAAGGTTTATCCTTAGATATACAGTTCTTAAATACATGATTGTAGTGGTCTGTGCACCAGAACAGTCTACTACATAATCACTACCTATTGTTCTATATATAGGAGTGTTATTGTTCTTGAAATAGAGATAACCTAACTATCTTAGGGCAGTCCTTTGTTCTATTCAAGAACAAATGATAATCTATGGATAAAGATCAATGTCATATACAAACATTGAGGACCTTGTATTTCCATGGGATCTTATCACCTAGGGATCTATTTATAGCCAAAAGAAGCACATTGAAGAGAGCTTCATGATGGTCATTGAAGCAAACAATTATGTTAAGCAGTTCCTGAGATATCAGCAATTTAGTGTCTAGTGACTTGGTGATCACTAACTAATCTGCTGATAACTTGGTGAATACTGATTGCTTTGAGATGTTTTTGGTACTGTTTGAAAGGTCTTCTTAAGGGCTTTTGGTGGCCATTTAGATTGTTGAAATCAGTCAAGTATTCCTGGAGTTATGGTCTGAATGAAGTTTGTGATAGATTGTATATGCAAAGGAGTAATGCTGCATCTTTAGAAAAGCATTTAGGTTAGGGATTCTCTCCTTGGGGTAATAGTATAACTATATTACTAGAGCAGTAGTAAGTAAGGTAGTAGATGTCTAGCTGGGTGAAGATCTTGTGTTCTAGTAGATATAACAGTAGTAAGATTACTCTTCATTCAACTTCTTCAGAAACATAGCATTATATCTCTAGAGCAATATAACTCCTTTATGAGTGGAATGCTCAACCAACAGTATACTCTTATCAAACTAAGGGCAGAAATAGAAGGTAGAAAAAGAAGGGTATGCTGGAGGTGTAAAAGGTTTAGATATCTAGCCTGTAACTATAGGAATAAAAATGTAAAGGAGAAGGAGAAGCCAATTTCCCAAAATAAATTTGAAGTAATAGCAAATAGGGTGATACAATGTAGAGTGGAAAAAGAGGTAAAAGTGAAAAGGCAAGAGATAATAGAAGAAGTGAAATGTTTTAGGTGTTGGAGTATTGGGCATCTCAAATGGGAATGTCCAAATATTAAGGTTGAAAAGAAAAAGAAAAGGAAGGAAGAAACAGCATATATAGCTAGACCACAAAAGATGCAGTAAGAGAGAAGACCAGTATGTTCTATATAGGAAAAGGCATAGAAGTACTGTAGAGAGTAGAATATGTCTCTAGAAGATGCACTTTTACTTGAGAGAAGATGGATAATAAGAGAAGTAGTAGTAATATATGTAGACTATAGAGAATATAAAGGCAAGGGGATGCAGACCTATGAGAATCAAGGACAAGGATTTTTCCTTGAGAAACAAGTAAGAAATGTATGGTATGGTTTGTGCCAAGAAGTATAGAACTGGAGAAAAGAAAAAGCAAGAAAAGGAGAAATAACAAAAGTAGAATACGTAAAGTATAGAAAAAGAGATATGATTATGAGAAAAGTACCAGAATGAGAAAAGAAAGAGATCTTATGCCTAGAATGTAGAGTAGGAAGGAAAAGAGAGTAATAGAACTGAAGAGTGGCAGTACAGTTCATAGAGACAAAAGTACAGCAAGATAGCACATAGATAGAGGATCCAAAAGATGTAGCAAGAGAGGGGGATAAGTAGAGAAAAGTAAGAAGGATATTTAAAATGCTAAGAGAAGTATAGTTAAGTGTTAGAATAGAAAAGATAAATATGCATAAAGAAGTGATAGTGAAAGTGCTTTTGGATAGTGGTGCAATAGAGATATTTATGAATTGGAAGATGGCAGCAAGACATAGATTCAAGCTACAAAAATTGGAGAGACCAATAGTAGTCAGGAATGTTGATGGGACAAACAACAGTACAGGAGCTACTACCCATCAAGTAAAAGTGAATATATACTACAAAGGTCATATAGAAAGAATAAGAATAGATATATGCAATCTAGGAAAAACAGATATAATACTAGAGATGCTATAGTTATAAGTACACAACCCAGAGATAAACTGGGAGACAGAAGAAGTAAAAATAATGAGGTGTCCACCACTGTATAAAAGGAATATAAAGTAAAAAAAAAAAAAGAGAGTAAAAAAAGAGAAGAGAGTAGCAACTCTAGAAGAGAAAAAGATTATAAGATGGGCAGTAGACAATAAAGAGGATTGAGAGAGAGAAGAAGAGGTTGAAGTAAACCATAGAAAGATTGAGAAAATGGTGCCACAGAAAATTTTAAGGTAAAAAAGAGTATTTGGAAAGGTAGAATCAGAAAGAATACCAACAAGAAAAATCTAGGATCATGCTATAGATCTCAAGATGTTCAAACCCAGAAAAGAAAGGATCTACCCTTTATCTAAGAATGAAAGGGAAGAGGTTCAGAAATTTGTAGAAGATCAGTTAAGAAAGAGGTATATCAGACTGTCAAAATCCCCTTAGATGTTATCAGTTTTCTTTGTGAACAAAAAAGATAAAGAAAAGAGAATGGTAATGGACTACTGTAACCTGAATGACCAGATGGTGATATTGTTGCTTAGTCATAAAGACTTATGGACCACTTGAGATAAATATTCAGAAAAAACTTGATAGAGTTCTCTATTAGATTTACTAGCTGCTTATACAAATGTTTAATGGTCTATGTACCTATCTCCCACAATTACAAGACCTTTACTAAGTACTATATAGTTTATGTAAGCATTCCCACACTATTTATAATTTAAGTTCTTTATAGAAACTAGTAAAGTTCTTTAAGTTAATAGATATATGAGAAAGAGTTTCTTTTTTAGAAGCTATTTCATAATAGATAAAGAATAACTACCTACTTCTGCTAATTATAGACTTAATAGACAATATGGGTAGTAAGCAAGTATTCACTAAAATAGACCTTCAGTAGGGTTTCAACAATGTAAGAATTAAGAAAGGAAATAAGTAAAAGGAAGCATTTACAATCCATGTAGGGTTCTTTAAGCTAATAGTTATGTTCTCTAGAATAACAAATTTGCCAGCTACATTTCAAGCAATAATGAATGAAATCCTGAGAAACATGATTAACAAAGAAAAAGTTACAGCTTTTGTAGATAATGTACTAGTAGAAACAGAAATAAAGGAAGGACATAATGAGATTGTAGAAGAAGTACTAAGGAGGCTGGAAAAGAACAATCTTTATGTGAAGCTAGAAAAGTATATATAGAAAGTGAGAAAAATTAGGTTTCTTGGAGTTATCATAGAACCCAACAGGATAGAGATAGAGAAGAAGAAAGTAGATGAAGTACTAAGTTGGCCAGAACTAAAAAATATAAAAGATATCAGAAAGTTTTTAGGCCTTGCAGATTACTACAGGAGGTTTATCAAGGACTTTGCTCAAGTAACAAGACCAATAAATATACTGACAAGAAAGGATATCAAGTAGTAATAGGGAGGTGAGCAACAGTGGACATTTGATGAGCTCAAAAGGATCTTTATAACAAGACCAGTATTGGCAGCCTTGGATCTGGACAAGAAATTTAGGGTAGAAGTGGACATTTCAAATTATGCAACTGGAGGAGTACTTTCGATGAAGTGCTCAGACAATTTGTGAAGACCAGTGGCTTTTATCTCAAAATTTCTAAGCAACACTAAAAGAAACTATAAGATACATGATAAAGAAATGTTAGCTGTAGTCAGGTGCTTGGAGGTATAGAAGTACTTTCTAGAAGGAACTATTAACAAATTTGAGATTTGGACAGATTACAAGAATCTCAAATACTTTATAAAGGCACAAAAGTTAAATAAAAGACAAGCTAAATGGGCTCTATATCTGTCTAGGTTCAACTTTATGCTAAAACATATTCTGGAAAGTAAGATAGAAAAGGCTAATAGCTTAAGTAAGAGACCAGATTGAGAGATTGGAGTGAAAAGAAATAACAAAGATGAAATATTGGTTAAGCCAGAATAGCTAGAAGTATAAAGGACCAAAGGAATAGAGGTAATCATAGAAGGAGTAGACCTACTAGAAAAAGTAAGGCAGTTGAGAGTAAAAGACAATGAAGTAGTAAAGGTAGTTGAAGAAATAGAGTGAGCAGGGATAAAAATACTGAAAGATAAAGAGTAGTGAAAAGTAGATAATATCATATACAAAGAAAAGAAGATATATGTACCTAAAGATGATAAGCTGAGGGTGGAAATCATTAAGCTATACTATGACATGCTAGTAGGAGAACATGGAGGGCAGTAGAAGATGGTAGAATTGATTATCTGCAATTTTTGGTAGCTAGGAGTAACCAAGAAAATGAAACAATATGTGGAAGAGTGCAATTCCTACCAAAGGAATAAAAACTACACAAAGTAGCCAGCAGATAAGTTAATGCCCAATTCAATTCTAGATAGACCTTGGATACACATTTCAGTATACTTTATTACTAAGTTGCTACTAGCCCAGGGATACAACTCAATCTTAGTAGTGGTAG
>Ga0153989_1000283_pt1 | contig 13329 bp, 14 predicted proteins | sample TSNC073MetaG_FD_104701 | JGI IMG/M metagenome (GOLD analysis project Ga0153989, IMG submission 104701) | Attine ant fungus gardens microbial communities from North Carolina, USA - TSNC073 MetaG | ecosystem: Host-associated > Fungi > Mycelium > Unclassified | place: USA: North Carolina, Jones... | reverse complement strand
TGAAGCTGCTCGTCACGCAGCTGCAGAACCAGGACCCGTCCTCGCCGATGGACACGAACCAGATGATCAGCCAGCAGACGCAGCTCGCGATGATGGAGCAGATCACCAACCAGACCACGACGGGGAACGAGAACTTCTCGTTGCAGATGCGCATCGCCGCGGCGAACCTCGTCGGCAAGCAGGTCACCTACACGGACGCGTCCTCCGGTGCATCCGTCACCGGGACCGCGAGTGCCGTGTCGTACGCGAACAGCGTGCCGACCGTGACCGTGAACGGGAAGGAGGTCGATCTCGACGTGATCTCCGGTATCAAGACCGCCTGACCCGCTCCCTCCTCTTCTCCCTCCGTCTCGTTCTGAAAGGAACACACCATGCTCCGCTCGCTCTACTCCGGTATCTCCGGACTCCGCTCCCACCAGGAGATGCTCGACGTCACGGGCAACAACATCGCCAACGTCAACACCGTCGGGTTCAAGGCCTCGTCGACGGTCTTCCAGGACACCCTGTCGCAGATGACCCAGGGCGCCGGCGGGCCGCAGACCGGCATCGGCGGCACCAACCCGGCGCAGATCGGCCTCGGCGTGCAGGTCGCCGGCGTCTCCACCAACTTCGCCCAGGGGTCGGCGCAGGCCACCGGCAAGGCAACAGACCTGATGATCTCGGGCGACGGCTTCTTCGTCACGCGGCTCGGCAACGACACGATCTACAGCCGTGCGGGCGCGTTCGACTTCGACGCGAACGGCCGACTCGTCAGCGCCGACGGCAAGATCGTCCAGGGGTACTCCGCGACGAACGGCGTGATCAACGACGGTGGGCAGCTCACCGACATCGTCCTGCCGCTCGACGCCGCCGCACCGGCGACCGCGACCTCCTCGGCCACCGTCACCGGCAACCTGCCGTCCGACACCGCCGTCGGTGAGACACTCAACCGCGACGCCACCGTGTTCGACCAGAACGGCAGCAAGCACACACTTTCCCTGGCGTACACGCGGACCACGACCGGGTGGAGCGTCACGGCATCGAACGGGCAGGGGACCTCGGCGACCGGCGCGATCACCTTCGCCGCGGACGGTTCCGTCGCGTCCGGTGGCACGCTCGCGGTCGGCGGCATCACCGTCGACATGACCCAGCTCTCCGGGTTCGCGGCGCTCAACACCGCATCGATCTCGTCGCAGAACGGGCACGAGGCCGGGTCGCTGCAGGGCTACTCGATCTCGAAGGACGGCACCGTCGTCGGCACGTTCTCGAACGGGTCCTCGCTCGCCATCGGCCGCATCGCGCTCGCGACGTTCGCGAACCCGGCTGGCCTCGAGAAGACCGGTGCGTCCGGCTACCGCGCGACGGCGAACTCGGGCCAGGCCACGGTCGGTGCGCCCGGCTCCGCCGGTGTGGGGTCGCTGGCGTCCGGCACGCTCGAGATGTCCAACGTCGACCTGTCGCAGGAGTTCACGAACCTCATCGTGGCGCAGCGCGGGTTCCAGGCGAACGCGCGCATCATCACCACGTCGGACGAGGTCCTGCAGGAGCTGACGAACCTGAAGCGCTGAGCCGTTCGGCGTCGCCGGGCCGTTCGGCGGCGCAGGGCCGTCGGGCGCCGACGTTCGACCAACCGTACGCAGTCCGCACCACGATTCACCGTGGTGCGGACTGCTCCCGGTTGTGCGGTGGGACGCGAATCCATGCCGCGAGATCGATCAGACGTGTTTCTGCCACGCGCCGGACCACCAGGCCGGCTCGAACCCGATCGACGTGTTCACCGCGAGCATGTGGGTGTTCTCCTCGGCGTTGGCCGTGAGGACCGCCGGTGAGTCAGGCACCGCTCGTGCCCATTCAGCGAGGGCAGTGCACTTCGCCAGGAGTCCGAGCCTGTGGCCACGGTGCTCCGGCAGCACCAGGGTGTTCTTCGTCAGCGTCGTGGCCGACCGATCGGCGCCGATCGAGAGCTCGCTGACCGCAACGAGTCGACCAGTGGGTTCGTGCACGATCCCGGCGACGCCGATGAGCCCGCCGATGCGCGCCATGTGTGCGTCCCGGGAGTTGACACGCTCCGCGTCCCACGGATCGTCGCGCGCGTCCAGCTCGCCCCGCGGTGCGTCGCTCGACATGCGGTTGAGCACTGCGGAGAGACCGTCGACCCACTGCGGCGGGGTCGGCCCGCACCACCAGACCGGGCGGTAGTCGGGTCCGGCATGAGCCGAAGCCTCCGGTCGCAACACCGCGATGCGTCGGTCCAGTGTCTCGTCGCGGAGCAGTTGGCTGTACCGGACCACCTGCCCGAGCGCGTAGCCAGCTGCGGCGATCGCCAGCGCCAGAGAATCGGCCGGCACAGCGCCGACGCCGTTTCCGGAGGCAACTGAACCCCGAGCGTCGTCGCGGCGGTGCAGACTCGTCGTCCGGATCGTGGAGCACCCTTGGGCGACGGCCTCCCGCTCGACCGCGGTGAGGACGTGCCCTTCACGGTCGGGCGCAGCAGGAACCGCCGGGACGAACACACTGACGTCGGCATGGTCTGCCGCGTCCACCGGGACCGCGAGCTGTGCGGCGGCGACGGGCTCTCCGCTCTCGTGGGCGATGAAGACCGTCCACCGCAGGTGCGTGCGATCGCGGAGTCCCTGGAGGACCGCCCGCGCGTCGTCGGAGAGCGCGGTCGATCCCGTGCGCTCGGACATCGACTGGCTCGCGATCGCCAGGTAGTCGAGGAAGTCGCGGGCTTCCGGATCCTCCACGGTCTTCGGGAGGTCGACAGGGCGGACCTCGAACGATCGTGTTCCGGGCATTCCACCAGTGTGCCCGTACCCGGGTCCGTCGTGTCGAACACGTCGAGCGTCTGCTGCAGGGCACCACCCCGACGTGAGCAGGCCGCGCGGTGCGTCTCAGCCCTGGCCCTGGTCCCAGAGCCGCCAGCCGCCCGAGGTGTGCACCCAGCACCAGTTCCACTGCAGCTCGCCGGGCTCGGCGCCGGTCATCCAACGCTGGTCGATCGTCGATGCCACGCACTCCTGGTTGCGGCCACCGACCTCGGCGGAGACGTGTTCCGGCGCGCGGAGGTCGCGGAAGGACCGGAGATCGGGCCAGCCGTCCGAGAGTGCGTCGGGCGCCGCGCCGCACCACGAGAACGTGTTCGAGGTCGTCAACAGGCTGGTGAGCGCGCAGTCGTGCCGTTCCGCCGCCCGCAGGTACGCCCGGGTCACCGTCTCGACGGAGGCATCAGCGGCCGGGGCCTCCTGCTGCGCGACGATGCGGTCGTGGACGTGCTGGATCGCGAAACCCCCTCCTGTGAGCGCACCGGCACCCAGGATCGAGAGCGCGACGACGGTCCGGATGCGCATCCCGTCAGCGTGGCCGCACGGCGTGCACGTCGCAAGGTCCTCGACCGGGGGACGGCCGTGGACGAGCCGTGCCCTCCACCGTGACCTCCACTGGGGCGCGCGACCCAATCTCGGCTGCGGGATGATGACAACTGCCATGGACACCACGACGACTCCTCCGCGTCACCGGGACGACTCGGTGCTGCCTGCCAGAGGGGCGCAACGCCCGAGGCCGTGGCTCACGGTGGCGCGTTGGGCCGGACGACTGCTGCTCGTCGTCACCGTCCTGGCGGTCGTCCTCACCCGGGCGACGCGTGCGGAGTGGACCGCACAGGGCTACGACGCCGACGGGTTCCCGGTGAGCTGGGTGCCGAACACGACGCTCCTGCTCGTGCTCGTCGTCGGGATCGCCTGGCAGTGGGTCTGTGGACTCGCCGCTTCGCCTGACGCGTGCTGGCGGGACGGGGACACACTCGTCGCGCCGACGGTGTTCGGTGACCGGCGGATCCTGGTGCCCGGCGCCCTCGTGCTCCCGTTCCGCCTGCTCGATCAGACGGGCGTCGTCCACGGTGGGCTCGTGATCGATCGACGTCTGCATGTCGTCGCGCTCGTTCCCGCGCTGTGGTCAGGAGGTCGTGGACGTCTCGACCGTCTGACCGGCCGTCGTGCTGACGGGACGTTCCTCCGTGCAGTGGGCGAGTACGCGCTCGGGCTCGTCTGGCTGCTGTCCGTGGTGGTGGTCGTCCTCGGGCTGATGGCCCTCGTCGACGCGCTCACGGGGGCGATGGGGCGATGAGCGGCGACTGAGCACCTCGGGGTACACGAGCGGCCGCTCTGCGCTCCGCGGGGGGAATTCGGGGGACGATCTCGCGGTGACCCCCAAAAGGGGCACAGGATGATGCAGGATGTTCGCGGACACGTCACCGATTGCCCTCGGGACGTGCGTCCGCCCCTGATGACTCCCCAACCCGAAGCCCTCGAGGAGCACGACATCCACACCCGAAGCACGTGCACGCCCATGCGCGGCACGACCCCCACGTCCAGCACGCCCACCATCGATCGGCACCAGCGGTGAAGCGCGGGCGCTTCATTGTCGCGGCGGCCAGCGCCTCCGTCCTACTGGTCGGGATCCCGACCGCTGCCTCCGCCCACGCGTGGGGCTGGGGCGGCCGATGGCACCACGCACCGCCCGTCGTGTCACCCGCCCCGTCGGACGAGCCGACGAGCACACAGAGCGACGAGCCGTCGGACGATCAGACGAGCGCACCGACCGACGAGCCGTCGGACGATCAGACGAGCGCACCGATCGACGAGCCGTCGGACGACCCGACGGACATCCCGACAGCCGAGCCGACCGCCGCTCCGAGTTCTGACCCCTCGGACGCCCCCGAGCAGGCCGCACCCGAGCCCGTCGCGGACGACGCAACCGTCGCACCCGACTCGTCGTTCGTCGAGAACTTCACGACGTCCGCGGTCACCGGCCTCGTCCAGTCCCTGTACCCGCAGTCGTGGCAGCCCTACCCCGACGGCACGTCCGGCATCTACGAGCCGAGCAAGACGGTCTCCGTCCACGACGGCGTGATGGACGTCCAGCTCGGCGGTGCGGGCGCTGCCGGCACCTTCGGGTCCAAGGACGGCGCGTGGGACCACGTCGGCGGCTCGTTCTCCGTCCGGGCCAAGGCCACGGGCGGCGACGGCAACGGCGCGGCGTTCATGCTCTGGCCGAGCTCGAACGTCTGGTCCGACGGCGAGATCGACTTCCCCGAGGGCAACTTCGAGTCGAGTCCGTCCGCGTTCCAGCACTCGATGACGCCTGGGCAGGAGAACGAGCGCGTCCAGATCGGCAGCGGCGTCTCCTGGCGTGACTGGCACACGTACACGATCGACTGGGTCCCCGGCGAGTCGGTCACGTACAGCGTCGACGGCCAGGTCCTCCAGACCCTGACCGAGGACGTGCCGACGACCGCGCACCGCTTCATGTTCCAGACCGGCAACTGGGGCGACGACGGCAACCTCCTCATCGACTGGGTCTCCACCACCGAGTGACGCAGCCCGGACACGGGCCGGACGGGAGGCTCGGTGCCAGCTGGCACTGAGCCTCCCGTCCGTCGTCCGGTCGCCGTTGCGGCGGTGAGGGGTCCGTGGTTCGCTGGAACGGACAGATGGGGGAGTCAGTGATCTCGACGACGCCGGACCCGGGGAACCCGTGGCCGCACGACATGGTCCTCACGATCCAGAACGACGCGCACGCCCTCTTCGACCTGCTGTGGGTCCGGGAAGCGTGGGCGCTCGAACCGGTCGGAGAGGACCTGCCGCCGTTGCTCGTCGACACGCCGGAGCGAGAGACCGACGGAGCCGATCGCGCGGCGTGGTCGGCCGCATGGCCGGCGCTGTGGCGCGCGTGCCTCGCCCATGCCGGTTCGCAGCCCGATCCGCGAGCGTTCGAACGGTTGCACGACCCGTCGATCCCGCAGTCCGAGCGTCGCGCGCTGCTGGAACAGGTGTCCGGACCGTCGTGGCGGGACGAGTTCGGCGATGCTGCGTTCACCGGGCGGTACGACGAGTGGACATCGGCACGGTTTGACGAGCTCACTTCGCCGGAGGTCTTGCGACGGTCACCGGAACGCGAGCGTCTCGAGCAGCTCGTCCCAGCGTGGCGAGCCGGACTCACGACGATCGTCGAGATCCCGTGCCGGGGGACGTTCACCCGACGGGTGGGATCGCATGGTCTCCTGGTGACTGCCGAGACGAGGAGCGATCCCGACGGCTACGCGGCGGCGCTCAGTTCATTCGCGTGATCACCGGCCGCGAGCTGCCCGGGCTCGCGCCTTGATCGCGGTGATCACCTCGGTCTTGGCGTCGGCGTAGTCGTTCATGTCGTCCCACTGCCGGTCGAGCAGCGCGCGCTTCGTCTCGGCGTAGAGCTCCCGGTCCGCAGCGTCGGCGCGCAGGTGATCGCGCAGGAGCCGGTACTCGTCGACCGCGGGCGCACCGTGCTCGTAGACGTGCACGTGGGCATCCCGAGCCGGCGTGCGCACGAGCCGATGCCCGGGTTCACGGACGCGGAGCTCGTAGCCGGCGGCCAGGAGCTGGTCGAGGTAGTCCTCCTCGGCGGTGATGTCCTCGACCGTGACCAGCAGGTCGATGATGGGCTTCGCCGCGAGGCCGGGCACCGCTGTGGACCCGATGTGTTCGATCCCCGTCTCCGGCCCGGGCAGGACCTGTCGGATGCGCCGCTCGTGCTCGCGGTAGCGGTCGGCCCAAGCGGGGTCTGCGTCGTGGAGGGAGACCTCGATCGCCTCCGGCCCGCCGACGATCTCGACGGTCGTCACGTCCGGTCGGCGTCGAGCTCGTCGGGCGGTCACGCCACCCGCTCCCAACCCGTCGGGAGGGTGACCGGGGTGCTGTCCCTCGGCAACCAGGCCTCCCACTCGGCGTCGAACGGCCACGACCGTGCGGACGCTGCATCGCGGGCCGCCTCGCCCGCCGCCCGGATGCTCGTGGCGCGCTCCGCGGACCAGAACCCCGACGACTCCAGGAACGCGAGTTCGTCGACGTCCTTGAACGTGACCGTCCAGCCGGCCTCCGCCTGCTGCGCGACGACGTCCAGTGTCCAGTCCTGCGTGTCGAACCCGAAGTCCGATCGGACCCACGGCGTCTCGAGGTTCACGTACCAGTCCGGCTCCCACTGCACGCCGTCGTGCCAGCGCCAGACGGACCACGGCACGTCTCGCTGGTGCACCCGGACCACGGTGGATCCGAACCATGTCGCTTCCCGGTACGAACCGTCCCAGTCGTCGGGCAGCACGAGTCGTCCGTTCGGGCCGTTGCCGACCCCTGCGCGGTTGCGGACCTCGGAGTCGGGCGTCGTGGCGACGACCGAGAACTCGTCCGAGTCGACGACGACCGTTCCGGCGACGGTGAACCCGACGGCGCGGCCGTGGTGTCCGTACTCGTTGATGCTCCTGAGGGCGACCGGTGTCCCTGGTTCGAATCGACCCGCGTCGTCGCGGGGTGCTCGTGCGGTGTCCATCGCGTTCGAGCATGCCATGTCGACGGGCTCGGTACGCTGACGCGATGGCGACGACGTCCGAAGTCCTGGTGCTGTCGGGAGCGGCCGGCGCCGGCAAGTCCACTGCGTGCGTGGCCATCGCCGGACGGGTCCCCGGTGCGTGCGCGATCGACGGCGACACGCTCTCGTCGGCTCGGCGCGCATGGGACTACGACGAGTACTGGGCCTTCACGATGCGCGTCTGCGCTGGGGTGCTCCGGAACGGGCTCGTCCCCGTCATCTGCGGGATCGGGATGCCGGGGCAGGTGTTCCCCGCTGCCGACGCCGCCGGGCTCCGCGTGGACATGCTCGCGCTCGTGTGCGACCCGGACGCGATCCGCCACCGTGTCGTCGAGCGCGGGTACGGCGGGGCGTGGCAGCACCCCGAGAAGCACGTCGCCGTCGATCGCGAGCTCCGCGACGCCGCGGCACGGGCGCCGCACCGGTTCGCGACCTTCGACACGTCGCTCCACGGCATCGACGACACAGCGGACGCGACGGTCGAGTGGGTGTCCGCCGCCGTCGTTCGCCGCGCCGCGGCCGCAGCCCGCTGATCCGGAGGCTCCTGCCCACGAGAGCGGGCCGGTACCGACTGGCTAGGGTGGTCGGGTGAACGCTCAGGGCCGACCGACTCGACCACGAGGCGACGAACGCCGCCGTCAGATCCTCGACGTCGCGCTGCAGTTGTTCGCCGAGCGGGGCTTCACCGACGTGAGCGTCGCCGACGTCGCGGGAGAGGTCGGCATCACGACGGCCGGGCTCCTGCACCACTTCGGGACGAAGAACGCCCTGCTCATCGCGGTGCTGCAGGAACGCGAGACCCGCAACGGACAGGTGGACGAGTCCCTGCGGGCCGAGGGCAAGGACTGGCTCGAGACGTTCGTCGGCCGGCTCGAACAGAACGAGGACCACCCGGCGCTCGTGCAGCTGTTCGCGCTGCTGTCCGCGGAGAGCATCACGCGCGACCACCCGGGTCACGACTGGTTCGTCGAGCGCTACCGCGCGCTGGCCGAGACGTCATCGCACGAGATGGACCGGCTCCTCGATCCGGCGAAGCTGCCGCAGGGTGTGACAGCGACGACCGTCAGTCAGTGGCTGGTCGGACTGGCGGACGGACTCCGGCTGCAGCAACTCCTCAACCCCGGCTCGGTCGACCGGATCGAGTCGGTGCGCGCCTTCGTCGGCATGCTCGAGCAGTACCGACGGGATGACCCCGCTTGACTTACTAAGTACTTAGTAGGTTAGAGTCACGGCATGCGAGCCGTGATGGTGCTGTTCGACAGCCTGAACCGCAAGTTCCTCCCGCCCTACGGGGCCGACTGGGTGCACGCCCCCAACTTCGAGCGTCTGGCACGCCAGACGGTGCGGTTCGACAACTGCTACGCGGGCAGCATGCCGTGCATGCCCGCCCGGCGCGAGTTGCACACCGGCCGCCCGAACTTCCTGCACCGGTCCTGGGGGCCGCTGGAGCCGTTCGACGACTCCGTACCCTCGATGCTCTCCGACGCCGGTGTGTACACGCACCTCGTCACGGACCACCCGCACTACTGGGAGGACGGGGGAGCGACGTACCACAACCGCTTCGACACGTTCGAGTTCTTCCGCGGGCAGGAGGGGGACGCGTGGAAGGGGCACGTCGCCGAACCCGAGGTCCCGGCGAGCACCCGACGCGTCCGTCATGCGCTCTGGCGGCAGGACCTGGTGAACCGGCAGTACCTGCAGGACGAGGCCGACCACCCCCAGACACTCACCGTCGACGCCGGCCTGGAGTTCATGGCGACGAACCGTGACGAGGACTCGTGGATGGTGCAGATCGAGTGCTTCGACCCGCACGAGCCGTACTTCTCGTACCGCGAGTACCGCCGTCACTACGGCTCGCTCGACGAACCCGGCACCGCGACGGTCGACTGGCCCGACTACAAGCGCGCGGACGAGACACCCGAGGTGATCGAGCGGACGCGGGAGGAGTACGCGGCGCTGTTGTCGATGTGCGACGCGTCCCTCGGCCGGGTGCTCGACCGCTTCGACGAGGAAGGTCTCTGGGAGGACACCTTGCTCATGGTGTGTACCGACCACGGCTTCCTGCTCGGTGAGCACGGCTGGTGGGGCAAGAACATCCAGCCCTGGTACGACGAGAACATCCACACGCCGTTGTTCCTCTGGGACCCGGTGTCCCGCGCCGCCGGGACCGCCACCGATGCCCTCGTCCAGACGATCGACCTCGGCCCGACGCTGCTCGACCTCTTCGGCGTCGACCGGACCGAGCGCATGCAGGGCCGCTCCATCCTGCCGATCGTCCGCGCGAGCGCAGACCCCGCGGAAGCCGACCGCGACGACTCGGTCCGCACCACCGCGATGTTCGGCTCGTTCGGCGGCCACGTGAACATCACCGACGGCCGGTACGTCTACATGCGTGCCGCCGCCGCCCAGAACGCTCCGCTCCACGAACACACCCTCATGCCGACCCACATGAACTCGCGCTTCACCCCGGCCGAGCTGCGCGACGCCGAACTCGTCCCGCCGTTCGACTTCACCCGGGGTGTGCCGGTCCTCCGTGTCCCCGGCTCGGCGTTCGGCGACCCGTCGTCCTTCGGGACCGTCCTGTTCGACCTCGCGACCGACCCTGAGCAGGAGCACCCCGTCATCGACGACGCGCTCGAGCTCCGCATGGTCGGGTTGCTGCTCGACGCCATGCGCGCCAACGACGCCCCGCCGTCGCAGTACGAACGCCTCGGCCTGCCGCAGGCGGGCCCTGCCGACGGTTCGCACCTGCTCGCCCGCGCCCAGCTCGACCGGTACCGTGCCGCACTCGAGCCGATCCCGGCGGCTGGCGAGTTCCCGACGGACCGGCCGAGTGTGCGCACCCCGATCACGAGCCTCCTGTCCGTCCCGCAGGCACGTGCCGTCCTGGAGGACGCGCTCGGCCCGGTCGTCGGCCAGCTCGCCGCCCAGACCGGCTCGTCGACCCTGCTCGACCTCGCCCCGTTCACCCCGGCGCTCCGCGCCGCCGCGATCCGGCGCATCGACGCGCGCCTCGCGGCGATCTCCTGACCGGCAGCCGAACCACCCCGGGCCCCGGCCCGACACCACCCGACCCCAGCACCAGGTATCTCGACGAGGAGTTCCGATGGCACAGCAGGCACCACACGCCGCCACCCCGACCGACGCACCAGCGACACCGCCGTCCGTCATCGTCCCGAGGCGGTGGCGACGACTCGCTGCCGTCGTCGCCCCGCTCTGGGCCGACAACAACGAGGGCAGCATCCTCAGCACCCTCGCGCCGGTCATCATCGCGGCGATCTCGCTGCCGCTCGCCGCCGTCGGCGTCCTGACCTCGATCGCGAAGTTCATCAGCATCGTCTTCGGCCCGTTCTGGGCGTTCGTTGCCCGGAAGACGAACCGGAAGGCGACGTTCGTCATCACGACCGCCATCACCGGTGTGCTCACGGCGCTGACCGGCCTGGCGCAGAACTACGCGCACATCATCCTGTTCTACGGCCTGTCCGCGGTGTTCATCGCGGCAGCGCTGCCGATCGTGAGTGAGATCACGACCGACCTCTTCGACGAGAAGAGCCGCGGCCGTGCCTCCGGGTACACCTGGGGAGCGATCTCGCTGCTCGGCTCGATCGCCGGTCCGCTCATCGGCCAGCTCGCGAACGTGCACGACGGCTGGCGCTACGGCTTCTTCATCTGGGGCGGCCTGACCATCGTCGCTTCGCTCGTGCTCCTGTTCTGCTTCACGGACCCCGGCCTCGGCGCGAGCGAGCCGACGACGGCGATGATGACCGTCGAGCAGCGCGCCGAGAACGAGCGCATCACGTGGGCGAAGGTGCGACGGATGTTCGGGATCCCGACGTTCACGCTCATGCTCGTCCAGCGCCTCATCTCCGGGCACCTGCTGATCGGGTCGTTCGGCATCCTCTTCCTCGTGCAGACGTACGGCTTCAGCACGGCCGTCGCAGCGGTCGTCACCCTGCCGTTCGGTCTCGGCTACCTCGTCGGGACGTTCGGCGGCGGCATCGTGACGGACGCCCTGCAACGGCGGTTCCCGCGTGCGGGCCGGATCGCCGTGCTGCAGTTCGCGCAGCTCGGGTTCGCGGTCGCCTCGCTGATCGCGACGCAGTTCGACTGGGGCACCATCTGGGTGTTCGCCGGCCTGTGGTCGGTGATGGGATTCATGCAGGGCTTGAACCCCGGTGTGAACCGGCCGATCGTCGCGTCCGTCGTGCCGCCGGAGCTCCGCGGTGCCGCGTTCGCGCTCATGCTCTCCGTGTTCGAGGGGCTGGCCTACGCGCTCTTCAACCTCTCGGCGGGGTTCCTGGCCGAGGCGATCGGCCTGAAGGCTGTCATGTTCTGGATCCCCGGCGTCTTGATGCTGGTCAACGCGGCGTTCGTGACGCTGCTCTACCGGACCTACCCGCGGGACGTGGACCGGCTCGACGCGCTCCTGCGGGCGCGCACCGGTTCGGTGGCGACCCACTAGCGGACGGGAGGCTCGGTACCAGCTGACACCGAGCCTCCCGTCCGGCTCCTGGCTGCGCCGGGTCCGTAGACTGCGGTCCCATGGACGACGACGTCACGCTCCTGCGGTACCGCTACCCAGACGGTCGGCTGCAGGCCGCGTTCCCGTTGCGACGGATCGAGGAGACCGCTGAACGGATCGTCGGCTGGTTGCCGGTCGGGTCCGAGATCGCGTACTGGTCGACCGAGGCCGGCGACGATCCCCGGGTGGTCCCGCTGGCGGAGCGGTTCCGGCAGCGGCTCGGGTACTCGCAGCGGACCTGGACCGGCGGGAGCGTGCTCCGGGTGATCCCGTGGGACGAGTCCTGGCAGGTGCTCCACTTCTGGGACGAACACGGGGTGTTCTCGGGGTGGTACGTGAATCTCGAGTCCGAGAAGCAGCGCGACCACCTCGGCGTGACGTCGGTGGACTGGCACCTCGACCTGCTCGTCTCGCCGGACTTCGTCGTGACGTGGAAGGACGAGGACGAAGCGGCTGCCGCCGTGCGGACCGAGTACCTCCGGGAGCGGGACCTCGAGGCCGCACGGGAGACCGGACAGGCGATCGCGCGGGACCCCGAGGGCTTCGTCGACGCGATCGGGCACTGGGAGGGCTTCCGGCCCGCGCCCGGACTCGATCGCCCGCTCGCGCTGCCGGACGGGTGGGAGGCCCCGGCGTCAGGCTGAGCGGAGGAGGTCGAGCACGCCCTCGGGGTAGACCTGGTCGCTCGTGTCGAGGGGCAACCACCGCACGGGACTGCCCTCGATGGACGACATCGTCCCACCCTGTCAGCGCTTCGGCGGGCTCGCTAGGGTCGTGCCATGGCGGAGACCGGCGCGTTCGTGTTCCTGCACGCCTCGAACCGCGCGGTCGACCGGGCGTGGCCGGTGGCGTCCGGCCTGCCGGACAAGCGGTTCGCGCGGATGCCCGGCTACGACTCCGAGTCGGCCGCGGCCGTACCGTTCGACCAGGACGCATGGGAGTCACGGCTGCTCCTGGCGTGTCCCGACGGCGCCGTGGTCGTCGCGCACTCGTTCGGTGGGCCGGTCGCGATGCGTGCGGCCGCCCGGCGCCCCGATCTGGTGCGGGCGCTCGTGCTGTTCGAACCGGCGGCGTACGCACTCGCACGGGGGACCCCCGCGGTGGAGGACCACGTCCGACGGGTGCAGCCCGTGCTCGACCGTGCCGGGTCGCTCGATGCCGCGAGCTTCGCGGTGGCCTTCGGGGACGCGATGTCGGGCCGGCCCGGCGCGTCGGCGTCGACCACGCCCGATGGCCTGCTCGCGGCCGAACGGCAGCGCATGCTGCCCGGCCCGTGGACGCTCGACACCCCGGACCGCACGGGAGTCCCGACGCTCGTCGTCACCGGTGGGTGGAACGACGAGTACGAGACGATCGCCGCGCACGTCGACGGGGCGGTGCACGTGGTCCTCGCCGGCCACGGACACCGCCCGCAGGATCACCAGGAC
>Ga0153989_1000281_pt1 | contig 13337 bp, 6 predicted proteins | sample TSNC073MetaG_FD_104701 | JGI IMG/M metagenome (GOLD analysis project Ga0153989, IMG submission 104701) | Attine ant fungus gardens microbial communities from North Carolina, USA - TSNC073 MetaG | ecosystem: Host-associated > Fungi > Mycelium > Unclassified | place: USA: North Carolina, Jones Lake... | reverse complement strand
TGTAGCTTGACTTCCTTCCTGTGCTGGTAGTTCTCTAAGGCCAGTGAAAGCAGTCTGCTATAGGTAGTTTACTTGCTTACTTGTAAGGAATTCATGCTAGGCTGTGAGGGAATGCCTTCTTACTCTTGGAGAATGATAGTCTTTTCGACGAAAAATAGGGATATACAAGATGTCACTCTTTACTTAAACTTAAAGTGTATGCGTGTGTGCGCGTGTACCGAAAGAAATGTGTTCTATTCTATGGCCTCGGAAAGGTAGCTTGGTTTAAGGGAAGAAGGCCTTATGCGTCTATGCGTGTGGTGCTATGGCGCAGGAGCCAACAATTTGCTTATAATTAGAACAATGAAGCGAACCTAAGCGAGGCTGAATAAAAGGAGGGGAATCGAATTAGGGCGAGCGGTAAGGACTTCTGTTTATGGTGCCAGGACGATTTATGCAGGCTTATAATCCCGGTTGCTTTTAGTCATTACCTACTAGCCAACCCTTCTCCTCATTCACATGCTGCTAAAGAAAATGCTTTAGGCCCGCGCGCGCTATAGATAGTCCTTTATAACGCGCATGTTGATAGGATGCCCAAGGGCGGCTGACGTTATTATTTATGTAAGCTAAGGACGTGTTTCCACTCATTCATATCTGGAAAACTTATACCTTGCCCAGTCCCTTGGAGCTTCCCCTAAGGTTGACATTCATAAAAAGAAAGTATCTAATGAATTATCAGTTCAATAGATCCTTTTTAGCAGAAAGACGGATATTCCTTGCTCATTATCAGACAATCACTTATTCACAAACTTCGTGTGGGGCTAATAGTTTTCATTTCCCATCTCATGGAAAACCCTTTTCGCTCCGCTTAGGCTTGGTCTGGCCCCTTCCACGGGCTATTTTAGTGATAGGTTCTATAGGAAAACAACTGGACGATAGGAAAACCACTGGGCGATCCTATCCTATTTGGTCAAATACCTAGCGACAAACTCCTATGTTCCTACGGTATTTTCGAAGTATTCTTCAGCAGCTAAGTACTTTTGATTATACCCCTATAAGCTAAGCTTATTTCCCATAAGATAAGGGAGTGAAGCTCACCATATTCCCTTGACAGAGTGGCGATGCGATCGGAAAGCTTGACTGTTGACCAGGACTAGGCGCTCGTAAAGGAATTCACACAAGACGTCTAATCGCGCGATGTACAGTCTTCTGTGCTTTGCTTTCTGTGAATAACAATCAATTTTTTTGAGTTCAGAAGCTAAGTAGTAACTGAATTATATCCTTGTTAGGCTTTTATCCAGGGAGTGGAGACGGGGCCATTCCCATTAAAGAATGGCGAGTGCTTACGGAAATGTAATAACAACAATCATGCCGAGATGTCACGTGAATGCACCGGGGGTTAGATCCCCGAGGTGGGGCTTAGTTAATTGGTTAAAGGCCTTTGGTTAATGCTCTCCCCTTTCCGGCAGTATCAGTAGCTAAGGAATTCGGATTCGGATCATAGCCCGAATAAAAAAAATGCTTTTTGATTGAGTCAGATGTGGCATTGCTGATTCGAGAACAGTTGCCCTTTCTTTTTGCTTCGACAATAGATCAAAATAGAGGCAACAAAGCCACCCTACTTAGATCCCCGGATCGCGTTATTGGATTAGCGGGCGCCACAAGACAAATTAGTCGTACAAGGACATTCGGCTTATCAGAGGCAATGGCCTTCGCCTACGTCAAAGACAGCCGATTCGTCCTACTAACATGTCTTCTGCTGGGATTGGGTGTCTGGTAGTATCTTCTGCCAGAGCCCCTATTGGTTCAACCAACGGCTTGTTGCTCACCTGAGTGCGCTAGTGCAATTAAGGAAGCCGCACAATGCCAAATGAGGTCTCTGGGCTTCCCGTGTATTCATCCAAATCAGATCCATGAGAAAGTTATGGACACGTTCACGAAACCGGAAGTCTTTCGATCCCATGCAGTCAATGCCAATGGGTGTGCTTAAGAGCTGGTGGCAACCGAATACCTTTCACACCTAACCCAGGCTTTTGCCAACAACCTTTCTTTCAAAATCCACTGGGTAAACCTAGCAAAAGTCCAGGAACAGCTAAAAAGGCTTGAAGAGACAGTGGCTCGACAGGTACAAGGAGGAATATCATTGTAAGATGCCAGTTCATCCCAAAAGGACTTCAGCTTGGTCTAATAAAGGGAGATTTATTGTTGGCCTTGTCTGTGTTCAACAATGCTCTTCTGGATTTGGAATATGCGGGAAGCGTTTCCTTGTGAAAAACGTTCCTTGAGATCGGAGAGCGGCTCATTATGCGACAAACTCATATGTCGCTGAATAGGTCGCTACTCTTTATAGTGATAGTTACCCCGGAAATGGGACACTTATTGGACCTATACAAGGCCCAGCAGCAGCTTCTCGAGACTACCGGAGCTACCTTATCAGACGAGGGAAGCTACCCACCTGCAAGAGCTAGGAGCACACTGACGGTAGACCTTCCCTCTTATTGACTTCAACAAACGGGATCCATAGGACAAGGAAGGGGTCTTCCCCTTCTCCCACGAGGGCTGACTTCCTTCGATCTCGGGCGGACTGACTTCCATACAGGGCAGGGGAGGGCCTGACTATATTCCTTGGCAGGAGATAGCGGCCGCGGCCGTGTTCTCGCTCCTAGGATTGCTTTAGGCCAGCCCTTATTATACCATTCCTTTGGAATGGAGGACCGGGCTTTAAGAATTCCTTATGAAACTACCAGTAGGATACAGGCACATCGAGCTATGAAAGAAAGACCGTATTTTTCACTTAAAAAAAGCTCTTTAAGCAATCCACAAAGAAGAAAGCCAGCCAAGAAGTTTGCTAATAGCAAAAGCTAATAACAGAGGAATCACTCTAGTTAGGCCTTTAGCCAGGAATAGCGCCCTTGGTCTCTCGATCCAGAGCTCATAGTAGGCGAGGGAGGACGGACGGGAAAGCTAACTCACTTATGCAGCTGGAAGGGATCCAGCTTTGGGACAATCCACAAATGGAGACTGAGGAGAAGGAGCTGCCAGCCCTTATTCTTTATTCTTTCGATCGATGACCTCAATACGTCCCCAGGGGGAAGACAAAACCCCGCCTTTAACAGCATTAGATATCCTTATTACACTGGAAGGTAGGGAAGGCAGGAAGCTTTGGGACAGCAATAAACCAGATCCATAGGAGAAGGAAACTGAACTCCCCCTTTTAGATAGGGAGAAAGAGGCAAGGCCGGAGGGAGATCTCTCAATAGAAAAAATCCGGCTAGTCAGGTTTTTTAGGGTATTATGCCTTGGAGACATACACAAATGGAGGATGAGGTTTTTATTCTAGCCCTTATTAGCACCCTGTCGATCTCCTTCCTTAAGTCTCCACCCTTGGGCACGTAGAGGCAATTCCCTCTGGTGATCAATAAATAGCCAATCCTTGATCCAAAGCTGAACTTTAGCTCCCGACTTGGCCTGAAGCACTAGCCTAGCCACCAGGAAGGGGTTTTTCTCTAAACCTTCCCCTCTCAGGCAAGGTCCCATGTATTCTGCAAATGGCAGCTAGCTCTTCCCCCTTCAAAGCAACAAGTTCAGCTTCCCTGCTGAGGGCATCTGCTACTTGGTTAGTTCTTCCTGGCTTATACTTTAACTCCAACACAAAGTCAAACTCAGCCAGGAAATCCTGCCTGCCCGTTTTGGAGAAAGCTTCTTCTGTGTAGCAAAGTAGCTTGTGGCCAGCAGTCTTGACCACAAATCTAGACCGAACGCAAGTAGTGCCTCCACGTCCTCAGGCAATGCACCACTCTTTACCATACAAAGGCATCTCTTTCTATTGGACCGCGCCTCCCTTACTTGTTTGGCTCGTTGAGCTTTCGGCTTGGGTGTCCTGGACCAATACTCTTCCAATGGCATAGTCTGATGCTTCAGTGTGCACTTCGAAAGGCACTGTATAGTCTGGCAACCTCAATACGGGTTCCTCCGTAACGGCCCTCTTCAAGTCCTCAAAGGCTCGCTGGCGCTTGCCTTATCCCCTTAAATGAAAGCCAATGCCAAGGCTTTCTTCAAAAGATCTGTGAGTGGAGCAGCCTTCCGTCAGTATCAAGTGATGAACCGGATATACATATAACAATTTAGTTCAAAAGGCCAAGAAATGATCGTAGCTCGGTCACGGGGGCTCCCCACTCTTCTATTGCCTTCACCTTCTGCTTGTCCATCCTAATCCGGCCATCCCCTATCCCCTTACGTAATAGGGCCTAGGAACATGACTTCTCGCATGGGCGAACATCCAACTACTTCTACGGAACTAATAGATAGACCAAGCCTTCATTTGAACCATGGAATTAGTCTCAACGAGTTCTGACCGTCTAAAGGCTTTCCTTCGTTTCAAACAGAATTATCTTCCCCTAACTTAACCCATAAAGGTTATGAGAGGGAGGAGTATACGCTGATTGACTCGCGATCGCGATCTCTGGATTCAGTAGGCGACTTGGAAAACCAGTGGAGGGAATTACCGAAAGTTTCATGGATTTTTCGATTGACTGAAGTGATTCTTACTGTTCTTACTGTTAGTCTCAACGAGCTCTCACTCTCAGACGAAGCAGGCTTAAGCAAATTGAAGTTTATTGCAGGATCCATGAAATTGATGACGAGAAGGCTATGATTCAGCTGGCTACCCCGGAGCTAGCCGGCCCTGCATTGGTTTGGTAGGAAAGCCATATCGAGGCCGACAAAGCTCTGTATCATCCACCGGCAGCCACATGGAAAGAGTTTGTCTCTCCCATTAGAGACCGATTTGATCCTTTAGGTTAAGGACAAAAAGCTGTAATGGAGTGGCTTTCGGTGGGGGAAAGGTATTATTAGAGCTTAGCGCTTGTGCTAAGGTGTGAAACAGCTTGACCATAGGGAAAGGAATTTGCTCTTTCATCCGGATTTCCCTTCTGAGATTGGTTTTCCCTCCCTGACTCTGGGCTGGATCGAGATCTTGGTCCATGGCCCCATTCTCAATTAGTCTTCCTGGACTATGTTTCTTACCCACCCGAACCACCCCTGCTAGCATAAAAACAAGAAAGTTCGGGCAGCGAGTCACATGTTGGAATGTCAGGATGTGGGATTTAGTTATTGAGATTAGATTAGTGATTAGTCACACCTACCGTCACCTATATTGGTCAGGTTAAGCAGCTGACTTCGCCCCAAGAGACTAGGAGAGTTGCATGCGATCATGTGATCAATTGTAAACAAGCTCTTGTACACCCATCTTCAAAGCCCGTCCCAAACCACTTCTCGGAGGTGAAACCAACGGAGGACTTCACCTTTCTATTTGAAAGAATGGCCTTTACAGCGCCCTATGTCGATTCCCACTTTCACTCTTTTGCCTCGAGACTGGAGCAGGTCTTCAGTCTACGATGGAATGATTATACTCGAGTAAGCTGTTCTCAATGGGCTTAGCCAAGTTCTCGCCGTTCAGCAGTGGAATATTCCCATGATATAGTCGCTCAGTCATTTTTTCATTCCTTTCTTGAGTCCAGGATATCGGACCTCTATAAAGAGTAGCCTCCACCGGTGCTACACCAAAGCATGGGCTTTTTCTTTCTCAATGGATTTTGAATTACATGACTGGCCTTTCATCGGTGGCCAAAAGCCCAAGTATTCACTTACTACCTAATTCCGAATTTCAACCGAACTGCTGGCACCCGTTTTCCAAGCTCTTGCTTTTAGGGCAGATAGATGGTCTGAATTTGACATGACACGGTCCCTCCGAAGAGTATGATCTTTGGCTTGCAGCTCTCCCATCCCATTAGGGACAAAACCCACCGCACGAATTGAAAAAGCTATTCCCACTGCTTCGGAATCTGACTCTTCACAGGTGGTGCTACTAAAGGGGAAATCCTCTTGCAAAGGTCCGGATCAAATCCACGACTTGCCTGTGTTAAGCATATAGCTTTTCATTCGAATATGGGACACCAACTGTGATGGAAGGTTCCTCGGATGATTGCTTCTATCGACTGTCCTTCTCCATGTTGACTGGGGAAGCCTCTCAATGTGCAACCTGACTTTGCTCAGCTAGTGCTACTCTTTCTTTTGGCCTGATCTCGTAAAGAAAGGAAGGCTCATGAATGACCAATCCCGGGAGGAAGACCATGATTCTGCTATTTCTCGGTATAATGCTGGTCGTACTAGGCCATTAAGGTCTCACTACTGACTATGTTCATCTTTGTATCCCCAAGGAAATCCCATGCATTGGGATAGCAGGTTGGATCATCATCAAACACAGGAATGGGTGCTCAATCAATGGAATGTTTGCTTTTAATAGCTACCTTATAAAGCTTCCAGTCCATTGCTTATCAAATCTCAATCTCAGGTTGAGGTCGAAACAAGGGATCAGATCAACCTGTGGACATGTTGCGCTGAACCTCTCTTCCAACCACAAGAGGTGCAGCGTAGGGGTACTTGGCTTCCTCTCTTTTGACTTGTTCTATGAGTGAGGATGGTCGTAGATCAGGTTGTCGTAGATTGGGGGGCACCATTCCTCTAGTTAGGTAGGCAAGCAAAGGCGAGAGCTAACTAATGACAAGAAATCATTCAATCTCAGGACAGCGGCTGCTAAATTGGAACATACACTTTTCGCACATTATAAGCCGGGACCTGGGACAGACATCAAGCCGGCCTAGGGCGTTAAACGTCAAAACATGGCCATAGAACTCATTTCGAGGAACTCACTGTGAACTACTTGATTTGATATGAGGAACTCACCGTGAACTACTCTGGATAGCAAATCAAACTAAGCTCCTCGATACCCGCACAAGTGAAATTACATAAGATGATACCCCGGATCATATTATGTAATTCAACCTACCTATATTATGTAATTCAGCATACCTGTTTTATCGAGGACTTGACTTCCTACTTCCTCATCGCATATCTCATAGACTTGACTTTCTCATCGCATATCTCATATCTCCGGTTTCCTCATATCCCAAATATACCAATTCCTTACTTGTTAAGGAAGGGAAGGCCCGGAAGCAGATACAAGATCAGCCTTCGTGGACAATAGGCCTCGAGCTGGTAGTAGCGACAAGGGAGGAGTGAATACCCGCTTAGCCCCTTGCTTTTTATGGCTTACCTTCGTACCCAAGGGAGGTTTTACCCACCAAGTCCAGCTTTCTTGTGAAAGTCTTGGCTTGCTCTTTTTCCATATCTGTTGATGGCGCTTGCTATTGAATGTCTTGATTGCGCATAGCCCTTTGACTTTGTAGCATACTTAAGATGCTGCAGGATAAACGCTCTTTGAAAGGTAAATTCCTGTGGATGCGGCATTACCGGTCTTAGGACTTTTTGACAAAAGCGCCTAAGACTGCAGAGGAAATTCAGTATAGTACTCCAGGGAAAGGAGTCGATCTCTCTTTCGTTTAAGACTAGTTAGAGCATAAGGGTTAGCGGAATCGTAAACCAAATCAATTTGCCTGTGATATCAAGAATAGGGAAGGAGAAATGCCCATCTTTCTCTATAGTACGAAGCACTCGTAGCACTTGCTGGGATCAATTCTTGGATCACTGAGAGGCATTCTAACAACTTCTTTCTTCTCTTCCGAAAAACCTATTTATTCTTACAAAGAAACTATGATATGCAGACGAATAGAAAAAAGATGCTAACACAGAGCGGTAAGAAGAAGAGAGTAGGCAAAGAATGACGAAAAGAAGATGATGATTCTTGCAGCCTCATCTACGAATATAACATTGACTATTGGGATAACAAGATTTATATTGCCTCAGCAGTCTGTCTGTGAACCATTGTCGTAAGGCCTCCAATCAGTAAAAAGTACTTTACTGAGTCTACGCAAGGTAGTTTACTCGCTTATATATAAGGTTGTTTACTTTCTTATATAATATAGAATAATATAAGAGGAAGCTGGTATTCAATTAGCTAGGGAGGGAGACAGGGCTAAGGCAGATGCCAGTCTAATCTTCCTTAGAATGGCTTGTGCAATGCAATTGAACACGAATCGATTGGCTTAATCAATAGTATAAGGAAGATGGCATAGAATGCGCTGTTGTCGCATGAATAGGAATAGGTTGTTCAAGAAGTGGTTGCATATATAAGAAGGGCTTGTGCACATGAAGAAGAAAAGGAAGAAGGAGCTGTTGAGTCAGATGTGGCATTAGACTGTTTTCAAATAGGTTCTTCTCGAAGTGGTCATTAGTAAGCCAAGGAACTGATTGACCCAAGGCAAAGAGTCCGTTCATGGTATAAGTCCTTTCCTTTCCACTAAGAATGCCGACTTTCCTAAAACTATTGGAACTAGGGTATCCTCGCCGAAGGAAAAGAAGATTAAGCCAATAGTATCCCGAAGAAAGAATCAAATGGCACATTGACATTCATCTTCTTCTAAAAGGGCTTTGAGAAGAGGGGCAACTAGTGAAGATGCCGAGAATGGCCGGGGATTACCGGTCTTAGTTAGAATCTGTTGCAAATGCATGTGAGGGAGGGAATGATTGCACATTAGTATTAGTAAGAGAAGAGTAAGGGAAGGCAAGTGCCATGGCATGGAACTTCTTTTCTTCTTTGTACGAGTCTCTAAGAGCAGGGGATTCGAGAATAAGAAAGAGCCTCTCGTCCATTAAGGTCTAAGTTGCGCTGTACTCTGGGCATCTTCAAACTCCTAGTGCGCAAGGCTACGTACCTATCTCCTTCTCACTGAAAGTATGTAGCTCGTAAGTAATAAATCTTCCTTTCAGTCGAGCTCAATTGCATAGAACCTGCTTCGTACTTTCCAGCCTCTTTCACTCCCACCCGCTGTCACTCTCTCGCTCCTTTTATGTAGCTCGTTCCCTAAAGGACCAGTGACTATCGGTAGAGTCCAAAACATCCCTCCCCCTATCGGTGGAGCTACTGCGTTCCTCCTAACCTCTCGTTCCAAGTATGTAACTCGTTCCTATCGGTTGAGCAACTACATACCGTAACCGTAACAACAACTCATACGAGTGACTTCTTCCCCCCTCCTCCTCTCTAACTCCTAGCCCCTAGCTGCTTCTAAGCTTCTAGCTCCTAACAGAAAAGGTAGTCTACTTGACTCTGAAAAAAAGAAGGCTTGGCTTACTCTTTCAACCAACGGCTAAGGCCGATAGAAGGCCTAAAACCCAAGTGCTAACACCAGAGCTACAGGTCCGGTCTGAGGGTAGTTTAAACTTATAAAATAACCGATTAAGTATGTGTTCAGTGATTCCCCCCCCTAAGGGTATGAGTTCACTCAGCTTCACCTACTAAAAAGAAGAAAGGAGATAAATTACTCTTTCAAGCAATAGCTAAGTGGAAATATATCCTTTTTCGAATCCAGTTACATTGCTCCAGCACGGGTTCCCTAGCAGGGGGTAAGCAAGTCTATCTGGGTGTTCCCTCCGGGGAAGAGCTTGAAGAGGGGTCATTTCCTAGTCTTATCTATTTGTTCAGGTTGAGAAATCACTGGTTCAGAAATTACTACGGTGATAAGAGAAACTGAATACCGGTATGCTCTGGAGCCCGTTACCACTACCCCAAAGGTACACTAGAGAAATGTTGCACTAACGGCACAGAGAGGTTGTTTTCAAGACAAGACTTGGAGTTATGGTTAACTTGCTTGGTGGGCGTTGGACGAGCGCCCTGCGATAGCTTGTCTGTAGGGGGGTTACTCCCTACATTCGGGAAATACCTGTGAAGCAAGCATTTTTCCCATACCAGAGGGGTTCAGATAAGACGGCTATGTTATTGAGGGTCACCCGTGAAACGGTGTTAAATTAGGCCTGCATGCCGCTAGTATGGTCACCAACCCTCGGGGGATTCTCAACCGATCCGCTGTGAAGCGAGGCTGGCTCCATACCCATGATTTAAGGCGGGCGGGGACTGGGGGAAGATTTATCTTGAACCAAAACTCAAGATGATCCGATCCGTGCTTCGCCCCAAGGCACTAGGATAAATTATCTCTCTAAAACCGATCTGATCCACAGGTCGTTCTGCCAACCCATAGGCAGGAGAAGAAATCTCTGTAGTGTGCAGTCCCTAGCCTTATGGGGTGGTGAAGCAGAGCAAGCAGCCCTCGTTAAGATAGGAATATCTATTAAAAAGAGAAAAAGACGCTATTTTCATTCAACTGTGCTTGAAAGAGAGAGGATATGATATAAGGTAAGCCCCAATTCCACTGAAAGATTCAATTCAGTCAGCTTTTTCTCTAGTTTGCCTTTTTGTCTACCTTCTTGAGTAAATGTCGCATTTCGAGTGCTTGGTTAGATCTCCTAATGTAATGAACGAGAAGATGCGGTGAATCAATCAGTATTAGCTAAGGAAATAAGGAAAGCATTCTAATTCTGGGGAAGAGAGGAAATCTGTCTTTCTAGGAAATTTGGATTTATAGGGAATCTGTGCTTACTAAGCCTTTGTTTGAAGGACCGGTCCGAAAGTGCAAGACTAGCTGGACCCGGACTGACTAATCGCTAAGAGCTCACCCCGAGTGGGATAACTCTAAGTACGGCATTCAGTAAGAAGTAAGCCAACCCACACACGCAAGGCAACAAGCTTACCTTATGAACCCTGTGGGGGCTCGTGTAGTACTGATGTTGAGCCAGCCTGATCCAACTCCTTCACCTCGTAACGAGGAGAAGTAGGCTTAGTCAATGCAAGAGAGGAGATGACAACACGTAACTTGATCTAGGAGTCGGCTTCAAAGCCAGAGCTTGTTGACGGATCAGAGAAGAAACTGCTGAAACTGAAGAAACTGCTGATTATTCAACTACTGATGGAACCCTCTGATCCTGCGTCTACTGAGTCCTCAATTGCTGCATTTCCACTCTGTTACGAAACATCAAGTTAAGTCTAAGTATGGCTAGTTGAAGAAGACTCACTACTTAAGAGTGGAGTCCCAAGCCAAGCAAGACCAACTTAGTTCGACTGAGCACCTACGTGAATGGCCCAACGATACGAATTTGCACAACTACCGATAGCCTACTTACCAGAAGAAGGATCTCTTTCTCACAGCACCTGCGCAAGAAAGAATGCGCCTGCTACCGCTAACGGAACATAAACTCTCTTCATATGGAGGTTTAGATCCAGTCAATACTTTAGCCTAGTCTAGAGGTTAAGTAGCCAAGTAAGCATCTGATCGAGATGAAGCAGCAGCAGTTTCTTCTGAGTTTGGTTATGTTTCATCGGCTTCAGTTGATTCTGTTTCTGCTGTTGATAATCGGGTTAGCTTCACAACGCCAAAGAGATACGTTTTGTAAGGTTGTTCTGCTTATTACTTGGTAGTTATCCCCAACAGTGAGTTGTCGTTGATCCAGTAGTGACATGAAAGAGAGACACGAGCGGAGCAAACAGAGGATGCTGCTTCATAGAGAGGAGAGAAAGAAGTAGGCTTAGTCAAGCCGTAGCCACATTACGGCTTAACTGACTACACTACTTGCGTTAAGGCGCTGAAGCCGGAGTTTGCTTGGTAGGGGTTAGCTTATTCCCAGGCCCCAGTAAGAGAGATTCTCCCAGACACCAATACCTGCGGGAACTAGTAGCCACACTACGGCGTATGAGACATTCCCTGACGGCTTCCCTTAACCGTAGGCTACAGTTGCTTCCTTCGCTCTTTCATCTACAACCATATCTGGTTTCGCCTGCCTTGCGCGAGACTACGCAAACGGAGGGGCCGAAGGAGATCTCCTTTGGATCCTAGTTGTAGAGGAACAAGCAACTTCAAAGGAGAAGAGAGCAAGATACTACGCAAACTCCAGAGCAAGCCCAGCAAACGGGTGCTACTATTATGGCGGGGGAAGCTTCTGCTCCATCGGAACCATATGCTCGTAGCACAAACCAACAAGTGCCTGCAACGTCACCTGAAGCTGATAAGCCTACTTCTTCTGCTTGTTCATTCGGTAAAGTTGCTTCAAATAACGCCTCTGGTCTCCTAGTTTCCTTAATGAGCGCCATGAAACTCGGTTCTTTACTGAACCTTCTTTTCGGCTAGTCGTGTATTCCGTCACGTGTAGCTTTCTTTCAGAACCTCAAATACGGGTGAACCTCTCAACTCGGTCAAGAGGTTGTATCGTGGGTGCGCAACTGAACCTCTCAACTCAGTAAAATAGTAGTGAGTTTCTATCTCTGTATTACTATTCAGTTGAATACTCCATTCCAGACCCTTACTAAACTCCCTTATATATATATAAGCAAGTAAACTACCTTGCCGCCAACGTACGCTACTAGGAGAGTAAGCAAGCTACCTTGCTTGCATTCTAGAAACGGTAGCTTCCGCGCCCTTCCTGCCTGCTGAAATTTATGTGAATGATCGTGACAGCTCTTCAAATCCTATTCAGTCTGATTAGATATGTCACTGAAACAATCCGTTCTGTCTCTGTTTTCTTTTTGGATTCCGAGGATGAGCCGGCCGATCCTAACATCATTTATGAGGAGCCGGACGACGAAGCCTCTTCCTCAGATAAAGATGTCTCCGACGCTACTCTCCCGGCAAGAACATTTTGGATTGTTATTTTTTTGGCGGGTTCGGTCAGGAGAGACAAAAGAAAGATGCTTTCTATCAGTCAAAAGCGGATACCGACCCCCATGCTCCCACGGTCCGCTTACCGAGGAATAGAAAGGGAAGACCGGGGGCCAGAGCAAGTTGGGTTGGGGTATAGAGCCGTAAGCGCGGTGGGGGGGTGACAGAGGACGTGCTCGTACGGTTCATAGAAGGGTATGATCAACTCGTTGATTGTTGGGAACTTTCACTCCTCTATATTCGAAATATGCCTTTCTAGGAGCATTACGATCTGCAGCTCAAATGGTCTCTTATGAAGTCTCTATTGGTCTTATTCTTATTGTGCGCCTTGTGAGCGCGTTTGGATCCGCGAAGGCAATCGCTCGGATGTTCCCCTAACCCAACCCGGGAACGGACTGGAGGGAACCGCAGCATGGGGAATGTCCGCGTCTTGTCGCAAGGCTCATTTTGAGTTGTGGGTCATAGGGCGGACTTCGGGCAGAAAGCTTTTTCTGATCAAGGGCCGGGGCACAAGGGTCCTGGTACTATCCAGGTGCGAAGAACCCCGGAGGTGACTGCAATGAGCAGAAATCTCACTCACCGGCCTAAACGACGAGCAAACACGCGAACGTGAGAGCAAGGGATCACCCAACGAATGGACGAGCTCCAAGGAGGGAGGAGAGAGGGAGGCAAGAACCATGCTTTCAGAGAAGTGGCGGTCCGAATCTTATCTGAACTGCGAGAATAACTGACTAAGCCGTGCCATAAGGGTCATTCTCCAAACGGGACGGGGCCAAGCCTTTAGTTTAAGTAGGTTGGGTGACAGATCGGCCATAGGAGTACTCCGGGATATAAACCAGGGCAACTAATGTCGAGCAT
>Ga0153989_1000276_pt1 | contig 13411 bp, 22 predicted proteins | sample TSNC073MetaG_FD_104701 | JGI IMG/M metagenome (GOLD analysis project Ga0153989, IMG submission 104701) | Attine ant fungus gardens microbial communities from North Carolina, USA - TSNC073 MetaG | ecosystem: Host-associated > Fungi > Mycelium > Unclassified | place: USA: North Carolina, Jones... | reverse complement strand
TATGTCTGAGGATAAACCTCAGACTTAACAACATCTTTTGCTACTGTCTAAACTTTGCTTTTTTGAGCCTTTTGATTATTAAATCATCAACTCACAAATCAGTAAGTGGCCATTTGTGATAACTTGGTATCTAGTCTCCTCCCTCAGTCCCTAACTGACTAAGAAGTCTCCTTTACAGCTAGGGCCTGCTATCCAAAATGCTTGTGAGTGTTGTACTTACTAGTAAGGGAGATAAGAGAGTAAGTGGGTGGTGAGGCCATAAGGTACGAGGTCACTATTTGGGAATTGAGTTCTTATGTTATCAATAGACAGTGAATGTCCTTAGTGATCACCCTAGGTGGATGTTCAAGAAGAACTCAATAGAGTTCTTTCTTGGATTGGACTACTACTTATACTGTTTTACAATAGCTGTACTACTACTAGTCTATGATCATATATTCTTCCAGAATGTTCTATGGTCACTTGACCTTGTTATGTGATTTGGTTACCTAAGTTCCCACACTATTTATACCTTGACCTCATTGTATGACTCGAGATTTTGGATTAAGTATTTAAATGCATGGGAGACCATTTCCTTCTTGGGACTCTCATAACAATCAGCTCCGTGCTACCAATCCATTGTAATTGGTCTATGCAGAGGAACAATGGAAACCTCTTAAAGGCCCGTCTAGCTTAGAGATTCCCTTCTTAGAGATAATATTGTTTCACCCTTCTTAGTCAGTAGTCAGTCATAAGTACAGACGAAGAAGACTACTCATCCTCCTACAAGGAAACATTGCTATCACCATTGCCATCACCATTGCCATCACCAATGTCTTACCAACAACAATAGCAACAGGGGGAACACCCTTCAGTACCTGTCCCCCCCAAACCAGAGAGGAGTAACTCCTCGCCATGATTGCAACTCTGCAATAGCAGGTCAATACCATGCTCCTTCAGCAACAAGAGAGCAGAGTAGAGGTTGCAAGACCTCAAGTTTTTAGTGGAAAGATAGAAGAGGTGAGCGTATTTGTTAATATAGCTTGCCTATACATCAGGATGAAGATGACAGAAGAAGCAGCAGCAACCCAGATGGCCTAGGTATTGTCATATGTGCAGAAAGGAATAGCAGAGGCATGGAAGGATAACTTGTTGGACAAGCTGGCCAAGGAAAAGTCATATAAGAACTTAGGCCAAGATGTCTTAGAACTACTCTTAGTCCAAGTTAACAAGGAGAACTTGATGGAGTTCTCATTTGATTTTGGTATACTACTTATACATATCTTGTGTTTACTTTTATTTACAAAGTCTTGCGCATCTCCTCTGGGTTGTTCCACCCTGTACATCCAACAATTTTCTAATTAAAAGAAAAGAAAAGGAAAAGAAAAATAAATAATGACTTAGCCATTTTGGCTGAGTCATGACATCACCTCCCTCTCAAGGTTTCTCATCCCAAGGATTTTTACAGTTCATAGTAGAGATCAATCATGTTCTCTATTTTATTGTCATCTTCCTCTATCCACTTCTTTATCTCTGAGTTTCCTTGTTTGATCTCTTCTTCTTCTTCTTTAATTGTTTCCATTGTTCTTCATCCTCTTTTCCTTCCTCCTTTCCATCTCCTCCAATTTCTTTCCAACCTTGCCCAATATTCTTTGTCATATCTTTTGTCCATCCATCCAAATAATTTTTTTGCCATAAATCTCCCTAGTAACTTCCCTCTCCAGAAAGTTCCTTCTTCCTTTTTCTGTCTCCTGATGTCCTCTATGTCCCTTCTGTACTCCCTTTCATACTTTTCTATTGCTTCCTTGGCATTTTCCAGGTTTTTTTCTCCTTCCTAGGTATCTGATTCTGCCGTAAACCCTTTCCATCACACCAGATACTTATCCTTCCCTTTAATCCATCACTTATTCAGTATCCTCTCAACTTCCCATTTCTCTTCTCTTTCAATTATGACTAGAGCAGGTTGCTCTCTCTTTTGTCCCTCTACTTGCACTATATATTTACATATTCTACTAACATTTACTACTAGATATATCTTTATTGTACTTGGTAACTCCAATTCGACCACATTTGTTGATATAATTTTCTTAATCTTGTAAGGGCCTACAAACCTCTCTATCAGCTTTTCTGTCCTTCTTCCAACCATCTGATATTTTAGATCCTTAGTGCTTAGTATTACTAAGTCTCCTACTTTATACTTGTTGACTTCTCTTCTTTTCCTATCTGTATACTTCTTCATCTCCTCTTGTGCTTTTCCCAGTACCGCTTTTGCTTTCTCCTGAATCTCTTTTATCTTCATTACGAATTTCTCTGCCCCTTCATACTTCCCCTTCTTTCTTCCTTCAAACCCCATCCTAGGATTTTGTCTATAATTTGCCTTAAACAGTGTTGTTTGAGTACTTGAGTATACTTTATTGTTATATGCAAATTCTGCTGTTCCCAACCATTCAGGCCATTGTTCTTGCCTATGATCAATAAACATTCTCAAGTATTGCTCTAACTCCTGGTTCACCCTTTCTATTTGCCCATCTGTCTGTGAGTAAAATGCTGTTGACAATTTACTCTCAATCCCCAACATCCTATTCAACTCTCTCATTAACTCTGTCACAAATTGGGGTCCTCTATCTGAAATGATGCTTTCCAGTAGCCCATGCAGTTTCCATACATTATCTCTAAACAACCTTGCTAATCCCTCTGCTGATGTTTTCTCTGTAGTTGGTATAAAGTAGACCATCTTAGTTAACTGATCCACTACTACTAGAATGCTATCATATCCCTGTGCTAAAGGCAACTTAGTGATAAAGTCTGCCGATATATGTGTCCATGGCTTTTCTGGAATTGAGTTTGGCATTAATTTTCCTGCTAGTTGTTCTGTACGGTTTTTATTGCGCTGGCAAGTATTGCACCCTTCCATATATTGTTTCACCTTTTGAGTAATCTCTGGCCACCAAAATTTTTGAGTGACCAGTTCTACCATCTTCCACTGTCCTCTATGTCCTCCTACTAGTGTATCATGGTGCAGTCTAATTATTTCTGCCCTCAGTATATCATTTTTTGGTACATATACCTTTTTCTCCTTGTACATTATACCGTCTACTTCCCTCCACTCTTTATCTCTCAGCATCTTTATTCCTGCTTGTTTCATTTCTTCCACTGCTTTGACTACTTCATCATTTTTTACTTTTGACTCCCTTATCTTTTCCAACAAATCCACTTCTTCTACAATTACCTTGACCCTCTCCATTCTTCTGGCTTCTAACCAGTCAGGTTTTACCAGTGTCTCATCTTTGTTATCCTTTTCTACTCCTACTTCCCAGTCTGGCCTCCTACTTAAGCTATCCGCTTTTTCCATCCTATTTCCTGGAACATGTTTTAATGTAAAATTGAACCTCAACAGGTACAATGCCCATCTAGCTTGTCTTCTATTCAATTTTTGTGCTTTCATGAAGTACTCAAGATTTCTGTGATCTGTCTAAATCTCAAATTTCATTGTCGCTCCTTCCAGGAAATGTCTCCATGCTTCCAGGCATCTGACTACTGTTAACATTTCTTTGTTGTGAATCTCATAGTTTCTTTCTGTATCACTTAGAGATTTAGAAATAAAAGTGACTGGCCTCCACAGCTCATCAGAACCCTTCATTAATAATATCCCACCAGTGGTGTAGTTTGAGGCATCTGCTTCTACCCTGAATTCTTTGTCTAGATCTGGGGCTGCTAGTACTAGTTTAGTCATAAAGATCCTTTTGAGCTTGTCAAATGCTTTCTGCTGTTCTTCTTCCTACTGCTACTTTATATCCTTCCTCGTCAGCACATTCATTGGCCTTGCTACTTGAGCAAAGTTTTTGATGAACCTTCTGTAATAGTTGGCGAGGCCTAAAAACTTCCTAACGTCTTTCACATTCCTTGGCTCTGGCCAACTCAGCACACCGTCCACCTTCTCTTTCTCCATTTCTATTCCACTGGGTCCTATGATTACTTCCAGGAATCCAATCTTCTTTACTTTCTATGCACACTTCTCTAGCTTGACATATAAGTTGTTCTCTTCTAACCTCCTTAGGACCCCATATGGGTCATAAATGCTCTCTTCCACTCATCTCCTTCCTTAATCCTTACATTGTTGAACCCCCACTATAGATCCATTTTCGTAAATACTTGCTTACTCCCCATGTTGTCAATTAAATCTGTGATTAATGGAAGTAGGTAGTTATTCTTCACTATCTGGTCATTTAGGTTGCAGTAGTCTATTACCATTCTCTTATTCCCATCCTTCTTGCCTACAAAGAATACTGGTGACATCTAAGGGGATTTTGACAGTCTGATATACCCCTTTCTCAGTTGATCTTCTACAAAGTTCTGGACTTTCTCTCTCTCGTTTTTGAATAGTGGGTAAATTCTTCCCTTCCATGGTTTGAATGTTTCCTTGAGATCAATAGCATGGTCCCAAACTTTTCTAGTTGGCATTCTTTCTGACTCTACTTTCCCAAATGTTATGAGAGCCCCAAGCAGAAAAAAGTCTCCTATGCATTTGAACACTTAGTCCAAAACCTCAAAGTGTACAATGGGGTTAAGATATAAATAGCAAGGGAACTTAAGAAGCCAAGTCATGTGATAAGGTCATGAGGTTGTAGAACATTCTGGAGGAACATGTGATTGTGGACTAGTAGTGGTACAGCTACTGTAAAAGTAGTATAAGTAGTAGCCCAATCCAATAAAGAACTCTATTGAGTTCTTCTTGAACATCCACCTAGGGTGATCACTAAGGACATTCACTGTCTCTCAATAATACCAAACACTTTTCTCCATTTTAGAAATTTTCTTGGGACCAACTCCTTGATTTTCCTGTGGTTCTCCTCAATTTCCTCTTCTCTTCTCCAATCTTCCTTGTCATCAATTGCCCATCTGACAATTTTCTCTTCCTCTAGGGTTGCTACCCTTTTTCCTTTCTCAACTTCCCTTGACTTTGTTCTACTACATAAAGGTGGGCATCTCATCATTTTTACTTTTCTAGTTTTCCAATTGATTTCTAGGTTATATGCCTGCAACCACAGCATTCCCAGTATTACTTCCATCTTCCCTAAGTCACACACATCCATCCTCATCCTTTCTACATGACTCTTGTAGTACATGTTTACTTCTACCTGGTGTGTAATGGCTCCTCCACTATTGTTTGTCCCATCCACATTTCTGACCTTTATGGGTCTTTTTAGTTTCTGCAGCATAAACCCATGTTTTGCTGCTACTCTCTTATTCATGAACATCCCTGTTATGCCACTATCCAAGAGCACTTTTACTATAACACCTTCATGAGTGTCTAGCTTTTCTATCCCAATATTCAACTATACTTCTCTCAGTATTTTGAAGATTTGTCTGACCTTCCTTTGTTTACCTCTCTCTTTTGCTGTACCTTCTAGGACTCCTGCCCATGCACTGCTCTGCTGCGCCTTTCCCCTTTTAGGGTGCGCCACCTCTGTTTCCTTCCTTTTCTGATATCTACACCACTTCTGTCTATCTGAAATCACCCCCTGTCCTCTATTCTCCTCTATATGGCACCCTTTCTGTCCACACTTTTCACATTCCACATACAATACTATTACCTCCTTCATATGCCACCCTAGCTCTAACAGGTATACCTTGTCTGGAATGCCTTCTCCACAGTGCTCCTGTGCCCTTTGTTATAGGACATGTGCTGGACTTCTCTTCCACTCCTTTTGCTGTGTCTTTTGTGACATAGCCACATGCACTGCCTCCCCTTCCACCCATAATTTCTTTCCTCCTTTTCAAAGAGGACACTCTCTATACTTGTGTCCCTTCTCCCCACACTTAAAGCATTCTACTTCCACTGTCTTCTGCTTCCTTATCATCCTCTCCTTCATATCACACTGTATCACCCTACTTGACAACACCTTGAATTTATTTCAGAGAGCGATTCCTCTCTTCTCCTCTTTTTCCTTATTCCTGCAATTTCAGGCTAGGTGTCTGAACTTTCTACACCTCCAGCACATCCTTCCTTCCCTTCCTTCTATTTCTGCCCTTAGTTTGACCAGAGCACGCTGTTGGTTGAGCATACTGTCCATAAGAGAGTTGTATTGTTCCAGAAATATAGTGTTATATCTCTAGAGAAGTTGAAATAGGAATGATCTTACTAATGTTACGTCTACTAGAGTGCAAGATCTTCACCCAGCTAGACACCTACTGCCTTACTTACTACCGCCCTAATACTATGGTTATACTATCACCCCAAGGAGAGAATCTCTAACCTAAACACCTTCTTAAGAATGCAGCGTTACTCCTCTGTGTGTACTGATCACAATGGACCACCAGTACAAGGTTTATAAGGTGAATACTGCTATTTCTATCTATCAATGCTCAGTTGCAAGTTCTGGTCTTGATCACAGTGCCTAAGCTTAGTACTGCGTCTCCACCTTCAGTTCCTAACTGACTGATAAGTTCCCTTAAGCCAAGGGCCCAGCTATATATGGAGGTGACTAGTGATCATGATAATCACCGGTTGAGGGTTGAGATGGTTGTGAGAGTAAGGGTGAGCAAGGTCCAAGGCAGATGGTGCTCTAGATGTGGAATTGAGTTCTAGTATAAGAACTTAGGCCAAGATGCCTTAGAACTACTCCTAGTCCAAGTTGACAAGGAGAACTCGATGGAGTTCTCATTTGATTTTGGTACACTACTTATACATATCTTGTGTTTACTTTTATTTACAAAGTCTCATGCATCTCCTTTAGGTCGTTCCATCCTACACATCCAACAATTTCCTAATTAAAAGAAAAGAAAAGGAAAAGAAAAATAAATAATGACTTAGCCATTTTGGCTGAGTCATAACAATGTTACAACTCACCTCCAGAAGAAATCTCAGAGAATAAAATAAGACTTCTATCACAAACTTCATTTAGACTATAGCTCTGGGAATACTTGACCGATTTCAACAATCTAAATGGTCACCAAAATCCCTTAAGAAGACCTTTCAAATGGTACCAAAAACATCTCAAAGCAATCAGTATTCACTGAGTTATCAGCAGATCAATCAATGATTACCAAGTCACCAGACACTAAATCACTAATATCTCGGGAACTGCTTAACATAATTGTTTGCTTTAATAACTATTGTGAAGCTCTCTTCAATGTGCTTCTTTTGGCTATAAATAGATCCAGAGGCAATAAGATCCCATAGAGATACAAGGTCCTCAATGTTTGTATATAAAAAAAGGGGATGAATGAAAGATAGCATTTATTACAAGGCGAGGTCTTTTTAAGGCAACTGTCATGTATTTTGGTTTTTCCAATACACCAGCGATCTTCCAAAGTATGATGAATGACATATTGGGAGACTTGATTTGCATACAACTAGTAATGGTATATTTAGATAATATTCTAATATTTGGGACATGTTTGAAGGAACATAGGCAATTGGTCAAGGAAGTGCTGAAAAGGCTCCAATTTAATAACCTCTATGCTAAAGCAGAAAAGTGTTTCTTTGAGCAAAGTAGTATCAAGTATTTGAGCATAATTATTTCAGAAAATAAAGTACAGATGGACAAGGAGAAACTTTCAGGAGTTCTAGAGTAGCCAGTACTGACAAAAGTCAAGCAAGTACAAGCATTCTTAGGCTTTGCAAATTTCTATCATAGGTTCATTGAAAACTTTACTAAGATGTTAAAGCTACTCTCCAACTTGACCAAAAAGGATAGTACCTGGACTTGGGGAAAAGAGCAACAGAATGCTTTTGAGGTGCTGAAAAAGGCCTTTGCTATGGCTCTAGTCCTAAGAATACCAAATGACAAAGATTTCTTTAAGTTATCCACTGATACTAGCAACTTTGTAACAGGAGCTGTCTTATCACAAAAAGATATGCAAACTAACCTGTGGCATTCAGTAGCTTTCTTCTCCAAGTCATTAGATATCTATGAAAGGAACTATGAAATCTATAATAAGGAACTACTTGCAGTAATTCAGGGACTAGAGGAATATAGACACTATTTGGAGAGACATCCATATAAAGTTGAGATCTGGTTGGATCATCAGAACCTTACATTTTTTAGAACAGCTCAAAATCTGACCAGAAGATAAGCAAAATAAGCACTTTTTATGACTTGTTTTGACTTTGTGCTCTACCATAAACCAGAAAAGATGATGCAGACAGAAGACCCCTTGTCTAGACGAGCAGACCATGAGATAGGGACAGACTTTGACAATACGAACCAGGTGTTGCTAAAATCTGAGTTCTTTGCTATCAATGCACTAGAGGCTACTCATGAGATGCCAATAAATAATGAGATAATCCTAAAGGAGGTCAAAGCAGTACTTTTATTGGACAAAGTTACCAAAGACTATAAAATGTTACTCAAGTCTGGTCCAAGAGAATTTGGAAAATTCTTACAAGACTAGAACTATGAGAATAGACTACTCCTGTATAGAGGGAAGGTTTATATTCTCCACAGTGTGGAAGATACCTTGCAACAACAGATTGTTAAGATGCACCACAATTTGCCATCTGCCAGACACCTAGGTCAATGGAAGATCTATAAGTTGGTCTCTAGAAATTACTGGTGGCCTGGGATGACAACATTTGTTAAGAAATATGTTACAGGTTGTAATATATATCAGTGGATGAAAAATCACCCACAGCAACCTTTTGGACCACTCATGCCTAATAAGGTGCCTAATGGACCTTGGGAAATAATCTCAATGGACTTAATCATGCAATTGCCAGAGTTAAATAGTTATAATGCTATCTGTGTTATTGTTGATAGGCTTACCAAAAGGGCCTATTTTATTTCTATCAACAATCAGTTCTCATCCAAAGATATGGTACAGTTACTATATGACAAGGTCTATCCATTGCATAGACTGCCACTACAAATCATTTTGGATAAAGAAGTACAATACTCAGCTGAGCTATTCCAAGAATAGTACAAGATTTTAGGAATAAAATCTACAATGTCAACAGCATATCATCCACAAATAGATAGACAAACAGAATGAGTAAACCAGGTATTAGAGCAATATCTTCAGTGCTATATGGATTATAATCTCAGTAATTGGTTGGATCTACTTCCCAGTGCAGAGTTTGCATATAACAATCAAGTACATGAAGGTATCAAAGAAAGTCTATTCTTTCTTGAATATGGTAGATACCTGAGAGCAGGTCCAATTTTAGTCAAAGAGTCACTGCAAAGGGACTTGAATAACCTGATGTATAAATGACAAGAAGCCTTGGAGCAGGCAAAAGCAGCTCTTACTCTTGCAGTAGAAAGAATGAAGTGGTACTATGACCAAAAAGTCTAAAGTGTTCCATTCAAAGTTGGCAACAAGGTACTACTCAATTTGAAGGATTACCAGACTATGGAGCAAGCATTACGACCCTGGTATGAAGGACCATTCAAAATAATAGAAAAGTTGTCCTTGGTTATGTTCCAGCTTAGGATGCCACCTTACTACCAAGCACTGCACCCAGTCTTTTATGCTAGCAAGTTAGCACAGTACTCCAAATCTACCATCTGTGGACAGAAATCCATATCCCTATCACTGACCTTGATACAGGGCCAGGAAGAATGGGAGGTAGAGAAGATTCTAGATTCATGACAAAGACATGGAAAAAACAAATTCCTTGTTAGATGGAAAGAATACAGTCAAGGAGACAACACATGGGAACCTGAGGAAAATCTACATCATGCAGGTGAAAAGCTGCAGGAATATCTTCAGAGTTTACCAAAAAACGAGATAACTTCTCAATGGAGCTTGAACCAAGAGAGGAAGTAATGTCACAAACTTTATTCAGACCATAACTCCAGAAATACTTGACTGATTTCAACAATCTAAATGACCACCAAAAGCCTTTAAGAAGACCTTTCAAACAGTACCAAAAACATCTCAAAGTGATCAGTATTCACCAAATTATCAGTAGATTAGTCAGTGATTACTAAGTCACTAGACACTAAATCACTAATATCTTAGGAACTGCTTAACATAATCATTTGCTTCAATAACCATTGTGAAGCTCTCTTCAATGCGCTTCTTTTGGCTATAAATAGATCCCGAGGCGATAAGATCCCATGGAGATACAAGGTCCTCAATGTTTGCATATAACACTGATCTTTATCCATAGATTATCATCTGTCCTTGAATAGAAAAAAGAACTACCCCAAGATGGTTAGGTTATCTCTATTTCAAGAATAATAGCACTCCTATATATAGAACAATAGGTAGTGATCATATGGTAGGCTGTTCTGGTGCACAGACCACTACAATCATGTATTTAAGAACTGTATGTTATCAATAGATAGTGAATGCTCTTAGTGATCACCCTAGGTGGATGTTCAAGAAGAACTTGACGAAGTTCTTTGTTGGATTGCAGCCCTACTTATACTACTACTATAGTGGCTGTACCCTAGAGTCCCGCAATCACATATCCTTTCCAGAATGTTCTATGATCATCTAACCTTATTATGTAATTTTGACTTGCTGAGTCCCCACACTATTTATATCCTTACTCTGTTATATACTTTGAGATTTTGAATTAAGTGTTTAAATGCATGGGAAAACTTTTCCTGTTTGGGGCTCTCATAACATGGCCCCTTCTTCAAGTTTCCTTGTCCCAAGGAATTTTTCCATTGATACCAATTTTCGTCCCATCTCTTTTCTCTCTCTCTTTCATATCTTTTTCTTCCCCAACCATATAGTAGTTTTGCTGTGAATTTCCTAGGCAATTCCCAACTGAACTCCCTTTTTTCTTCTTCTTGCTCCTACTGCCTTAGTTCTTTGACTTCTTCTCCATACTTCCTCTCAAACTCTTCTATCAACTCCTTTACATTTCCTAAGTTTTCTCTATTTTCCCAGGTGTCTTCTTTTGCTGTGTAGCCTTTCCATCTCACTAGGAACTTTTCCTTCCTTCTAACTGTCCTTTTGTTTAAGATCTTCTCCACCTTGAACCCTATCCTTGGATCTTGGCCATAGTTTACCTTGAATGGCAAGATTTTTGTTGCTGTATGAATTTTGTTATTGTATGCAAATTCCGCTATTCCTAACCAATCTGGCCACTGCTCTTGCCTATGATCGATAAAGACCCTCAGATACTATTCTAACTCCTGGTTCATCCTCTCTATTTGGCCATCTATTTGAGGGTAATAGGCCATTGAGAGTTTTGTCTGAATCCCCAGTAAGTTATTTAATTCCCTTATCATTCCTACTACAAATTGTACTCCCCTATCCGATATGACGCTTTCTGGGAGCCTGTGCAACTTCCATATATGATCTTGGAACAGCTTTGCAAGTCCCTCTGCTAATGTCCTTTCTGTTGTTGCTATGAAGTGTGCCATTTTGCTAAAACAGTCACATACTACTAGAATGGCATCATATCCTTGGGCCAATGGCAGTTTGGTAATAAAATCTGCTGATATATGACTCCATGGTTTTTCTGGGATTGCATTGGGCATCAGTTTTTCTGCTGGTGTCTTGCTCCGGTTTTTGTATCTCTGGCATACATTACATCCATCTACATATCTCCCTATTTCTTTTGTTACTCCTGGCCACCAGTAATTCCTGGCAATCAACTCTGCCATCTTCTATCTTCCTCCATGTCCTCCTATTGGAGTGTTGTGGTGTAGTTGGATTATCTCCCTCCTAAGGTCCCCTTCCAGTACGTATATCCTTCCTTCCTTTAATATTATTCTATCTTCTACTTTCCATTCCTCATCTTCAGTGCCTTTATCCTTGCCCTTTTTAATTCTCCTACTGCTTTTACTATCTTCTCATTCCCTTCCTATGCCCTTTTGATTCTTTCCCTTAGGTCTTCCTCCTGCATCATTGTTTCTGCCCCCCTAATCCACTCTGGCTTTATTAGTTTCTAGTCTTTGTTGTCTCTTTCCACCCCCTCCTACTAGTCTGGTCTTCTGCTTAATCCATCCATCTTTCCCATACTTTTTCCTAGAATGTGCTTTAATATAAAATTAAATCATGATAGATATAAGGTCCATCTTGCTTGTCTACAGTTTAATTTTTGACTTGTCATAAAATACTGGAGGTTCTTATGGTCTGTCCAGATTTCAAATTCAAGTTTTGCTCCTTCCAAGTAATGCCTCCATGCTTCTAGGCATCTTATAACTGCCAGCATCTCCTTATCATGAATTTTATAGTTTTGCTCTATGGCATTTAATGATTTAGAGATGAAGGCTACTGGCCTCTACTTTCCATCTTTGTCCTTCATTGACAGCACTTCCCCTGTTGCATAGTCTGAGGCATCTGCTTCCACTCTTATTTCCCTATTAATATCTGGGATAGCCAGAATGGGTTCTGTGGTAAACACTGCCTTAAGTTTCTCGAATGCTTCCTCCTACTCCTTCTCCCACTCCCACTTTTGCTCCTTCCTGACTAGCATGTGTAGCAGTGCTGCTATTCTAGCAAAGTTCTTTATGAACCTCCTGTAGTAATTAGCAAGGCCTAGGAATTTTTGTACTTCCTTGACATTTCTAGGTACCAGCTAACTCAGGACTCCTTCTACCTTCTTCTTCTGCATCTCCACTCCCTTTGGACTGATCACCACTCCCAGGAACTCTACCTCTCTCACTTTCCATTTGCATTTCTCTGGCTTCACAAACAGATCGTTCTCCTCCAATCTCCTTAGCACTTCCTCTTGTTATCAATAGACAGTGAATGTTCTTAGCAATCACCCTAGGTGGATGTTCAAGAAGAACTCAATGGAGTTCTTCATTGGATTGCAGCCCTACTTATACTACTACTACAGTGGCTGTACTCTAGAGTCCCACAATCACATGTTCTTTCCAGAATGTTCTATGATCACCTGACCTTGTTACGTGATTTGACTTACTAAGTCCCCACCCTATTTATATCCTTACTCCATTGTATGCTTTGAGGTTTTGGATTAAGTGTTCAAATGCATGGGAAACCTTTTCCTGTTTGGGGCTCTCATAACACCTCTACTAGTTTGTCATGGCCCTCCTCTGTATCTGTGGCCACTAAAATGTCATCGATGAAGGTTGCTGTGTCCTCTTGGTTTATAAGGTCTCTGAACAGGTTGTTCATTATTGCTTGGAAGGTAGCAGAGGAGTTTGTTAACCCAAAATACATGACCATGGGTTCATATGCTCTAATATGTGTCATGAATGCTACCTTCCATTTGTCCCCTTCCTTGATTCTGACATTATTATATCCCTATCTTAAGTCTAACTTTGTAAACACTTTTCTCTTTCCTACTCTATCTAATATGTCTGTGATGAGAGGTAAAGGGTACCTATTTTTTATTGTCTACTGGTTTATGTACCGATAATCTTGTACCATCCTATCACAAATGGCCACTTACTGATTTGTGATTGCTTGATTTGACAATCAAAGTGTTCAAAAAAGCGAAGTTAGACAAGCAGCAAAAGATGTTGTTAAGTCTGAGGTTTATCCTCAGACATACAGT
>Ga0153989_1000274_pt1 | contig 13449 bp, 9 predicted proteins | sample TSNC073MetaG_FD_104701 | JGI IMG/M metagenome (GOLD analysis project Ga0153989, IMG submission 104701) | Attine ant fungus gardens microbial communities from North Carolina, USA - TSNC073 MetaG | ecosystem: Host-associated > Fungi > Mycelium > Unclassified | place: USA: North Carolina, Jones Lake... | reverse complement strand
TCTCGAAGGGTGCCTTCGGCTCGGCGACCTTGAGCGTGGACTTGGCGTCCTTGTCGCCCTTGAACTTGCCCCAGTCACCCGTGATCTTGAGGATGGCGGCGACCTGCTCGGTCGGCTGCGCGCCGACGCCGAGCCAGTAGAGCGCACGCTCGGACTCGATCTTGATGACCGAGGGTTCCTCGGTCGGGTGGTACTGACCGATCTCCTCGATCACACGACCGTCGCGCTTGGTGCGCGAGTCGGCGACGACGATGCGGTAGTACGGCGCACGGATCTTGCCGAGGCGCTTGAGACGGATCTTGACAGCCACAATTACTCCTGTTGCGTGTTGTTGTGGTTGAACCGGAACCGCGGGCGTGGGGGCACACACGGTGGAAGCTCGGAATGAGTCGCGCACAGCTGGATAGAGGGTCGAGCAGGCGCGATTCGACCGTTCATTCTTACAGATTCCCGGCCGGGATGCGAGTCGACGCGCTAGGGGGCGAGTCGCCGGACGGCTTCGAGCGCCTCGGAGGTCGCGCGGACCGCGTCGACGCTCCGTGCGTCGCGGGCACCGCCCACCACGGCGAACGGCACGCCGGCGGCCTGGAGGCCCGTGACGAGCCCGTCGGTCGGCCGTCGGTCCGCCTCGCCGTCGGCCCGGGACGTCGGGCCGTCGCCGTCGGACAGCGCGCGCTCCTGGCCGGCGCAGACGACCACGTTGTCGGCGGGGACCGCCCGCTCGTCGCCGTGCTCGTCCCGGATCCACAGCACGCCCGGCTCGATGCGGAGGTACTCCTGCACGCCGCCGACCATCCGCACGCCGGCGTCCCGGAGTCGACCGATCGCCACCCAGCGCGAGGTGATCCCGACGCCCTGGCCGAACTTGCCGGAACGCCGGAGCACCGTGACGTCGGTGCCGGGCCGGAGCGTGCGGGTCGCCGCGGGCAGCCGCTGCGGCACGTCGCCGACGACCGTCTCGGACACGTCGAGGTCCCACCGGACGGCAAACTCGGTCGCGCGGTGCGCCTCGTCGGGCGATTCGACGAGGAACGCAGCGGTGTCGACGCCGATGCCGCCGCCGCCGATGATCGCGACGGTACCGGCGGGGACGCCCTCGCGCAGGGCCCGTTCGTACGACCGGACGTGCGGCAGCTCGGCGCCGGGGATGTCCACGGCACGGGGGACGACCCCGGGCGCGAGCACCACGGCGTCGCTGCCGGTCAGGTCGGCAGCCGTCGCGGCTCGGCCGAGGTGGATCGTCGCACCGCGCTGCTCGAGCTCCGAACGGGCCGAGCGGACGGTGGCGGCGTAGTCCTCCTTGCCGGGCACGAGCGCGGCGAGGTCGAACTGGCCGCCGAGCCGGTCCGACGCCTCCCAGAGGGTGACCGTGTGTCCGCGGCGTACGGCGTCGACCGCGGCCGCGAGCCCGGCCGGCCCGCCGCCGACGACGTCCACGCGCTTCGGGTCGGTCGTGGGCCGGGCCGGGAACGCGACCTCGTGCGCGGCCCGCGGGTTGACCAGGCAGGACACCGCCTGGCCGACGATCGAGCGGTCGAGGCAGGCCTGGTTGCAGCCGATGCAGGTGTTGACGAGGTCGAACGCGCCCGCGAGCGAGCGGTTCACGATCGCGGGGTCGGCGAGGAACGGGCGGGCGAGGGCCACGGCGTCGAGGAGCCCGTCCCGCAGCACCGCCTCGCCGTCGCGGAGGTCGGTCATCCGGTTCGACGCGATCACCCGCACGTCCGGGTGGGCCGAGGCGCGCACGACGCCGGCGATCCGGGCCGCGTAGGCCAGCCACGCACCGTGCGGCACCGCGGCCTGCACGGTGGGCGTGCGGGACTCGTGCCAGCCGATCCCGACGGAGATGCCGTCGAGCCCGAGCGGCAGCAGGTCGTGCACGAGGGCGTCGACGTCGTCGTCGGTCGAGGACCCGGGCATCAGGTCCGCGCCCGACAGCCGGATCGTCACGGCGAGGTCCGGCACCGCGGCGCGCACCGCCCGGACGACCTCGACGGTGAAGCGGCGACGGCGCTCCGGCGAACCGCCCCACTCGTCGTCGCGGAGGTTCGTCAGCGGCGACTGGAACTGGTTGATCAGGTAGCCCTCGGACGCCATGATCTCGACGCCGTCGAAGCCGATGTCGCGGGCGCTCCGGGCTGCGGCGGCGAAGTCCTCGATGGTCCGCTCGATGTCCGCGCCGGTCATCTCCGCGGGGAGCACGCCCCGGGCGGCGGCCCACGGCAGCGCCGACGGCGCCAGCACCCGCTGGGGTTCCCCGTGCCGGTCGACCATGCCGGCGGCGAGCGCGTACCGGCCAGCGTGGAAGAGCTGCGCGAGGATCGCCGAGCCCTCGTCGTGCACGGCCTGCACCGCGGTCCGGAACCGTTCGTCGGCTCCCCCGACGCCGAACACCGCGAAGTCCGGGCCGCCGCGGGCCTCGTCGTTCACCGCGATGCCGCCGGTGATGATCAGCGCGGCACCGCCCTCCGCTCGCTCGCGGTAGAACGCCGCCATGCCGGCCCCGCCGTCGTCGTGCACCTCGAGCCCGGTGTGCATCGACCCCATGACGACCCGGTTCGACAGGTGCAGGGGGCCGAGCGTCCACGGTGAGGAGACGACGGCGAGGTCGGGCATGGCGACGGTGCTCATGGGCCTACTCTGCCGTGTCGGCGACCGCGTCCGCGGCAGGCGGCAGGACCGCGTCGCGCAGCGGCGACGTGGTGTCGGCCCAGTACGGCGGTGCGATGACGGTCAGGCCGCCGTCGACGGACAGGGTCTGGCCCGTGATGTAGGACGCCTTGTCGGAGAGCAGGAAGTCGACCGCGTCCGCCATGTCGTCCGCGGTGCCGGGCCGCTGCAGCGGCAGCTTCTCGAACACCGTCTCGATCGGCGCCTGGCCGGGCACCTTCGTGTAGAAGTAGTCGAGCGAGTCGGTGTCGATGAGCCCGCCGTTCACCGCGTTCACGGTGATCTGGCGCGGGCCGAACTCGACCGCCATGTACTTCGTGTAGGCCTCGCTCATGGCCTTCGCCGCGCCGAGTGCGGCGTAGGTCGGGAACGCCCGGAGCGATCCGTACGAGGTCACGACGACGATGCGGCCCCCGTTGTCCATGAGCTCCGCGGCACGCTGGGCGCCGAGCACGAACGAGCGGGCGTTCGTGGCGTAGCTGCGGTCCAGGTGGTGGAGCTTGAGTTCCTTGACCGGCTTGAACGCGCTCGCGGCGGCGTTCGCGACGAAGTAGTCGAGCCGGCCGTAGGTGTCGCGCACCAGGTCGAACAGCGCGTCGATCGACTCGGGCTGCTCGATGTCGACCTGCGCCGTGATGCCGTCGCCCCCGGCCGCCTTGACGTCGGCCAGCGACTCCTCGGCCAGGTCGGCGTTGCCCTTGTACGTCACGACGACGGTCACGCCGCGCTGGCCCAGCTTCTGGGCGAGCAGGCGGCCGATGCCGCGGGACGCGCCGGTGATCAGGGCGATGGGTGCGGTTGATGCAGCCAATGTCTTCCTTGCGTTCTCAGGGACGGGAGGCACGGTGCGGGCCCGCACCGTGCCTCCCGTCCATCGTGTGGTTGCGGGTCAGAACCCGGCCTGGCCGGTCACGACGGCTCGGCCGACGACCAGCTTCTGGATCTCGTTCGTGCCCTCCTCGAAGCGCTGCGCGCGGGCGTCGCGGTAGACGCGCTCGATCGCGTTGCGCTTCCAGTAGCCCTGGCCGCCGTGCACCTGCAGCGCCTTGTCGGTGACGCGGGCGAGCATGTCGACGGCGACCATCTTCGAGGCGCTGGAGAGCGTGCCGGCGTCCGGCCGGTCCTCCTCGTAGGCGCGGGCGGCCTCGAGCACGAGGGCGCGGGCCGCGGCGATGTCGGCGTAGTTCTCGGCCAGGTAGAACTGGATGGCCTGCCGGCTGGCGAGCTTCTTGCCGAACGTCTCGCGTGTGTTGGCGTACTCGACCGCGAGCTCGTTCGCCCGCTCGGCCAGGCCGACGGCGCTCATCGCGACGGAGACGCGGCTCGGCAGGAGGAACCCGCCGAGGGCGACCTCGAGGCCCTGGCCCTCGGCGCCGAGGAGCGCGCTGGCCGGCACCGGCACGTCCGTGAAGCGGAGGATCGCGTGGTCCGTGCCTCGGATGCCCATGGTGTCGGAGTCGTCGATCACCTCGGCACCCGGCAGACCGGAGTTCGGCATGAGGAACGCGACGGTGCCGTCCTGGCCGGTGGTGCCCTCGAGGCGGGCCGCGATGAGCCAGTAGTCGGCCTTCACGCCGAACGTGATGAGGTGCTTCTCGCCGTTCATCACGTACGTGTCGCCCTCGCGACGAACGGTCGTCCGGATGTCGGCGCCGGTGCCGGCCGTGGCCTCGGTCAGCGTGAACGCGACGAGCTTGTCGCCCGCGACGCTCGGCTTCACGACGTCCTCGATCTGCTCCGGCGTCGCGTACGGCGCCATCGCGCGCCACGTGCCGTTGATCACGTGCACGAGCATGCGGATGGAGGCGTGCGAGCGCGAGACGATCTCCATGACCTCGAGGTAGCGCGAGAACGGGATGCCCTGGCCGCCGAGCTCGGCCGGAGCCGCGAGGCTCAGCCAGCCCTTGTCCTTGAGCTCCTGGAAGAGCTCGGGTGCGACCTGGCCGGTGCGCTCGATCTCCTCGGCCCACTCCTCACCCCGGCCGCGGACCCACTCGGTCACCTCGGCCTTGAGCTGCTGGAAGGCGGCCTCGGTCTGCGGCTCCATGACGATCGTCATCTCTCAGTTCTCCTTCGTCGCGACGAGCGCGGCAGCCTGCTCGCGCAGGACGTTCTTCTGGACCTTGCCGACCGCGTTGCGCGGCAGCTCGGCGATGTACTCGAGTCGTTCCGGCCAGTAGTACTTGCTCACACCGGCCTTGTCGAGTGCCCGCTGCATGCCCGCGAAGTCGAGCTGCTCCGGACCGCCGGCCGGGACGACGAACGCGCACGCGCGCTCCCCGAGTCGGGCGTCCGGCATCGCGACGATCGCCACGTCGGTGACGAGCGGGTGCTGGTAGAGCAGGTTCTCGATCTCGACGACCGGGATCTTCTCGCCGCCGCGGTTGATGACGTCCTTGACGCGGCCGGTGATCGAGAGGAAGCCCTTGTCGGACACCTTCGCCAGGTCACCCGTCCGGTACCAGCCGTCCTCGGTGAAGACGTCGTCGGTCAGGTCGGGGCGGTCGAGGTACCCGTCGAACATCGTCGGCGAGAAGAGCTCGAAGTTCCCCTCGGTGTCGGCGGGGAGCTCGTGGCCCTCGTCGTCGACGATGCGGATCGTGATGCCCGGGAGCGCCCGACCGTCGTGCCCGTAGGCGTCCGCCGGGTCGTCGGTCGGACTGGACAGCGCGCCGAGGCAGGTCTCGCTCGTGCCGAACGCGCCGAGGATCGCACTGCCGAGGACGGTACTGGCCCGCTGCGCGAGCGCTCGGGGCACGGCGGCACCGGTCGGGACGAAGATGCGCAGGCTCTCCGGAGCCGGGGCACCCGCCTCGACCAGGTCGACGAGGTCGGTCAGGAACGGCGTCGCGCACTGCACGAAGGTGGCCTTCGCGGCACCGAACGCCTGCTCGAGCGCGACCGTGCCGTCCCAGACGGGCTGGATCACCTGCGGTGCACCGAGGCGGAAGGCCAGGAGCATGCCGTACAGGAACCCCGTCTGGTGTGCGAGCGGCGACGGGATGTAGATCCGGTCCTCGCTCGTCAGCCCGGACTGGGCCACGTGCATCGCCGTCGCGAGCCCCAGGGTGCGGTGCGGGTGCTGCACGCCCTTCGGCTCCCCCGTGGTGCCGGAGGTGAAGAGCAGCTGGCAGACGTCGTCCGGCCCCGGCGCGTGCGAGGCGATCTGGTCGAGGTCGACCTGCACGGACTCGAGCGCGGTGTCGAAGTAGCGCCAGTTCCACTCGCTCGCGCTGACCCGGTCCATCGCGTCGGACGGCAGCGGCGGCTGGTTCGTCGGGGTGTCGCCCTGGCCGCGGGCCTCGGAGCGGAGGACCACGACGTGCTCGACCGCCAGCCGACGCTTCTGGGCCTTCGCCTCGTCGATGACGTCGAGCAGCTCGAGCGCCGGGCGGCGCTTCCGGAACAGGTTCGGCAGGAAGACCACACGGGCACGGGACCGGGCGAGGGTCATCGTCGTCTCACGCGGGCCGAACACCGGCATGATCGGCGTCGCGACGGCACCGATCTGGATCGCGCCGAGGGTGATCGACACGAACTCGCGCCAGTTCGGCAGCTGCATCGCCACGGACTCGCCGGTGCGGACGCCGAGCTCGAGGAGCAGCGCGGAGACCTTGTCGGCCTCGTCCTGCAGCTCCTTCCACGTCGTGTTCACGGGCTCCGGGCCGCCGACCTCGATGACCGCGAGGCCGTCGGGATCGGACTGCGACAGGGCGCGGACCTTCTCGCTGAGGACGAGCGGGTCGGCGTCCACGCCGGTCAGCTCGGGCATGGTGGTCGTGGTGGCCTCCTGGTCGTCGCCGAGGTCGGTGGACTCGGCTGCGGCGTCGGCAGCGTCGATCCGGTCGTCCCGGGCCACCTGGGCGGCGAGGGCGTCCCCGACCTGCATGTCGAGGCCGACGGAGTTCATCGCCTCGAGGAAGGTCGGGTACGAGATGCGGTAGGCGCGCGGGTAGGTCAGGGCGGACACGCCCTCGGCCTTCGACGCGGCGACCGCGAGGGACATGAGCACCCGGTGGTCGTTGAACGAGGACATCGGGGAGCCGTGCAGCTCGCCGGCGCCCACCCCCGTCACCCGGAGCTCGTCCGCACCCTGCTCGGCACGTCCGCCCATCCGGTTGAGTTGGAGCATCGCCGCGACGCGGTCAGACTCCTTCAGCCGGATGTGCGCCACGTTCCAGAGCCGGGTCGTGCCCTCGGCGAAGGTGGCCATCGTGGACAGGATCGGCAGCAGGTCCGGGATCGGCTGGCAGTCGATGTCGAGGGGCCGCAGGGGCGAGCCGTCGTGCTCGATCCGCACGAAGCCGGTCTCCTCGTCGATGCGCATCGGCACGCCCATCGCGGTGGCGAGGTCGAGGAACTCGCTCTCCGGGTGGTCGGTCTCGGCCGTGGTGAACGCCGTCATGCCGCGGAGCAGCACGTTCGACTCGCGGATGCCGGCCGCGGCGATGCCGAACGCGGCCGAGCCGATGTCCGGCGGGATGACGTAGTCGTGCGGGGTGGCCTGCTGGTTCGCCGGGATCCGGTACTCGAGCCAGTCGTCGGACACCTCGACCGTGAGGCCGAACTGCCGCATCATGCGGACCGTCAGCTCGACGTAGGGCTGCTCGTTGAGGCGCCCTCCGGTGATGTGGATGCGGGTCTCCTGCTCGGCGAAGGGCGCCACGAGGAGCAGGCCGGAGATCCACTGCGACAGCGTCCCGGCGATCGAGACGTCGCCGCCGCGCGGACGCTTCGGCTGGACGGTGACCGGCGGGCAGTCGTTCGTGGCCTCGAGCTCCACGCCCATCTGCTGGAGCGAGGTGAGCAGCGCCTTGATCGGGCGGCGCTGGAAGTACTTCATGCCCGAGAGCGTCATCGGCTTGTCCGCGAGGGACGCCAGCCCCGTCATGAAGTACAGGGTGGTGCCGGAGGACCCCATGTTGAGGATGCCGTCCGCGCCACGGGACCCGTGGTCGACGACGTCGGTCGCCTCGTAGCGGCCGCCGAGGCCGGTGACGTGGTACTCGTTCCCGCGGCGCTTGACGTCGACGCCGAGCGCGCGGAGCGTGCCGACGGTCCACTCGACCTGCCTGGTGGCGCTGATCCCGGAGACGATGCTCGTCCCCTTCGCGAGCGACGCGAGCACCAGCGCGCGGTGCGCGTGGTACTTCGAGACCGGGATGTCGAGTTCTCCGACGAGCGGTGCGGACGTACCGCGCACGACCAGCTGCATGCGTACCTCTTCCGTGTTGAGCGCTTCTACGGTACGCCCGGTGTGGATCTACTGTGAATCGGATCCGCACGACCGGGGGCGTCGTTCCTTGTGCGTGTCCGACAACCAGCCGGGCAGGATGTACAGCATGGACATCCGCTTCACCGAGTCCCGCCCGTCGACCATCGGCGTCGAGTGGGAGCTCCCCCTGGTCGACCGGGACACCGGCGACCTCGCGCCGCGGGCACCCGCCGTCATCTCCGCCGTGCAGCAACGGCTCGGTGACCCGGACCGCGTGACGGAGGAGCTCCTGACGAACACGGTCGAGGTCGTCACGGGCGTGCACTCGCGGGTGTCGGACGCCACGAGCGAGCTCTCCGGGATCATCGGCGAGGTCGTCGACGCCGCCGAACCGCTCGACGCGCAGGTGATGTGCGCCGGCACCCACCCCTTCGCGGTCTGGGACCAGCAGGAGATCACCCCGGACAGCGAGCACTACACGACGCTCATCGACCGCACCCGCTGGTGGGGGCGGCAGATGCTCATCTGGGGCGTCCATGTCCACGTCGGCATCGACGACCGCGACAAGGCACTGCCGATCCTCGGCGCGATGCTGCCGTACGTCCCGCACCTGCAGGCGTTCACCGCGTCGAGCCCGTTCTGGGCCGGCATCGACACCGGCTACGCGTCGAACCGGGCCCTGATGTTCCAGCAGCTCCCCACCGGCGGCCTCCCGCCGCAGCTCGGCGCGTGGGCGGACTTCGAGGAGGTCGTCGACGACCTCACCCGGACCGGCGTCATCGAGGGCTTCAAGGACCTCCGCTGGGACATCCGCCCCTCGCCGGGCTGGGGAACGCTCGAGAACCGCGTGTCCGACGGGATCTCGACCGTGCACGAGGTCGGGGCCGTGACCGCGCTCGTGCAGTGCCTCGTCACGGCGATGTCCGACCGGCTCGACGCCGGCGAGACCCTGCCGAGCATGCAGCCCTGGTTCGTCCGCGAGAACAAGTGGCGCGCCGCCCGCTACGGCATGGAGGCCGAGATCATCACGAACGCCTCCGGCGACGAGCGGCTCGTCACCGACGAGGTGCACGACCTGGTGCAGCGGCTCGACCCGGTCGCCGAGCGCCTCGGCTGCCAGGACGAACTGCACCACCTCGACACGATGATCGAGCGGGGCGCGTCGTACCAGCGGCAGCTGCAGGTCGCGCAGGAGCACGGTGGCGACCTCCGCGCGGTGGTGCGCCACCTGGTCACGGAACTGCGCGAGTCGCTCTAGACCCGGGACACGACAGACGGGAGGCCCGTGGCGGATCCGCCACGGGCCTCCCGTCTGCTGGTCGTCGCGTCAGCGACCCAGGAACTTCTGCAGGCTCGCGAGCTCTTCCTCGGTCGGCGCCTTGCCGCCCTTGGCGCCACCGAGCCCGAGGCCGGACCCCTTCGGGGCCTGCTGCGGCGCGGCCGCGGCACCGGCCGCGAGGGCGGCGCGCTTCGCGGGGTTGCCGACCTTGGACTTCTTCTTGCCGCCGCCCTGCTGCTGCTTCTTGCCGCCGTGCATGCCGGGGATCGGGCCCATGCCGGGCATCTGCGGCACGCCACCGCGAGCGACGGTCTTCATCATCTTGGCGGCCTGCTCGAACCGGTTCACGAGGGCGTTGACCTCGGTCACGGTCGAACCGGCGCCCTTGGCGATGCGGAGTCGGCGGGAGCCGTTCAGCAGCTTCGGGAGTTCGCGCTCCTGCGGGGTCATCGACTGGATGATCGCCTCGGTCCGGACGATCTCGCGCTCGTCGAAGTTGTCGAGCGCCTCGCGCATGCCCTTCGCGCCCGGGAGCATGCCGAGCATGCCCTTGATCGAGCCGGCCTTGCGGAGCTGCTGCATCTGCTGCAGGAAGTCGTTGAGCGTGAACGAGTCGCTCGCGATCTTCTCGGCGACCTTGCGCGCCTCTTCCTCGTCGAAGGCGCCCTGCGCCTGCTCGATGAGGGACAGGATGTCGCCGAGGTCGAGGATGCGGCTCGCCATGCGGTCGGGGTGGAACGGCTCGAAGTCGTCGAGGCCCTCACCCGTGGAGGCGAACATGATCGGTCGGCCGGTCACGCTGGCCACCGAGAGTGCGGCACCACCGCGGGCGTCGCCGTCGAGCTTCGACAGGACCACACCGGTGAAGTCGACGCCCTCCTGGAAGGCGCGGGCAGTGGCGACGGCGTCCTGACCGATCATCGCGTCGATGACGAACAGGACCTCGTCCGGGTCGACGGCCTTCCGGATGTTCGCCGCCTGCTTCATGAGCTCGGCGTCGACGCCGAGTCGACCGGCGGTGTCCACGATCACGGTGTCGTACTGCTGGTCGACGGCGGCCTTGATGGCGTTCTTGGCGACCTTGACCGGGTCGCCGACTCCATTGCCGGGCTCGGGCGCGAAGACGTGCACGCCGGCCTGCTCGCCGACGACCTGGAGCTGCTGCACGGCGTTCGGACGCTGGAGGTCCGCCGCGACGAGCATCGGCGTGTGGCCGTCCTTCTTGAGCCACTTGCCGAGCTTGCCCGCGAGGGTGGTCTTACCGGCGCCCTGCAGGCCCGCGAGCATGATGACCGTCGGCGGTCGCTTCGCGAACTCGAGGCGACGCTGCTGGCCGCCGAGGATACCGACGAGCTCCTCGTTGACGATCTGGACGACCTGCTGCGCCGGGTTGAGCGCGCGGTTGACCTCGTCGGAGAGGGCGCGTTCGCGCACCGCGGCGGTGAACGCCTTGACGACCTCGAGCGCGACGTCGGCGTCGAGGAGCGCCCGCCGGATCTCGCGGACGGTGCCGTCGACGTCGGACGGAGTCAGCCGACCCTTGCTCCGCAGGTTGCGGAAGGTCTCGGTCAGCCGATCGGAGAGTGAACCGAATTGCGCCATGATCCGTCGATTCTACCGGTTCACGAGCAGGACCGACCTCGGGCCGTCGGACGGTTCACCGCAGCAGGACCCCTTCGGCGAGCGCGACGGACTCACCGAGGCCGACGTCGACCACCACGGGAGCGGTCGACGGCGTCCGGTCGAGCGTCGGGAACCACCGCCGTCCGGGCGACACCAGGATGAGCAGGCCGTGCACGTCGCCGACGGGTGCGAAGTCCGGGCCGGGCGCGTTCGCGTAGGACTCGAGTCCGTGGTGCCGGAGCGTCTCGACGGCCCCGAGGACGTCGGGCACCGCCAGGCCGACCTCGCTGACCGAGACGAGCCGGGCCGGCCCGGCAGCGCTGGCCGCGCCGAGGTCGCGCCGCTCGATGAGTTCGAGCAGCTGCCGGTCGGGCCCCTCGAAGTACACCGAGCGCGAGTTCCAGTTCGGCGGCCCCTCGAACTCGTCGACGCCGTCCGCGCCGAGGACCGTCGCGACGCCGCGCAGCCACGTCGTGGCGGCGTCGAACGACCCGGTCGGGATCGTGAACGCGAGGTGGTGCGCCCCGATCAGGTCGTCGAGCCGGCGGAACACCAGCCGGGTCGTCCCGACGGCGACGTGCACGACGCCACCGTCCACCGAGACCGGGCACCCGATCCGCTCGTAGAAGGACGCCGTGTCCTCGATCGACCGCGTCGCGAGCTGTAGCTGTCTGATCTCCATGCCTCCAGCCCACTCCCTCAACCGCGGTCGAGATCAAGATCCACTGCGTTGTTGGACGGAGTACAGAAACTGACGTAGCCTGTCGCCATGCCGGAACTCGCGATCGTCCGACGCCCGGGCCTCCTCGACCACGCCGAGGGGCTCGCCCTCCAGCAGCAGCTCCGTGCCGACGTCGTCGCGGGCCGCTCGCCGGGAGCCCTCGTCCTCTGCGAGCACCCGTCCGTGTACACCGCGGGGCGCCGCACCGAACCGTCCGACCTGCCGACCGACGGCTCCCCCGTCGTCGAGGTCGACCGCGGCGGCCGCATCACGTGGCACGGACCCGGGCAGCTCGTGGCGTACCCGATCGTCCGGCTCGCCGAACCGCTCGACGTCGTGGCGTGGGTGCGCGACCTCGAGCAGGTCATCATCGACGTCGCGGCCGCCGTGGGGGTGCACGCCGAGCGCGTCGACGGGCGCAGTGGCGCGTGGACCAGTCAGCACGGCGGACGCGCCGACGGCGGACCGCCCGCCAAGGTCGGCGCCATCGGGCTGCACGTCGCCGAGGGCGTGACGAGCCACGGCATCGCGATCAACTGCACGAACGCCCTCGACGCCTACGCCGCGATCGTCCCGTGCGGGATCGCCGACGCGGGCGTCACGACGCTCAGCACGGCGGCCGGCCGCACGGTGCCGGTCGACGAGGTCGCCGACCTCGTCGCGGCCCTGACCCAGCGCGCCGTCGACGGCATGCACGCCGGCACCCGGATCAGCAGCAGCGCCGCACGCCCGGCCGCACGACAGGAGACCCTCGTATGACCCTCGCCCCCGAAGGCCGCCGGATGCTCCGCGTCGAGGCCCGCAACGCCCAGACGCCGATCGAGACGAAGCCCGCGTGGATCAAGACCCGTGCGACGCAGGGCCCGGAGTTCCGGGAGCTCTCCGGGCTCGTCCGGGACCAGCAGCTGCACACCGTCTGCCAGGAGGCCGGCTGCCCGAACATCTTCGAGTGCTGGGAGGACCGCGAGGCCACGTTCCTCATCGGCGGCTCACAGTGCACCCGGCGGTGTGACTTCTGCCAGATCGACACCGGCCGGCCCGAGCCCCTGGACCGCGACGAGCCCCGCCGGGTCGCCGACTCCGTCGTCTCGATGGGCCTGAAGTACGCGACCGTGACGGGGGTCGCCCGGGACGACCTGGAGGACGGCGGCTCCTGGCTCTACGCCGAGACGATCCGGCAGATCCACGAGCACTCCCCCGGGACCGGCGTGGAGATCCTCGTGCCGGACTTCACCGGCCGCCCGGACCAGCTCGGGCGGGTGTTCGACGCCCGACCCGAGGTCTTCGCGCACAACGTCGAGACGGTCCCACGGATCTTCAAGCGCATCCGCCCGGCCTTCACGTTCGAGCGCTCGCTCGACGTCATCGCCCAGGGCCGTGCCGCGGGCCTCGTGACGAAGTCGAACCTCATCCTCGGCATGGGCGAGGAGCGCATCGAGATCGAGGACGCCCTGCAGCGCCTCCACGACGCCGGCACCGACATCATCACCCTGACGCAGTACCTCCGCCCGTCACCGCGGCACCTGCCGGTCGCCCGCTGGGTCAAGCCGGAGGAGTTCGTCGAGCTGCGCGAGGTCGCCGAGCAGATGGGCTTCGCGGGTGTGCTCGCCGGCCCGCTCGTGCGGTCCTCGTACCGTGCCGGTCGGCTCTGGGCCCGCGCCACGGTCGCCCGTGGCGGCTCCGTGCCGGAGCACCTGTCGCACCTGCTGGACGCCGCGCCGGGGCGCCAGGCGGTCTAGCCGCGATCACGGACGGACGGGAGGCGCGGTGCCAGCCGGCACCGCGCCTCCCGTCTCGTTGCTGCCCGGTTCAGGGCGCCGTGGTCGCTACGCGCGACCGCGGATGCTCCGGAGGAGCCAGCCGATGACCGCCAGCAGGATGAGCACGATGCCCACCCAGAGCAGGAACTTCAGCGCACCGACGAAGATGCCGCTGAAGAGC
>Ga0153989_1000273_pt1 | contig 13461 bp, 7 predicted proteins | sample TSNC073MetaG_FD_104701 | JGI IMG/M metagenome (GOLD analysis project Ga0153989, IMG submission 104701) | Attine ant fungus gardens microbial communities from North Carolina, USA - TSNC073 MetaG | ecosystem: Host-associated > Fungi > Mycelium > Unclassified | place: USA: North Carolina, Jones Lake... | reverse complement strand
TTGTCATAAATACAGTCACTGTGAGTATGTTGCTGTTCCCATCTTATTGCCTTTGTTATGAAAGTCATTTTGTTAGAATGGACTGACATATGAGCAGTGACATACTGGAATGGAATACTCCAACACTTCCATTCTAGTGTTATGAAATATATCCACACAATATAATAACAGGCAATAGCCAGCTGAGGCCATATATATATATTCCTCATTCATCCCATTACTCCCTCAGCTGCAATACACTGTGACATCTGAGGTGAGACTCTACCATGCCATTTTACTATTGCCTCATAGTTAAATGTCTTGTATTAAGTTATGGGCCTAGCACTCTAACTTTATTTCAGTATATTCATAAAGTATAAGGGTGACTAGAGCAGAGCAACTCTAGGAGAAACCTCAGTCTATAAATATGCTCTAGAGTACATTACAACTCACCTCTAGGAGAAACCTCAGAGAATAGGATGAGGCTTCTGGAAGGTATCACAAATGGCCACTTACTGATTTGTAATTGAGGAATTTGATATTCAAAAGCCTCAAAAAAGCAAAGTTCAGACAGCAGCAAAAGATATTGTTAAGTCTGAGGTTTATCCTCAGACATACAGTCCTTAAATACATGATTGTGGTAGTCTGTGCACTAGGACAGACTACTATATGATCACTACCTATTGTTCTACATATAGGAGTGCTATTGTTCTTGAAATAGAGATAACCTAACTATCTTAGGGTAGTCCTTTGTTCTATTCAAGGACAGATGATAATCTATGAATAAAGATTAGTTGTTATGAGAGCCCCAAACAGGAAAAGGTTTCCCATGTATTTGAACACTTAATCCAAAACCTCAAAGCATACAATGGAGTAAGAATATAAATAGGGTGGGGACTCAGTAAGTCAAATCACGTGATAAGGTCAGGTGATCATAGAATATTCTGGAAAGAACATGTGATCACAGGACTCTAGGATACAGCCACTGTAGTAGTAGTATAAGTAGGGCTGCAATCCAATGAAGAACTCTATCGAGTTCTTCTTGAACATCCATCTAGGGTGATCACTAAGGACATTCATTGTCTATCGATAACATTAGTATTATAACTTGGTAAAACAGCTAAGTCATTATTTACTTTACTTTACTTTACTTTACTTTTCTCATTTGGACTAATTATACAAGGAAGGAGTACAGCAAAGTATTACATGACATGTCATATAATAATTGTGGGAAAGTAGTATACAGACCATATAGTAGTTGTATAAGTAGTATACAAAATCTAATAGAAACTTGTTAGGGTCATGTGACACATAATATCAGTCAACAGATAATACAATAATTACATAATAATATATATAATACTGCTATGAGAGAAGGTTTCTTAGCCTCAATCTACATGATAACTGACAACTATCCTTGAATTACTTCAAGATCCTAACAAATTAAAGCTCACTAATAATTTAACTTATAGTTATTAACCAAGCCCTGCTCTGCTCTGCCTAGTTAAACCCCAGTCAAGTAAATGGTCTATCCAATAACTTGCTCCCAGTCCAATGTCCCTAGCCTAGACCCCACTAAGTTGGATGACCCAACTATTTACCTAGATAGTACTACCGAGCTCCAAGAAACTACTCAAGAATTCAATTCAAACCAAAGTAATAACCCTGAGGTCCTAAAGCTCCAAATTCAATTAGTCCAAATCCAACTCCAACTTGCTACTGTTAGACAATATATACCCTGAATATACTCTGCTGAGCCTGTTGTACTACACTCTCCAGAAAATAATTGCTTTTCCCTATTTGCTCCAGATAATAACTACAAAGATGAAAAAAGCCCATAGATCCAACTATTCTATAAAGAGGCTAATAATTTTGATTGCTTTCTCACCAAAATTAATAGTACATTTTTATTGGTACTCCAAAACTTTGCAAATGATATACAATATATTGTATTCATCTGCTAGCACCTTGAAAGAAATGCTATCTTATGGACCAAGCCAATACTTACTGGAAAGGATTTTATTGTTGCTTAGTTGTGAAGGCTTAGTGACCACTCAAGGTGAGTGTTCAGGAAGAACTCAATAGAGTTCCTAGTTGGATTCCTCTAGATACTTATACAAAAATTAAATAGTTTGTATACTTCTCTTCTATGATTATATGATCCTTACTAAGAACTATCTATCTATATCTTACATAATCCTACCCACACTATTATATCTTTTCCATGTTGTATTCTTAGATATTTCCTATCAAGTTAATGAATACATGAGAAATAGTTTCCTTCTTGGTTATCTCATAACAGATTTGAAACTATAGAGTGACTGGACCAAGTTTTTTACTGCCTTCTGTGAACAATTCCAGGACCCCAATATTCATGACCACCTGACTGAATAGTTGTACTCACTTAAACAAACAAAATCTGTCAGAGAGTATACCTTCCACTTCAAAAACCTTGTATGCAAAACCAATCAATCTTATGCAATATAGGATAATATATTCTATAGGAACCTAAAGGACAATGTGAAGAACCTGCTCATAGAGGTTCTATATTACAAAAACAACTATGAAAACATCAAACAAACTGTTCTAGAAGTAGATAGAAAATGGACCTTCTATCAATTAGAAAATCTATACCATTCTCTTTTGCTTGTAATACTTCTGGCCCCAGTACAGCAACCCCCTTGACTTATACCAAACCTACCTCTACTAATCATCCTTTCTCTTGCTGTGCAGAACTACTATTACAAGATGAGAAGAATGGACAATATTTTCTTTGCCTTTGTCTATATTGTAGAGGGTCTGGTTACATAGCTATCTCCTATTCTGCAAAGATGCCCCAACCTCAATTAAATGCTACTAATTCCTCAATCTTGAATGTGTTACAAACTTTATTCAGACCATAACTCTAGGAATACTTGACTGATTTTGATAGTCTAAATGGCTACCAAAAGCCATTAAGAAGACCTTTCAAATGGTATCAAAAACATCTCAAAGCAATCAGTATTCACTGAGTTATCAGTAGATCAGTCTGCAATCACCAAGTTACTAGATACTAAATCACTGATATCTTGGGAACTGCTTGACATAATTGTTTGCTTCAATGACTATCATGAAGCTCTCTTCAATACACTTTTTTCAGCTATAGATAGAACCTGAGACAATAAGATCCCATGAAGATACAAGGTTCTCAATGTTTGTACATAATACTGATCTTTATCCATAGATTATCATCTATCCTTAAATAGAACAAAGGACTGTTCTAAGATAGTTAGGTTATTTTTATTTCAAGAATAATAGGTAGTGATCATATAGTAGTCTGTCCTAGTGCACAGACCACCACAATTATATATTTAAGGACTGTATGTCTGAGAATAAACCTTAGACTTAACAATATCTTTTGCTACTGTCTAAACTTTGCTTTTTTGAGCCTTTTGATTATTAAATTATCAACTCACAAATCAGTAAGTGACTATTTGTAATAGGATGAACCAATCTCATTGTCCCAAATAGAAGCTAAGATGGAAAAAGTATAAGCTTGACACAGAAGGCTATCTCTATACTAGGCTCTATGCTCAATCATGCCTACCAAACCCTTACTTCTTCTACAACCAATATAACTACTATGCTGCATATGATCATAAAAGAAGAAATAAACTAGAGAATTGTTCATTACTTGCTTGATTGTGGTATAATTGTCAATTTTATTAGTAAAAGCTTTACTAAAAAACTAAACCTGACACCAATATCCAGGCTTAATGAGCCAGTAAGAGAACTAGGTAGTAAGATCCTATCTAATATCCCCTATATATATACTACTTACAGTATACCCTTCAAGGAATACCTTTTGAGAACATGTTTATTGAAGTCTCAACAGACAGATATTAAGTAGTACTAGAGTTACCATGGTTCCACTAAGTTAACCCTAGAATAGACTGAGCAGACCTCTGGGTTCAATTTCAAAGGCAACCTGAACACCTTCTAGATATTCAGAAAACAATACCTCTACTAGACTGGATCTCTTTTAGAAGACAAAACTCTATTCTATCTATTACTATAAAGAGCTACTATGTTCTTAAACCAGATATCCCAGTACCTTTGCAATACCAAGACTATATAGATATCTTTAACTCTAAGGCAATATAGCAATTATCTTCCATAGAGAACACTTAGACTACACAATAGACCTAATAGAAGGTCAAATACCATCTTGCTAACCAATATATTGCCACTCTGAAAAAGAACTAAACCTACTCAAGAAATTTATCAAAGATATAGAGTCAAGATAATTCATCTACCAAAGTACATCCTCTGCTATCTTACTAACCCTATTCATACAAAAAAAGAATATTCTCAACCTTTACTTGTATATAGACTATTAAACCCTTAACAAAATCCATAGTGCCTAATACTTTACCAAAATTGATCTAAGGGAAGCATTTTATCTCTTTAGGATCCAAAAGGGCAATAAATAGAAAATAGCCTTCTGAATACCCTTTGGCCTCTTTGAGTTTTTAGTTATCTCTTTTGGTCTGTGCAATGCCTCTGCCTCATTTCAGAGTTATATAGACCAAATATTCAAGGGACTAAAAGACAAACTCATTACTTACTTAGACAATATCCTTGTTTATGGTACTACATTAGAAGAACTATGCATATAGACAAGGTACTGCTTATAGTACCTGAGAGAAAACAAACTGTTTACTAAACTCAAAAAATGTGAGTTTGAAGTTACTGAAACAAGAATGCTAGGCTTTGTAGTAAACAAAAAAGGCATTACCATAGAATCTAAGAGAGTAAACATGATTCCAGACTAGCTAGAGCCTAAGATGCTCACTCAAGTACAGAGGTTCATAGGATTTGTGAACTTTTACTATGTTGGATATCCTAAAACCTATTACAGATCTAACAAAAAAGAATACACAACTATTCAAGCAGAATACTATAGCATCAGAAATAATGAGGAAAATAAAACACTGCTTTACTATAGAACCCTTACTCAAGAGATTTGACCCAACAAGGCCTATACATATATTCACAGATACCTTAGGTTATACAGCTATAGCTATACTAATGCAATGGTATAACAATTACCTATACTCTATATCATTTTGGTCATAAAAATTTACCTCTACTAAGCAGAACTATCCTATCATAGAACAAGAACTGCTACCAATAGTTGAAGCCTTGAATTACTGGCAACACTACTGTGAAGATACAAGACATTATATTCAAGTCTATACAGACTATTACAACCTCCAGTACTTCAATACTCTTGAATATATAAACAAATATCTAGTCTATTCGTTGACACAACTACAATGCTTTGACTATACCATCTACTATAGGCCTAGTCAAAAAAACCCTACAGATGCTCTTTTATGCCATCTTGACTATTATGTTGATTCTAATAACCCAGGTTAGTCTACTCAATTCAAATTAGAATTTCATGTAACATACCCAAATAAACTTGACTACCTCTCAAATATCAAACTAAGTCTCAATACAACTACCTCATCTAATGACCTTTACCAGAGAATATATAATACCTATTATAATGATAAGTACCTAAATACAATGAGACCTAAAGAGAACCATGATGACTGGACTCTCAAAGATAATCTATAGCAATATAAAGGGAAGATATATATACCTGATACCCTATGCACTGAAGTCATCATATTCCATTATGATATACCCTTAGCAGATTACTTTGGCAGAGATAGAACACTAGAGTTAATATAGTATAAATATTAGTAGAGGAGCATGGCAAAGACTGTTGTAGTGTCATCGATAGACAGTAAATGCTCTTAGTGATCACCCTAGGTAGATGTTCAAGAAGAACTCAATAGAATTCTTTGTTGGATTGGTCTTTTACTTATATTACTTTTACAGTAGCTGTACTACTAATCCACAATCACATGTCCTTCCAGAATGTTCCATGGTCACTTGACCTTGTCATGTGACCTTAGTTCCCACACTATCTATATCTTGACCCTATTGTATGTCTTGAGGTTTTGGATCAAGTGTTCAAATGCTTGGGAAACTATTCTCTTTTTAGGGCTCTCATAATATATAGGTTATACCAAAGCCTGCCAACTATGTACCCAGAACAAACTGGATACACATAGTATATATGGTACTCTCCTGCCACTAACACCTCCAAGTAGACCTTGGTAACAAATTGGAATAGACTTAATAATAAATCTCCCAACAACAAAGAAAATATGCTTTGACTATATTTTAGTAGTTATTGATTACTTTACAAAGATGGAACATTTTGTATCTTGCTGAAAAATACTAAATGCAGAGAGTACAGCAGATCTCCTCATAAACATAGTCATCTGATATCATAGTATTGTTATGAGACAGTTCCTAGAAAAGAAACTATTTTCTGTGCATTTCTCAACTTAGTAGATAACATCCAGGACTACAATGCCAGAGGGATATAAATAGCATGGGAAGACTTATGTAAGATATATACAATTATTAGTCAGGGTCATATGATTGTAGGAGATAGACACACAGACCAACAGACCTTTGTATAAGTAGTAGTATAATCCAACAAAGGACTCTATCGAGTTCTTTCTGAACATCCACTTTGGATGAACCTTGAGTCTTTATGACTTAGTGTTAATAGGTGTACTCTCAGTGATAGTTTTAGACAGAGATAAAAGATGGGTTAATAGCTTCTAGAAATATCTCTGTTAATGACTGAACATCAAACAAGCAATTATAACAGCTTACTATATACAAGCCAACAGTCAGACAGAATAACTAAATACAATAGTCGAGTCATATCTAAGGTCTTATTGCAGCTGGGATCAAGATAACTAGGACAAACATCTTGCTACTGCAGAATTTTCCTATAACAATTCTAAACACTCAGTTATCAATATTATTCCATTCTTCACAAATCAAGACTATTATCCAAGATCAATAGTAGTGAAAGAAACTAGACAACAACTGCTAAATAAACCTGCAGCAGTAGTACATATAGAGGAAATATTAGAATAGTTCCAAATCTTGAAACAAAATTTAAAAAAAGCTCAGTTGGCCAATGCAAAGTTCTATAATAGACAACAAAAACCAATTGAGTTTGCTATAGGAGACCAGGTCTGGTTGTGTACTACTAGTATCAGAATATACTGTCCAAGCCAAAAACTTAATCAAAAGAAAATTGGACCCTATACTGTCACCAAGATTATCAACAGAAATGCTTATGAACTCAACTTACCTGTCAATATACAAGTTTGGCCAGTCTTTAATGTTGACCAATTAAAACCATATATATTTCCTTTGCCTAGACAACCACTGCCAATGCTACCTGATCCTGAGGTACTGTATAATGAACTAGAGTGGAAAGTCAATATAATTATTGATGTAAAACAGCAAAATAATAAGTACTTTTACAAAGTATACTGGATAGGCCTACCTCATAGTGAGGACATATAGGAACCAACTCATCACCTCTGTTATATATGCATAGTAGTCAACAAATACCACCACATATACTCTAATACATCCAAACTAACAACTCAAGACTAGAAAAAAGGATAACTAGCAGCTATAGGGACATAGTACTAAAAGAGGAGGATAATATTAGAATTATGTGACATATAATATCAGTCAACAGATAATACAGTAATTACATAATAATATATATAATACTGCTATAAGGGAAGGCCCTTTAGTCTTAATCTATATAATAACTGACAACTATCCTTGAATTAATTTAAGATCCTGACAGAACTCCATTGAGTTCTCCTTGTCAACTTAGACTTGGAATGTGATTAAGTTATCTCAGGTTAAGTTGCTATACAGACCATATAGTAGTTGTATAAGTAGTGTATAGAAATTGAACAAGAACTTCATTGAGTTCTCCTTATCAGTTTAGACTTGGAGTGTAATTAAGTCATCTCAAGCTAAGTGTTATATACTGGAAAATTTGGTATAAATTAATATTTTTATTCATTTTCTTTATTATTATTTATCTCCTATAGGAATATTATGTTTCAGACTAGGAGGAGTATTGCTTTTCAGACTAACTCTTCTATTCCAATTGTAGTATATATACTAGGTAGATATATAGAAGTAACTTAGTTTGTAGATTAAAGTTCTAAAGTTATAAATCCACTTTCTCTATATTCTTATAGTACTCTCTGCTATATAACTTCTTACTTCTGAATTTACCTCTCTCAGACAATATTCTACTACTCCAAAATAAGCAACTACATATACAACAGGAGATCAAGATATAGTGCATAAGCTGAGACCAAGGCTATTCTACTCCTGCATCACTGTTATATTCTCTCTAGACCAGCTGTAAAACTACAGAACCAGAAAGCAACATCTTTCATTTCACTTGGTAGTGTATTCCACTCTTTAACTCCACTTATTACATTACTCTTCAGAACACAGAGTATGTACTTATAGTATATTCATAGTAATTCACAGTATATTCTAGCCTTCCCATGCTGCTATATTTCTTCTACTTGACACTAAGTTACTATAATTAGCGTCATGTACAAATATTGAGGATCTTGTATCTTCATGGAATCTTATCACCTTAGGGTCTATTTATAGCCAAAAGAAGTGCATTGAGGAGAGCTTTACAATGGTCATTAAAGCAAACAATTACATTAAGTAGTTCCTAAGATATTAGTAATTTAGTGTTTGGTAACTTGGTGATCACCAACTGATCTGCTAATAACTCAGTGAATACTGATCACTTTGAGACATTTTTAGCATAGTTTGAAAGGTCTTCTTAAGGGCTTTTGGTAGCCATTTAGATTGTCAAAATTGGTCAAGTATTCCTGGAGTTATGGTCTGAATGAAGTTTGTAACAGAAGAATAATCTATATCATATATATGTTATGACCCTATGACACTGTGACTGACTCCAATCCTTGATACCATCAAGGATAACTGTATAGTTACTAGTTTATATTGTCATACCAGTAGTTTAGTTCTTAGTTTTGTTATCTCTAAAGCATTTCCAGAATTTACCTTCTAGATTATCAATTCTTGCATACAAATTGGAGTTGTACAGGAAAGAGCACAATCCAATTGAGGCCAATCCCTCTGTCTAGTTTCTGGCTTGACAATATACAAGTTTCCTAGTTACAGAATGTCTTAGCAGTCAGAGTTAGAAGTGCAGGGGAAAAGGCAACTAATTAAATATTGAGTAATTATTATTTAATTAGTATAGGGTCACTCTGGTACACTACCACTAGTATATTAGGAGTGGACTTTGGTATAGTCCTCTTATATAGAGCTGCTCCAGAAGGTCAGTCTAGTGTTCTAGGGATAGCATTGATAGGGTTTTTTTATAGTTCTACTACTCTAAAATATATGACTACAACAGGCAATAGGAGATTAAAGCACAATATGTTATGAGTCATCTCAACTATGACCAAGGATATATATTTATAGAATAACAGACAAGAAAATCAAACTGGAAGCCTTTTGGCTAGTTATAGAATACTATTAATATAAACAAGAGCAAATAGCATACTTGTATAAGTAACTAGCACAATTAATCAAAAACTCTATCAAGTTTTCTTTGTAATCCTCAAAAACTTAGCTACTGAGTCAACTTGACTTGAGTTGTACAATACAGTATATAAGCTGAAACTAAGATTATTCTACTCCTTTATCATTACTAACATTTTCTCTAGACTAGCTGTAAAACTATAGGGCTGAAAAACAATATTTCTCATTTCTTTCAGTAGTATGTTTCTTATTCTGACTCTGTCCTTTGCATTACTTCCCAGAATCTAGAGTGTACTTTCTACAGTATAATTCACAGTAATTCCACAGTATATTTATAGTCTTTTCTATACTGTTTTCCATCTTTCTAATATATATACAAATATTGAAAACCTTTTATCTCTATAGGATCTTATTGTGTTAGGGTCTATTTATAGCCAAAAGAAGCATATTAAAGAGAGCTTCATGGTATATATTAAAGCAAACAATTATGCTTAGCAGTTTCTGAGATATCAGCAATTTAGTATTTGGTGCCTTTGTTATAATTGTGATACCTAGGACAGCCACAGTAGTACTGATGCATGTGCTGACAGAAGACTCAGGAATTAATTACATAATAGTGGATATATAATGGTGACTTAATAGACAAAAACTTCTTAACTTGTTCTCTACCTAGCTCCTAGAATTTATCTTGTCCTCTAGTTTCTTACTTGCTCTCTCTCTTCTCCTGGTTAATATAGCAACTTAGCCTGAAATAACTTAATCACACTCCAAGTCCAAGTTGACAAGGAAAACTTAATAGAGCTCTGTTATAGAATTGCATTGGGATTATAACTATTATCAATCCTAGACTAATAACAAGTAGATAGTAGAAGAGATAATTGTTATGAAATGACTTCCAAGAAAAAAACTATTTCTTGTACATTCATCAACTTGATAGAAAACATTAAAGAATACAATGTGAGAAAGATATAAATAGCATAGAAAGGATTATATAAGATATATATAGTTATTAGTAAGGGTTATGTGATTACAGGAGACAAATATATAGACCAATAGACATTTGTATAAGTAGCTAAAGCAATCCAATAAAGAACTCTATTGAGTTCTTTCTGAACAACTATCTTGGTTGAGCCTAAGTCTTTATGACTTCATGCTAACATAAGAACTTAGTATCCATTGTTGATTCTATATCTTGCAGCCTTGACACCTTACTCTTCTTTTACTCTCTTATTATCTTTACTAATGAGCATAGTGCTTAAAGACTTTTTGAAAAGTAGACTCTAGCTGTAAAGGAAACTTTACTGTTAGTTAGGAACAGTGGGTAGATAGCCTGGACAAAACTTATGTTCCTGCCTGAGACCTGACCTCTATATTGAGTAGGCTCATATATAGATTTTCACTATCAGCTCCATGCTACTAGTCCATTGTAATCAGTCTATGCAGAAGAATGACAGTAATTTCTTAAAGGCCTATCTAGCTTAGAGATTCCCTTTTTAGAAATAATATTGTTTCACTCTTCTAGCTGGTAGCTAGTTATAAGTTCAGACAAAAAAAACTACTTATCCTCATACAAGAAATCATCATCATCATCACTATTGCCATTGCCATCACTATTATCACCAATGCTATTGCCATCACTACCACTACCATACATGTCTTAGTCATAATAACAGCAACAGCAACCTATAGAGCAATCTACTACTCCTGCACCACAACCTGCTCCCTCTACTTGAGAGGAGCAACTTCTCACTCTTATTACTAGCCTATAGCAGCAGATAGCCATCTTATTGCAACAAAATAGAGAAGCTAGAGTAGAGATAGCAAAGTCTCCTTTATTTAGTAGAAAGATAGAGGAGGTAAGTGCATTCATCAATATGGCTCATTTATACTTGAGTATGAAAATAACAGGGGAATTGGAAGTGACAAAAATGGCCTAGGTACTATCTTATATATAGGGAGAGGTGGCAGAAACATGGAAAGATAATCTGTTAGATAAGTTATCAAAGGGAGAATCAGAAGTGGAAATAGCAAAAGAACTATTTGGTAAAATGAGAAATAAGTTTGGGGAAACAGTAAAAGAGAAGCAAAAAATAGAGCAGCTGAGGACTATTGAGCAAGAGAAGAGGATCTGTAACAAGTATGTCCAGGAATTCAAGAAGGTAGTATGAGAAAGTGGCTATGTGAGACAACCTCTTATTAAAGAGTTTAAACAAGGGCTGAGTGGAGCACTTAGAAGGAAGCTAGCAGAAGTAGAAAGTCCCCCTAGTATAATAGAAGAATAGCAGGAAAGAGCAGTGAGGTTGGATAGAAACCAAAGATAGAGTAGAGCAGAAGAAAAGATGTTAGGAAAAAATATAGCATATCTATAGGAAAATGCACAGTCTAAGGAAGGCTTTAGAAGAGAATTATATAGAGGAAAAGAAGGACAGATTATATAGAGGACAGGGAGCCAGAACCTTAGAGAAGGAGTATAGATTAATTGGAAAGGACAGAGGCTAGAAAAAGACCCCAATGCAATAGATATTGATAGAAAAAGAGAGAGAGACAGAACATGCTATGTATGTGGAAAGTAGGGCCATATGGCCAAAAACTATTGGCAAAAAAAGAAAAGAGAGGGGAGAGTAATAGAAACACTACAAAAGTCAACAAAAGACAATAGAGAACAGTGGGCTCCCAACTGGCCTTCTTAAATATATACAGTGTATTGCATCTAGAAAAGCTGGAAAATAAAGTTTCTTGTCAAGGCAACACTGAAGGAGTAAGAGATATGCAGTATATACTATGGCTGCTAAGAGAAGTGTAGATGAAAGTAGAGTTAGAAAAGCTAGAGAATCATGAAGGGATAGTAGTCAAAGTACTGTTGAATAGTGGAGCAATAGATCTATTCATAGACATAAAGTTTGCAAAGGAAAAGGAATTTAAGCTAAAAAAACTAAGAAATCCTCTACTAGTATAAAACGTAAATGGAACTCTAAATGTAGAAAGAGCAATTACTTATTAGGTGAAATACAATATGTTTTTCAATGGATATGTTGAGAGGGCACAAATAGATGTATGCAATTTGGGAAAGATGGTAGTGATTGTTATGACTTGGCCAAATAGCTAAGTCATTATTTCTTTTTTTTTCTTTTCTTTTTATTTAATTAGGAAATTAACAGATATGTGAGAAGGAATAACTCAAAGGAGAGGCACAGAACTTTATAAATAGAAGTAAATACAAAATGTATATAAGTAGTATACAGCAATCAGATAAGAACTCTATTGAGTTTTTCTTGTCAACTCAGACTAAGAGGGTAATTAAGTTATCCCAGGCTAAGTCACTATACTAGAACTCAATATTCTTCATCAGCACTGCTCATTACAAAACCCTACCATCTTTTACTCTTTTATCTTTCTTAGTACCTGGATAACACAACTTAGGACCACTATGATATAGCTAGACCCTAGGCTTAAGAAGACTTATCAGTCAGTTAGGGACTGAAGATGGAAACATAGTACCAAGCTTAGACATCATGATCAAGGCCAGAACTTGCAATTGAGCATTGGTAAATAGAATAGTAGCCTTTACCTTATAAATCTTGTACTAGTAGTCCATTGTGACCAATACACATAGAGGAGTAATACCACATCCTTAAAAAGGTATTTAGGTTAGAGATCCTTTCCTTGAGATAATAGTATAACTATATTATTAAGACAGTAGTTAGTAGAGCAGTAGGTATCTAGCTAGGTGTCACAAACTTCATTCGGACCATAACTCCAGAAATACTTGACCAATTTCAACAATCTAAATGGCCACCAAAAGCCCTTAAGAAGACCTTTTGAACGGTACCAAAAACGTCTCAAAGCAATCAGTATTCACCAAGCTATCAGCAGATCAGTCAGTGATCACCAAGTCACCAGACACTAAATTGCTGATATCTCAGGAACCGCTTAACGTAATCGTTTGCTTCAATGACCATCGTGAAGCTCTCTTCAATGCGCTTCTTTCGG
>Ga0153989_1000261_pt1 | contig 13753 bp, 10 predicted proteins | sample TSNC073MetaG_FD_104701 | JGI IMG/M metagenome (GOLD analysis project Ga0153989, IMG submission 104701) | Attine ant fungus gardens microbial communities from North Carolina, USA - TSNC073 MetaG | ecosystem: Host-associated > Fungi > Mycelium > Unclassified | place: USA: North Carolina, Jones... | reverse complement strand
TCCTGAGAAATTAAAAGACTGTCATCAACAAAGGATAGTATATTAGTTGGGATTTTTTCTTTTAGATTTTTATATCTTTTCTTGAATGTTTTTATAATTGGAGCCAAGTATATAGTGGAAATGATGGGAGATAGAGCTGAACCTTGGCCTACTCTAATATTGGTGCTAAATAATGGGGAGAAGAAGCCGTTCCATGTATATGTTGTTGAATGACTTGAGTGATAACTGTTCAAAAACCCTCTAATGTTAGCATTGAGGTCTGCTTTTTTAAAACATGCAAATAGAAAAGTGTAGTTAAGAAAGGGAAAGAATTGGGTGATGTTGAATGCTATGATGCTTGTATAATATTGTTTTAACCAACCTGCATAGATGAGGTAAGTGAAGTATAGCCCTGTGTCAGTAGTAGAGTGTTGTCTGATACTGCCTAGTTAGTTTGGGTCTAAAAAGCCATTTGACATTATGTGAAATTGGAGGCAGTTGCTGATTACCTTTTCTATGAGTTTACCAGTGGTGTTAAGAAGAACTATGGGTTGGAAGGACTTAGGCAAGTTATAGAAGTCCTTGTTGGGCTTGGGAATAACAACTATTGTGGTCATTTTGAAATACAACAGCTAGAACTCTAAGTTGATACATACATTAGCAATATACATGATCTTTTTGAGATAGACATTGTTTATAATGAGTGGTTTAAGGTGTCTCCATGATATATAGTCAGGGCTAGGGGTAGAGGATGAAGAGTACTTAGCTATTGTATCTCTGAACTCCTGATTGGAAAAGAGAAGCCACTCGAGAGTATTAGCTTGAGGGATTTTATTGAGAAAGCCAGTATTGATGGACTGATTCTCTACTAAGTTGTATGAACTGTAGAGTATATGCTACAGTTTGGGTAGGGTATTGCATAGTTGATCTTCAAATATGATAGTTTCAATAGCCAGGAGGAATTTCTTCCTTATTCAATTTATGAGGTTCCATAGCCATTTGTTTGATGATGCTATTTTATGAATTTTCTCATTGAAGAACTTCCTTTTGACCTCCTATAATGTTGACTTATATGTTTTCTAGCTGGGTAAGTCTTCCTGCTTGTGATATCTATTGAGGCTATTAGTACACTCCTGATTCTACCACTCTTTGGAGTGTTTTGTGATGTGTTTCAATTTAGAGTGTTGAGACTATGCATTTTTGAATATGGTAGTCAACTAAAGGACAATATTTTGGAGGTCTTCTTTGCTTATGATATCTGTTATGTTGAGTTGCTCTATACTGTTCATTTAGGATTTAATAAACTCTTTCTCATCATCACTGTCTTTCTTGATAGACCAAATAGTGATGTCAACATTCACTTCTTTTATTCCTACTTCTAGAATAAGGGGGATGTAATCTGAAGGTTTTCACATTTTGGGATGGAGAGAGGGAAGAGTTCTAGTCCTAAGCTATCAGTGATTGTGATTAGGTTATCTGTATAAACAGAGTGGTGGTGGAAGTTAGGGTTCCAGCTACTATCTCTGATGTTGAAATCATCTGTCATGACCACAGTATTTTCTATATTCCTAATGTTATGTTGTAGGCAATATAAAGCAGTTTGGTTACTGTCTAAGTAGATGTTGATAATGAAGTTTATGTCTCAATTGTTGTGAAAGGCCAAGACATTTATGTCCTAGTAGTTAATAACATCTAAGCAGAGGGCAAACCTTAGGCTTGATAGTCATTTGTTGACATAAGTCACTACTCATGGGTAATTTTCTTGTAACAAGTCATATCAGATAAATGGAGTCTATTCAGGATGGTTTGGAATACCAAAAAGGGGGTCTTCTAATGGGTTTGTGTAACTCAGGAGTTGACAAATGAGAAACCTAGAGGGCTTCTGGATAAATATAATATTAGCTATGTTCTTTTGGGTTTCAAGAATGGTATTAGTTAGAATTTTGTTTTTTCTAATGTTCTGAGAGAAAATACAAAGGTTGTGCTTATTTATTGTTTGGCACTGCCTATAGCTAGGCAAGTTGAGTTTGTTCTAACTTCTTGAGCTTCTTGTACTTTCTTAGTATGCCATTCACAATTAAAGTAGTATTTTTTAGAAAAAACACCTGTTGTTATCTGCTATATGCTTACTCTTACAATTGATACATTTGAATATGTGTAGACATAGTTTCCCCAGCTTGGTTTCTAGTCTAGAGAAGTTTGTTTTGGGGTTTGTTTTGTAGTATTATACCATATCTCTATGATGTTCAAACTTATAAGGCCTGTTGTATTTTTGGCACTTTGCTCTATGGACTTGGTATGAGAATGTTGAATGGTCCCACTTCCAACAGTTGTGGCACTGTGGAATGCCAGGGTTCATGTTGGTACCTCTAATGGTGGCAATATTGTAGCTGTAGTTGAAAGAATGATTAATAAAGAGTTTAGCTTTGGACCTATTCTGAGAGTCCTATATATCTAGTTATACAATAGCCATGTTGGACTTGGGGGAGACTTTGATAACCCTTTGTTTTGATGTCAAAGAGATTGGTTCAAAAAGACCTGTTTGTCTGATAATGTTAATACTGTCACTGCTGGAGAGGTTGTATCTATTAGGTTGGATATAGGGGATGCCTATGATTTTCAGGTATGACTTAGACTGAGGTAGACAGAGGGGCAGGACTTTATTGTGGTTGAAGCCTTTGATTGACTTGATATACCTTTCTACTGTATTAAGGTTGCTTGTGGCTGGGACATATAAGGGAACAACTGTCATCCTAGAACAGGGCTTAGCTAAGTACTGGATTTGTATTTATCTAGCTTATCTTATCTTTGATACCTATCTATCTATTCCCTTACCTCTCAGTCTATATGTTGTCTCAATCATTCTATTTATCTAAATTAGGAAGTGCTATTATTAGACTGTAGCTCACATGACTGTACATAGACTATCCTTTGTAGTATATATAAGAGCTTGTATTGGTAGATTTATCTTTACTCAAATATCATTCTAGCTTCTGGGACCCTTACTTAGCTCTTTGGTGTAACTTCCAGCCGATTGCTAGTAGTTGCCCTTACAGAACACTATTGGTTGCAATAGAAATGCCTTTTGTATACAGTCAAATATATTCTGCTCATAGGTTAGACTTGATATTCTTTAAAAGGGTGTTGATTAAGTACATATAAATGCCTGCATCTTTTATGATTCTATTAGTATATGTTAACTCTCTACAAAGATAAGAAAATCAAAGAAATAACAAATAAATTGAAGCAAAATGTTATGTATTTGAGATATAGCAGATACACCTCTAGGCAATGGCTTGCCTATCCCTGGAGTATCTAGCATAAATAAAAAGAAGGAAGAGAATAAATAGTATATTATCTACCTATAAAGGTAAAAAAGTGAGAAAATAGTAGATATATTTAAATAAAAAATATAAGACATCTTGGTAGTAGCTGGTACATATCCAGAGAATGTCTGAAATATTCCTGGGGTGTCCAGTGTAAGTGCAAAGTAAGAGAAAAGAAATAGTGTATTGTTTGCCTGTAAAGGCAAGTAAATGAGCAAAATATTAGATATATTAAAAGAAATAAGTATGTACCTTGGGTATAAGTGGTACACTTCCAAGAGATGTTTGGTACATCTCTGGGGTATCTAGGGAAAGTATGAAGGGTAAAGACACAAGACAGTATATTATTTCTCTACAAAAGCAAGTAAGTTAGTAAAATGTTATATATATTAAAATAAATTGATACACACCTTGGGCATGACTGATGCACTTCTCAGAAATGTCTAGCACATCTCTAAAGTCTCCATGGTATATGTATAGAGCAGGAATATGAGATGGTACATTGTCTACCTATAAAAGCATGTGAGTCAGTAAAATAGTCAATATATTAAAATAAATTAATACACATCTTGGGCATAACTGGTATACTTTTAAAAGATGTCTGGTATATCCCTGGAGTGTCCAGTATAAGCTCAAAGAGAAGGGATGACTATATGATCTATTGGTTCACTACAAAGGTAAGAAAATCAGAAAAATAACAAATAAATTGAAAAAATGTTACATACCTTGTGCAAGCCTTGTACACCTCTAAATCACAAACAACACATCTAGGGATATCCACTATGTCTTTGAAGTGAGTGAAGGATAGCTAAGGCATTGTATCCTAATAAATAGCAAACAAGTGTTAACATCAATGTAGTTTTCTTACTAGGATATTGTATCATATATCACCTTCCTTACTGGGACACTACATTATGCTTTGATCAAAAATAAATGTGTTAGAAGTCACTGACTAGAGTAGACAACTGAGAGAGGCTTATATCTATATTACAAATGATCAGTTAACTGGTTGAGAAGTTATAGAAAAATTGATAATAATAGACAAGGTTTTCATTTGGGCCTCCAGCTCAACTTGAACCCTCTACTAATTCTGAGTCCAGTTGACTGTAAGGACTTAGACTGGAACGTCTTAGAACTACTCCTAGTCTGAGTTGACAAGGAGAACTCGATAGAGTTCTCATTCAATTGTGGTACACTACTTATACACCTCCTGTGTTTACTTCTATTTATAAACTCCTGTGCATCTCTTTTAGTTGTTTCATTTCACATGTCCACCAATTTCCTAGTTAAAAGAAAAGAAAAAGAAAAAGAAAATAAATAATAACTTAGCTGTTTTGGCTATGTCATGACATTGACATTGTATTGTCTGACAGATTGCTATGCTCTCTGTCTCCAACAGTTTATGTAATAGTATACAGTATTGTCTATTAGATCACTGTACTCCCTTTCTCCAATAGTCTTAGTATTGTTTATAGTACACTATACTCCTTTCCTCTAATATACTCTTGTCTATAGTGTATATAGTTAGTATTGTATACAGTCTATTATACTCCTTTTCTCCAACAGTTTGCAGTTTGCTATACTTTTTTCCTCCAATAACTGCCAGTAGTCTTGTTTCTAGTCCACTATACTATTTTCCTCCAATAGTTTCCAGTTTGCTATACTTTCTTTCTCTAATAACTTCCAGTAGTCTTGTTTCCAGTCCACTATACTCTTTTTCTCCAATAGTCTGTAGTATACTATACTTCCTTTCTCCAATACTTTGCCTAATTTTCTGCTCTTTTTTCTGATTTTTTCCTAATTTTTAATGAATTTATTGTATTTTTTAAGTGAAAGAGAGGCTGTTTCTAATTTTTCCTGAATTTTAATGAATTTATTTGAGTTTTGTGGAATTTTTGAGTGAAAAGAGTGTGCTGAATGTGCTGAAAGAAAAATTGGGGACAGGTGCAGTTCAGCTCAATTTTTTCCAATTTTTCCTGAGTTTTTTCTAATTTTCATGAATTTATTTGAATTTTGAAAAATTTATTGAGTGAAAAGAGAGAGTGTATGAAAAAGCTGATTAGTCAATTCTGTGTTAGCAGGCATCATCCCATGTTTGGTCTTGCATACTCTCTTTGATATAATAGTACAGCAATCTAATGGTATGTCAAAAAGTAAATTATCTTACTGATGTTAGCTTTGATTGCCATCAAAACCAACCTGTGAGTCACCACTGTCTTTATCTTTAACTTATTTTCAACTTCATTATGGATCTAACTTCCTTCAATAAAATAGCTTGTGTCAAAAAAACCAAGACCAGAAACTATACTAAAAGAAATAAAATGAGAGAGATGATTGAAATTCAGAAATTACAGACAAAAATCAAAAACAAAATATCTTTTTTACTAAAGACAAGGAGATATCAGTACTCTTCTGATATATTCTCATATATATTGGACTTTTCATATAGATATTAGTGCTCTAAAGCTTCTAGTACTATCTATAGAGAGAGAACCCAAGTAGCAAGATATAGAAACTTGATAGTGAATATGTTAACTATAGCCATGCATCACCCATATAAGTACTTTCTTCTTAATCTTCTATAATATATTACTGAGTATATCTATAGATGTGGTAGACTGTGATGTCTCTACTCTTAGAAATGGCCAGAAAATCAGTAAAATACTCAAAAAGCCAAATCTAGGACATATAAATTGTCTATGCATTATTAAGAACAACAAAGGCTATATTCTACTATAGTATCTTCCAGAAATCCTACCAAAGAAATATACTATGAATTTTTGATTATCTTTTGTCTTGATAATTTGATATTTGTCTTATAGAAAATATTGACTGAAGTGACAAAGGATCTAGACCCTATTATTTCTGGTTCAATTATTAATGGAAAAAATTGAAGGAAAATTCCAGAGGCTTATAAAAGCTCTAGGTCTAGGGTTGTGAGACATTTTCACCAGGCTGGTTTTGTTTGGGCTATGGAGTATGATTTTAAATTAACATTAGATTTTTTTACTAATATAATTAATAGAAAGATCCTAAGGTCAAGAATATTTCTCAATATATCAAAACATGAATAAAGGGGTCCAGAGCTGGCTTCAAAAAATCACTGACTCTCTCAAGTTTATAGATTATAGTGCTACTTATTAAGTTATGAGAAAACTGAAAGCAGATCCTATCATAGGACAATATATCTCTCTTTGGCCCACAGTCTACTCAGTATAAGGGAACAAGTCTTAGTTACACTAGGAGAGCTTAGTAATACATTGGTATAGGTGAGTAGTATCTAGCTTGCCCTATGATCCATACAGTCACTTTTTATATAAACTCTTCTCTCTTGTTCTTATTGTCCCATCAGTACTAGGTAGCCTTATAAGGTAATGTAGTTATTAATGTACATGTCATGTGCTCCCTTGGCAATGTGCACAAACTGGCTATTATAGATATATATATGTTATGAGAGCCCTAAAAAGGGAATAGTTTCCAAGCATTCAAATACTTGATCCAAAACCTCAAGATATATAATGGGGTCAAGATATAGATAGTGTGGGAACTAAAGTTACATGACAAAGGTCAAGTGACCATGGAACATTCTGGAAGGACATGTGATCATGGATTAGTAGTACAGCTACTATAAAAGTAGTATAAGTAGAAGACCAATCCAATAAAGGACTCTATCAAGTTCTTCTTGAACATCCACCTAAGGTAATCACTAAGGGCATTCACTGTCTATCAATAACATAAGAACTTAATATCCATTGTTGACCCTGCACCTTGCAGCCTCAACATTCTTATTTCCACTTACTCTCTTATTATTCTCACTAAAGAGCACAGCACTCAAAAGCATCTTAGATAGCGGACCCTAGCTGTAAAGGGGACTTCACTGTCAGTTAGGGACAGTGGGTAGACAGCCTGGACAAAGCTTGTGTCCCTGCTCAAGACCTGACCTCTATATCGAGTGGGCTTATAACTAGTTTTTTACTATCAGCTCCATGCTACCAATCCATTGTGACTGGTCTACACAGGGGAATAATGGCAACCTTGTAAAGGCCCATCTAGCTTAGGGATTCCCTTCTTAGTGATAGTACTGTTTTACTCTTCTTAGTCAGTAGTCAGTCATAAGTACAGATGAAAAAGACCATTTATCCTTCTACAAGGAATCATTGCCATTGCCATTGCTATTGCACATGTTTCACCACCAACAACAGCAACAGAGGAAATGCCCTTTGGCGCCTGCTCCCCTCTAAACCAGAGAGGAGCAACTCCTCATCATGATTGTGACCCTGCAGCAGCAGGTCAACACCATACTCCTTCAGCAACAGGGGAGCAGAGTGGAGGTTGCAAGAGCTCAAGTTTTTAGTGGAAAGATGGAAGAAGTAAGCACGTTTGTTAATGCGGCTCACCTATATATTAGAATAAAGATGATGGAAGAGGTAGCAGTGACCCAGGTGGCCTGGGTATTGTCATATGTACAGGGAGGAATAGCAGAGGCATAGAAGGATAACTTGCTGGATGAGCTGGCCAAGGGAAAGTCAGAAGTGGAATCAGTGGAGCAGCTGTTCACAAAAATAAGGAATGACTTTGGGGAAACATTGGAGAAAAAGAGAAAAATAAAACAGCTAAGAGCAATTGAGCAAGAGAGGAGGACCTGTGATAAGTATATACAGAAATTCAAAAAAGTCACCAGGGGGAGTAGCTATGAGGGAAGATATTATCAATAGGCAGTGAATGCTCTTAGTGATCACCCTAGGTAGATGTTCAAGAAGAACTCAATGAAGTTCTTTGTTGGATTGCAGCCTTACTTATACTGCTACTACAGTGGCTGTACTCTAAAGTCCTGTGATTACATGTCCTTTCCAGAATGTTCCATGGCCATCTGACCTTGTCACATGATTTGGCTTGCTAAGTTCCCATGCTATTTATATCATGATCCTGTTGTATACTTTGAGGTTCTGGATTAAGTGTTTAAATGCATGGGAAACCTTTTCCTGTTTGGGGCTTTCATAATAGAAGACCTCTTATCAAAGAATTTAAAAGAGGGTTGAATGGGAGTATTAGGAGGAAGCTGGCAGAAGCAGAAGAACTGCTGACCACCATTGGAGAGCAGCAAGAAAGAATGGTGAGGCTGGATAGAAATCAGAGGCAAAGTAGAATAGAAGAGAGGATATTGGGGAGGAATACAGTATATCCAGAGGGAAATGCACAGCCTAGAGGGAGAGGATCGTATGGGGGAAGAGGGGGACAAATAACATAGAGAACAGGAGGAAGGTACAGAGAAGGAGGAGAAGGAAATATGTTCAATAGAGGGGGAACTCAAATGGGTCCAAGAAGAGACCCAAATGCAATGGATATAGACAGAGAAGGAGAAGGAGACAGGACATACCATGTGTGTGGAAAGTGAGGCCATATGGCCAAAAATTGCTGGGAAAGGCATAAAGAAAGGGTAGTGGAAATGCCATAGGAGTTGGTAAAAGAAAATGGAGGACAGTGAGCTCTCAGCTGGCCTCCAATAACATATACAGTGTATTGCACCCAGAAAAGCTGGAAAATAAATCCAATTGCACTAATACAACTGAGAGAGTAAGAGATGTGCGGCATACTCTATGGCCGCTAAGAGAGGTCTGGATGAAGGTAGGGCTAGAGAAGCTGGAAAACCATAAAGGAGTAGCAGTAAAGGCATTGCTAGATAGTGGGGCAACAGGCCTATTCATAGATACAACCTTTGTCTGAGAAAAGGGGTTTAAAATAGAGAAGCTAAAGGAACCCCTGTTAGTTAGAAATGTGGATGGGACTGTAAATGTAGGGGGAGCTATAACGCACCAGGTAAAGTGCAACATGTTCTTCAAAGTGTCACAAACTTCATTCAGACCATAACTCCAGAAGTACTTGACCAATTTCGACAATCTAAATGGCCACTAAAAGCCCTTAAGAAGACCTTTCAAATAGTATTAAAAATGTCTCAAAGCAATCAGTATTCACCGAGTTATCAGCAGATCAGTCAGTAATCACCAAGTCACCAGATACTAAATCGCCGATATCTCAGGAACCGCTTAACATAATCATTTGCTTCAATGACCATTGTGAAGCTCTCTTCAATGCACTTCTTTCGGCTATAAATAGATCCCAAGGCAGTAAGATACCATGGAGATACAAGGTCCTCAATGTTTGCATATAACACTAATATTTACTCATAGATTATTATCTGTTCTTGAATAGAACAAAGGACTGCCCTAAGATGGTTAGGTTATCTCTATTTCAAGAACAGTAACACTCCTATATATAGAACAATAGGTAATGATCATGTGGTAGGCTGTTCTGGTGCACAGACCACCACAATCATATATTTAAGAACTGTATGTCTGAGGATAAACCTCAGACTTAACAATATCTTTTGCTACTGTCTAAACTTTGCTTTTTTTAAGCCTTTTGATTATTAAATCATCAACTCACAAATCAGTAAGTGGTCATTTGTGATACAAAGGACATGTGGAGAGGGCAAGGATGGATGTATGTAATTTAGAGAAAACAGAGGTGATACTGGAAATGCCATGGCTGGCAGCCCATAACCTAGAGATAGATTGGGAAAAAGGGGAAGTAAAAATGACATGTTGCCTGCCTATATGTGGAAGGAAAAAGCAAGAGGAGAAGGAGAAGAAAGTAAAGAAGGTGGAAAGGGACAAGGATGAAGAAACATTGAAAAAATTAGTACCCAAAAAGTTTTGGAAGTAGAAGAGGATGTTCGGAAAAAAGAAGTTGGAAAGAATGCCAGTGCGAAAGACCTGGGACTATGCCATAGAATTAAAAGAGGGGTTCATACCAAAAAAGGGAAAGATGTACTTATTGTCGAGGGAGGAAAGGGAGGAAGTACAGGCATTTGTAGAAGATCAATTGAGGAAAGGATATATCCAATCTTCCAAGTTGCCCCAAACATCACCAGTACACTTTGTAGCAAAAAAGGATGGTGCATGGAGAATGGTGCAGGACTACCAACACATAAATCAGTGGACAATAAAGAATGGGTATCCTCTACCCCTCATTGTAGACATACTGGATAGAGTAGGAAAGAGGAAGGTGTTCACGAAGCTGGACCTGAGGTAGGGATACAATAACGTCAGGATCAAAGAGAGAGACAAATAGAAGGCAGCATTTACAATATATATTGGAGCCTATGAATCCACAGTCATGTATTTTGGGTTAATGAACTCCCCTGCTACCTTCCAAACAATAATGAATGACCTGTTCTGTGATCTTATAAACCAAGGAGATATAGCAACATTCATCAATGACATCTTAGTAGTCACAGATACAGAGGAGAGGCATAATGAGCTGGTAGAGGAGATACTAAAAAGACTAGAAGAGAACAACCTGTTTATAAAGCCAGAAAAGTGCAAGTGGAAAGTAAGAGAAGTGGAGTTCCTGGGAGTAGTAATCAGGTCAAAGGGAGTAGAGATGCAGAGAGAGAAAGTAGAGGGAGTCCTGAACTGGCCAGCACCTAGAAATATCAAAGAAGTACAAAAGTTCCTGGACCTCGCCAACTACTACCGGAGGTTCATAAAAGACTTTGCTAGAATAGCAGCACCACTACATGTGCTGGTTAGGAAGGAGCAGAAATGGAAGTGGGAGAAGGAACAGGAGAAAGCATTTGAGAGGCTTAAAATGGTATTCACCACAAAACCTATCCTGGCTATCCCAGAAATTGATAGGGAGATGAGAGTGGAAGTGGATGCCTCAGACTATGCAACAGGGGGAGTATTGTTAACAAAGTGTGAAGATAGGAAGTGAAGGCCAGTGGCCTTCATCTCTAAATCACTGAATGCCACAGAGCGAAACTACAAAATTCATGATAAAGAGATGCTGGCAGTTATTAGGTATTTAGAAGCATGGAGGCACTATTTGGAAGGAGCAAAACTCGAATTCGAAATCTAGACAGACCATAAGAATCTCCAGTATTTCATGACGAGCCAAAAATTAAACTAGAGACAAGCAAGATGGGCCCTATACCTATCACAATTTAATTTTATATTAAAACACATTCCAGGAAAGAGCATGGGAAAAGCAGATGGATTAAGTAGGAGACCAGACTGGCAGGAGGGAGTAGAAAAGGATAACAAGGACTAGAAGTTAATAAAACCAAAATGGGTTAGGAGAGCAGAAATGATAATAGAGAAAGGAAACTTAAGGGAAAAGATTAAAAGAGCACAGGACGGGGATGAAAAGGTAGTAAAAGCAGTAGAAGAGATAAAGAAGGCAGAGATAAAGACATTGAAAGATGAAGAATGGGAAATAGAAGACAGAATAGTAATGAAGGAGAAAAAGATATATGTGCCAGAGGGAGAACTCAGGGAGGAAGTAATATGATTACACCATGACACTCCAGTAGAAGGGCATGGAGGGAGATGGAAGACAACAGAATTGGTCATCAGAAATTACTGGTGGCCAGGAGTAACAAGGGAGGTGGAAAGATATGTAGATAGATGTGATGCTTGTCAAAGATACAAGAATCAAAGTGAAGTACCAGTAGGAAAGCTGATGCCCAATGTGATCCCAGAAAAACTATAGAGCCATATCTTGGCAGATTTTATCACCAAACTGCTATTAGCCCAGGGATACAATGCTATCTTAGTAGTATGCAACTGTTTCAGTAAAATGGTGCATTTCATAGCAACAACAGAGAAAACATCAGCAGAAGGACTTGCAAAGTTGTTTCAAGATCATGTATGGAAGTTGCATGGGCTTCCAAAAAGCATCATATTAGATAGAGGAGTACAGTTTGTAGCAGGAATGATGAGGGAGCTGAATAACTCGCTGGGAATCCAAATGAAACTTTCAACAGCCTATCACCCTCAAACAGATGGGCAGATGGAAAGGATAAACCAGGAGTTAGAACAATACCTGAGGGTTTTCATTGACCATAGACAAGAACAATGGCCAGATTGGTTAGGAACAGCAGAGTTTGCATACAATAACAAAATATACATGGCAACAAAAATGTCGCCATTCAAAGCAAACTATAGTCAAGATCCAAGAATAGGATTTGAGGGGAGAAGAAAAGGGAAGTATGAAGCAGCAGGAAAATTTGTAGAAAGGATGAAGAAAATCCAGGAGAAAGCAAAAGTAGCACTGGGAAAAGTGCAAGAAGAAATGAAAAAGTTCACAAACAGAAAGCGAGAGGAGGGAGAGAAGTACAGGGTAGGGGACTTGGTACTGCTAAGTACAAAGGACTTAAAATGGCAGATAAAAGGGAGAAGATCAGAGAAGTTAACAGAGTGTTTTGTGGGCCCCTACAAAGTCAAGGAAATCATCTCTAGTAATGCAATAGAATTAGAACTACCTAAGTCTATTAAAATATACCCTGTAGTTAACATAAGTAGAATATGGCTCTATAAACCACAGGTAGAGGGACAGAAGAAGATACCACCAAAACTACTCATCATCAAAGGACAAGAGGAATTCAAAGTAGAGAAAATCTTAAACAAAAGAATAATTAAAGAGAAGGAAAAGTTTCTGGTAAGGTGGAAGGGATACATAGTGGAAGAGAATACTTGGGAGAATAGGGTAAACTTGGAAAATACAAAAAAGTTGGTAGAAGAGTTTGAGAGGAAATACAGAGAACTAAGGTAACAGGAGCTGGGAGAAGAAGAGAAGGAATTTAGTTGAGAATTACCAAGGGAGTTTACAGCAAAACTGTTATATAGCTAGGGAAAAAAGAGATATAAAAGAGAAAGGGAAAAGAGATGGGACAAGAACTGGAATTAATGGAAAAATTCCTTGGGACAAGAAAACTTGAAGAGGGGGCCATGTTATAAGAGCCCTAAAAAGGGAATAGTTTCCAAGCATTCAAACACTTGATCCAAAATCTCAAGACATACAATGGGGTCAAGATATAGATAGTGTGGGAACTAAAGTTACATGACAAAGGTCAAGTGACCATGGAACATTCTGGAAGGACATGTGATCATGGATTAGTAGTACAGCTACTGTAAAAGTAGTATAAGTAGGAGACCAATCCAATAAAGGACTCCATTGAGTTTTTCTTGAATATCCACCTAGGGTGATCACTAAAGGCATTCACTGTCTATCAATAACAATATATTAGTGGATGTACAGTAGAATATCTTACTCTAACATTGATTGAAACTCCTAGGCTATTCACTGTTCTAACTCTAAATCTGTTTTCTTTACTAATACTAGAGTAGTTAGGGACTGTACCATCCCCTTACACCCAGGGTTGTCTCCAATTACTAATAGAACCTCCAAAGAGCACAGAGACCATTTTGGGACTACTTTCTGGTATAATCAAGTAGCAATATTTGGATTATATTATTTAGCCACTTTCAACTTGCCTAAACTTAGGGCAACACTTCAGTATAACCCAGGTACTGTTATACAGTTCTGTAGAAATCTCTTACTTCATAGTGTCAATAAATGGGAGAGTAGAGATAGATACTGTTATA
>Ga0153989_1000258_pt1 | contig 13901 bp, 14 predicted proteins | sample TSNC073MetaG_FD_104701 | JGI IMG/M metagenome (GOLD analysis project Ga0153989, IMG submission 104701) | Attine ant fungus gardens microbial communities from North Carolina, USA - TSNC073 MetaG | ecosystem: Host-associated > Fungi > Mycelium > Unclassified | place: USA: North Carolina, Jones... | reverse complement strand
GGCGTCAGGCGTCGACGGGGACGGCGCTGACCGTCTCGTCGATCGTGCACTGGCCGAGCACCCGGGTCCCGACGTAGACCACAGCGGTCTGCCCGGGTGCCACACCCGAGAGCGGCTCGTCGACGTCGATGACCAGCACCCCGTCGGAGACCCGTGCGGTCGCGGGCACCGGGTCGGCGTGCGCGCGGATCTGCACGTCGCACGCGAACGGCACGGACGGGTCGGCGGGAGCCGTCCCTGCCCACGTGAAGCGGGAGCCCGACATCGAGGTGACGTCGAGCGCCTCCTTCGGCCCGACGACGACGGTGTTGTCCTTCGGACGGATCTCCAGCACGAACCGCGGCTTGCCGTCCGGCGCCGGACGCCCGAGCGCGAGCCCGCGCCGCTGCCCGACGGTGAACCCGGTCGCTCCGTCGTGGGCACCGACGACCGTGCCGTCCCGCTCGACGACGTCGCCGGGGGCGGTCCCCACGCGGTCGGCGAGCCAGCCGCGCGTGTCGCCGTCCGGGATGAAGCAGATGTCGTACGAGTCCGGCTTCTGCGCGACCGTGAGTCCGCGTGCAGCGGCCTCGGCCCGGACCTCGTCCTTCGACGGGGTCGCCCCGAGTGGGAACATCGCGTGCTGGAGCTGCTCGGCGGTGAGGACGCCGAGCACGTACGACTGGTCCTTCGCCCACGCGGCCGAGCGGTGCAGCTCACGCGCGCCGTCGGCACCCGTCACGATCGACGCGTAGTGGCCGGTGCAGACGGCGTCGAACCCGAGCGCGAGCGCCTTCTCGAGGAGCGCCGCGAACTTGATCCGCTCGTTGCACCGCATGCAGGGGTTCGGCGTGCGACCGGCCTGGTACTCGGCCACGAAGTCGTCGACCACGTCCTCCTTGAACCGCGCCGAGAAGTCCCACACGTAGTACGGGATCCCGAGTGCGGACGCGGCACGCTGGGCGTCCATCGAGTCCTCGATGGTGCAGCAGCCGCGACTCCCGGTCCGCAGGGTCCCCGGCATCCGGCTCAGGGCCAGGTGGACCCCGACGACGTCGTGCCCGGCGTCGACCGCCCTGGCAGCGGCCACCGCCGAGTCGACTCCACCACTCATCGCCGCCAGAACACGCATGCGTCAAGGGTAACTCCGCCCCGGGCGTAGCGTTGGAGTCGCGATGACGACCACCCCAGAGCCCCCGCCCTTCGACTTCCGGGCCGTGCTGCTGTCCGGGTTCCTCCCCGCAGCACTCTTCGCGATCGGCGAGGGCGCGATCATCCCGATCATCCCGATCGCCGCGAACTCCCTCGGTGCGAGCCTGGCGATCGCCGGGTTCGTCGCGTCCCTCATCCTCGTCGGCGAGCTCATCGGCGACGTGCCGTCCGGCGTGGTCGTCGCGCGCATCGGTGAGCGGAACGCGATGATCGGCGCAGCGGTCGTGTCGATGCTCGGGCTGACCGTGTGCGTCGTCGCGCCGAACCCCGTCGTGCTGGCCGTCGGCGTCTTCCTCGTGGGCATCTCGACGGCCGTGTTCGCCCTGGCCAGGCACGCCTACATGACCACGGCGATCCCGCTCGCCATCCGGGCACGAGCCTTGTCCAGCCTCGGCGGGGTCTTCCGCTTCGGCTACTTCGTCGGGCCGTTCATCGCCGCCGGCGTCGTCCACCTCACCGGCACCACCCAGAGCGCCTTCTGGATCCACATCGTCTGCTGCCTCGCGGCGGCGGTGACCCTCCTCGTCCTGCGCGACCCCGCGACGGGCGTGCGCGGTCTGCGCAGGCCGAGCCGAGCCTCCCGTGCGGACGAACCGGCCACGCTCGAAGGCGAGGAATTCGTCAAGGAGGAGTCCCACGGACTGTTCCGGACCATCCGCGAGCACCACCGCGTCCTGCTGCGACTCGGTAGCGGCGCCGGGCTGATCGGAGCGATGCGCGCCGGGCGCCAGGTCATCCTGCCGCTCTGGGCGGTCAGCGTCGGGTTGAACGACTCCACGGCAGCGCTCGTCATCGGCATCGCGGGCGCCGTCGATTTCGCGCTCTTCTACACGAGCGGCCAGATCATGGACCGCTGGGGGCGGCTCGCGAGCGCGCTCCCCTGCATGCTCGGCCTGAGCATCTGCTACTTCCTCCTCGCGTGGAGCGACCACCTCGACGCCAGGGTCGGCTGGTTCGTCGCGGTCGCGATGGCGATGTCCCTGGCGAACGGGGTGGGCTCCGGGATCCTGATGACACTCGGCGCGGACCTGGCGCCGCGGGACCACCCGGCGCCGTTCCTCGGCGCGTGGCGCTTCACCGGCGACTTCGGGCAGGCGGCGGCACCGCTCCTCATCTCCGGGATCACCGCGGTGGCGTCGATCGCGATCGCCAGCGGGGTGATGGGCGTGCTCGGGCTCGTCGGCGCCGGCGTCCTGCTCCGGTACGTCCCGCGGTACCTGCCCCGACGCCTGCGCTGAGCGGGGCCGGTCCGCACGGGCCGGTACGCACGGGGCCGGGTACGCTGTCGGTTGCTCGCGGGAGTGGTGGAATCGGTAGACACGCAGGATTTAGGTTCCTGTGCCCCAGGCGTGAGGGTTCGAGTCCCTCCTTCCGCACCGTCGGATGCGTGCCCGCGCATCTCCATCCGCAGAGGGACGTCCCCGTCACACCCGCACGGTACCCTCGTCGTGCGGGTGACCTTCCCGTCCTCGCACACGCACGACCGGAAGAAGCATGCACTCCGTCGCACTCGCCCTGATCCCCTGGCTGGATCCGCAGTACATCCTCGACCACTTCGGGGCCGTCGCCGTGCTCGTCGTGTGCGCCATCATCTTCGCCGAGACCGGCCTGCTGATCGGGTTCATCTTCCCCGGCGACAGCCTGCTCGTCATCACCGGGCTCTTCGCCTTCGACCGCGGCGGCGCCATCGGCGGCATCCCGATCTGGGTGGCGGCGCTGATGATCGGCGCGGCGGCGTTCCTCGGTGGCGAGCTCGGCTACTACATCGGCAAGAAGGCCGGGCCGCCGATCTTCGAGCGCAAGGAGAGCGGTCTGTTCTCGAAGGAGAACGTCGACCGCACCAACGCGTTCTTCCACCGCTTCGGGCCCCTCGCGGTCATCCTGGCGCGCTTCGTGCCGGTCGTGCGGACCTTCCTGCCGATCGCCGCAGGCGTCGGGCGCATGAACTACAAGAAGTACTCGCTGTACAACGCGATCGGTGCCGTCATCTGGGGCGTCGGGGTGACGTTCCTCGGGTACTTCCTCGGGTACATCCCGTTCGTCGCCGACCTGGTGCGGAACTACATCGACCTGATCCTCATCGCGGCGGTGCTCGTCACCGTGGTGCCGATGGCGCTGACCTACATCCGCAACGCCCGCAAGGCGAAGAAGGCCGAGCAGGAGCAGCCGACCGCGGAGTAGCCCCGCCCGCCGCCCGTTGCGCCGTCGCACAACCGAAAGCACCTCGCACCACGGACTTCCGCGGTGCGAGGTGCTCTTCGTTGTGCGGGGGCGAACGGCACCGCCGCCCGGGCTACGCGCCGAAGTACTCGCGCACGATCGGGGCGATCCCACGGAACGCCTTCGACCGGTGGCTCAGCGCGTTCTTCTCCTCGCGCGTGAGCTGTGCCGACGACCGATCCGCGTCGTCCGGCTTGAAGATCGGGTCGTACCCGTGGCCGCCGGAGCCCTGACGCGACGTCAGCACCTCACCGTTCCAGACCGCCTCGACGACGTGCTCCTGGCCGTCGGGCGTCACGAACGCGGCGGCGCAGACGAACGCCGCGGTCCGCTCCACGACGCCCTCGAGGTTCGTCAGCAGCAACGCGATGTTGTCGGCGTCCACCCGGGTTCCGGCGTACCGCGCCGAGTGGATGCCGGGGGCGCCGTCGAGCACGTCGACCGCGATGCCGGAGTCGTCGGCGAGCGCCGGCAGCCCGGTGTGCGCGACGGCCGCCCGCGCCTTGATCAGCGCGTTTGCGGCGTACGTGTCGCCGTCCTCGACCGGCTCCGGCCCGTCGTACCCGACGAGCTCGACGCCACCGAGGGCCGCGCCGAGGATCTCGCGCAGCTCGACGACCTTGCCCTGGTTGTGGGTCGCGAGGACGACGGTGCCCGTCACGCGAGCCCCAGGGCGGACCGCTGGATGGCCGCGAGCGACGCGTTGCCCGCGAGCCCGAGGTCGAGCAGGACGTTCAGCTCGTCGCGGTCGAAGGGCGCGTGCTCGGCGGTGCCCTGCACCTCGATGAACTTGCCGGACCCGGTCGTGACGATGTTCATGTCGGTGTCCGCGTTCGAGTCCTCGGTGTAGGCGAGGTCGAGCATCGGCTCGCCCTTGACGATCCCCACGGAGATGGCCTGGACGCTGTCGGTCAGGGGCGTGGCCTTCTTCGCGATGAAGCCCTTGTCACGGCCCCACTCGATCGCGTCGGCCATCGCGACGTAGGCGCCCGTGATCGACGCGGTGCGCGTGCCGCCGTCGGCCTGGAGCACGTCGCAGTCCAGGACGAGCGTGTTCTCGCCGAGGCCCTTCATGTCCACGACGGCACGGAGCGACCGGCCGATGAGCCGGGAGATCTCGTGCGTGCGGCCGCCGACCTTGCCCTTGATGGACTCGCGCTGCATGCGCTCGTTCGTGGAGCGCGGCAGCATCGAGTACTCGGCGGTGACCCAGCCGGTGCCCTTGCCGGCCATCCACCGCGGGACGCCGTTCGTGAACGACGCGGTGCACAGCACCTTCGTGTTGCCGAAGGAGATGAGCGCGCTGCCCTCGGCCTGGGCGCTCCAGCCGCGTTCGATCGTGACGGGGCGGTGTTCGGTCGTCGCGCGACCGTCGATGCGGGTGGTCATGGTGTCCTTTCGGTGCGGGGCAGCGTGATCGCCCCTGTCTGGAGGTGGCCGACGCGGGATACCTCTGGTCCGAGGAACCGGCGTGCGAGCCGGATGAACCCGGCCTGGTCGTCACCCGTCGCCTCGAACGAGTACGTCGGCGGAGCGGTCGTGGTGCGTTCGAGTCCGTGCTCGACGAGTCGACGGTAGACGTCGTTCGCGGTCTCCTCGGCGCTCGACACCAGGGTGACGTCCGGCCCCATCACGTACTGGATCGCCGCGGACATCAGCGGGTAGTGCGTGCAGCCGAGGACGAGCGTGTCGACGTCGGCGGCGCGGATCGACGCGAGGTACCCGGCAGCGACGTCGCGGAGCTCCGGGGACGAGGTGTCGCCGGCCTCGACGAACTCGACGAAGCGCGGGCAGGCGGCGAGGGTGAGCGTGATGTCGGACGCGACGGCGAAGGCGTCCTCGTACGAGCGGGAGGCGATGGTGCCGACCGTCCCGATCACGCCGATGCGACCGGTCCTGGTCTGCTTGACGGCGGCGCGGGCGGCGGGCTGGATCACCTCGACGACGGGGATGCCGTACGCCTGCTCGTACCGCTCGCGGGCGTCGCGGAGCACCGCAGAGGACGCGGTGTTGCACGCGATGACCAGCGCCTTCACACCCTGCTCGACGAGGTCGTCCATCACCTCGAGCGCGTAGCGGCGGACGTCGGCGATCGGCTTCGGGCCGTACGGCGAGTGCACGGTGTCGCCGACGTAGCGGATGCTCTCCCGCGGCAGCTGGTCGATGATCGCGCGGGCGACCGTCAGCCCACCGACGCCGCTGTCGAAGACTCCGATCGGTGCATCCGTCACGGGACCAGCGTACCGACGGGAGCCGACGGCTCGACGCAATCCGGGCCTCCCCATCGGCACGGCCGGCCCGCCGCTGGCGCGCGGCGCCGGAACCGGCGGCGTGGGCCCACGGACGACAGGATGACTAGTGTCGTGGAGGTGACCAGCGCGCTCCTGACGGACCAGTACGAACTCACCATGGTCGACGCGGCCCTGAAGGACGGCACCGCCGACCGACGCTGCGTCTTCGAGGTCTTCACCAGGCGGCTGCCGGACGGGCGCCGGTACGGCGTCGCGGCGGGGCTCGGACGGTTCCTCACGGCGCTGGCGGACTTCCGGTTCGGCGACGAGGAGATCGGGTTCCTGCGGGACCGCGGCGTGATCGACGGCGACACCGCGAGCTGGCTCGCCGACTACCGGTTCACGGGCGACATCCGGGCGTACCGGGAAGGCGAGATCTTCTTCCCCAACTCCCCCGTGCTGCAGATCGAGGGCACGTTCGCCGAGGCGGTCGTCCTGGAGACCCTCGCACTGTCGACGTTCAACGCCGACTCCGCGATCGCCTCCGCTGCCGCCCGCATGGTGTCGGCGGCCGACCACCGGCCCCTCGCCGAGATGGGCTCCCGCCGGACCGGCGAGTGGAACGCGGTCGCCGCCGCCCGCGCCGCCTACATCGCGGGGTTCGGCGCGACGAGCAACCTCGAGGCGGGGCGCACCTGGGGCATCCCGACCATGGGCACCGCGGCGCACGCGTTCACGCTGCTGCACGACTCCGAAGAGGCCGCGTTCCGCTCGCAGCTCGACGCGCTCGGCGACGGCACCACCCTGCTCGTCGACACGTACGACATCGAGGCCGCGGTCGACACGGCGGTCCGCCTGACGAACGGTCGGCTCGGTGCCGTCCGGATCGACAGCGGCGACCTGCCCTCGGTCGTGGCGAGCGTCCGCGCGCAGCTCGACCGCCTCGGGGCGACGAACACCAAGATCACGGTGACGAACGACCTCGACGAGTACACGATCGCCGCGCTCCGGGCCGCACCCGTCGACTCCTACGGCGTCGGCACGTCGGTCGTCTCCGGGTCGGGGCACCCGGCGGCGAGCATGGTGTTCAAGCTCGTCGCACACCGCACCGGCGGCGAGGAATGGGTGCCCGTCGCGAAGAAGTCCGCGGACAAGGCGTCCATCGGCGGCCGGAAGGAAGCCGGTCGACGACTCCGCAACGGCATCGCGACCGCCGAGGTCGTGCACACCTCCGGTGCGGTCGGCTCCGACGAACGTGCGCTCATGGTGCCGGTCGTCACCAACGGCGAGGTCGACCCGGCGTTCCTCGGGGTCCGCGGGGTCGAGGCGGCACGGGCGCACCATCGAGGCGCCAAGGCGGAATTGCCGGCCGATGCGGCCAGGATCGGTCGCGGTGACGCTGCGATCCCGACGCTGATCGTGTGAGGACTACTCGTCCTTCATCTTCTCGTAGATGGCCTTGCAGTCCGGGCAGACCGGGAACTTCTCCGGGTCGCGGCCAGGGATCCACTTCTTGCCGCAGAGTGCCTTGACCGGCTTGCCGCTCAGTGCGGACTGCAGGATCTTGTCCTTCTTGACGTAGTGCGAGAACCGCTCGTGGTCGCCCGGCTCGATCGCCTCTTCTTCGAGGAGCTTCTCGAGCTCGCGGTCCATCACGTCGAGTCCGCCGCCGCCCGGTTCCGTCATGCTCATGGGACAAGGGTACGTCGTGTCGGCACGAGACGTCTCCCGCTCACTCCGCGGGTTCGGCTCACGCCGCGACGGCCTGGAGGCTCGTTGCAGGGCCGCCACGAGCCTCCAGGCCGCCGTGTGGTCGCGCGGGCGACGATGGTCGCCCGTCGTGTGGTCGCGCGGGCGACGATGGTCGCCCGGGCGACCATTCGTCGCGTCGGCAGCTAGTTGCGCTGCGCCGCCGCCAGCAGGTCCGGACCGTGCCGGTCGAACAACCGCCCGCCGAGGAGCACCCCGACCCCGAGCACCACGACGCCGACCGCCGCACCGACGACGAGTGTCAGCATCGCCCACGGCTCCGCACCGTCCGTCAGCGCGAGCACGGCGAGCCATCCGGCCGGAACCGAGCACAGCACGATGCCGATGATCGTCGACGACTGCGACACCGTCGACACGACGCCGGCGGCCTGGGGCTGCTGGAACGGACGGTCCCCGGGTCGCACGGTCGGGTACGGCAGCAGCACGGAGACCACGCTGGAGATCCCGAGTCCCGCGAACAACGCGGACACGCAGACCCCGACGAGCACCGGGAACGCCGTCCAGTCACCGAACAACCACGCCGACACCGCCGAACCGGCGACGATCACCGGCACGCCGACCGCCAGCACCGGGGTGAGGCGGCCGAGTCGGTCGCTCCATCCAGGAGCCCCCGACGCCACGTGCAACCACACCGCGGTGTTGTCGTACGAGACGTCGTTGTGCGGCAGGAACCCGGCGATCACCGCCATGAGCGGCAGCGGGATCAGCGCGGTCCAGTGCCACGGGACACCGGCGACGCCGAGCGGCACGACGACGATCGGCACGAACAGCAGGATCAGGTACGAAGTCCGGTAGCGCGGGTCGCGGCCCCAGTACGTCAGCGCGCGGGCGGCCACTGCGCCGGCGGGCGTGGCGCCGAGCCGGTCGAACCAGCCGAGCGTTCGGTAGCGGCGCACCGTCGTCCGGTCGTCGACGGTCACGAGCATGCGGCCGACGAGTCCCCACCAGGCCCATGCGAGGAGCCCGAGGACCACCAGCGCGAGCACCAGCTTCGCGATGCCTGCGCCGACGTGGCCGGTCGCGACGTCTGCCGGCACCGCCCACGCCGCGCCCCACGGCGTCCACCCCGAGATGTCGGCGATGCGCTGCAGTTCGGCGCTCTCCGGGTCGAGCCAGTCGGCACCCACCAGGAGCGACACCGTCGGGATGAGCAGCACGACGACCACGAGGGCCACGAGCCAGCCGGCGTCCCGGGTCGGGCGGTGCGATCCGAGCAGCCACGAGCCGACGGTGCAGCCGACGCGGACGAGCAACCCGCACGTGGCGACGACGACCAGCGCGGTGAGGACACCGAGCACGCCGGTGCCGGCGCCCCGCATCCACGCGACCGACTGGGAGACGGCGACGATCGCGACGCCGACCACCGGGACCCCGACGAGCCCGGCGACGCCGAGGCCGATCGCCAGGTCCTTCCTGGTCACGCCGAACACCGCGAAGCGCCGCGGGTCGAACTGGTCCGCGCCGCCGACCGCGAGCGGGATGATCGTGAAGCCGACGGTGATGAGGGTCCCCACCGGCACGATGACGGCGCGTGCGGCCTCCGCATCGGCGGAGCGCAGCGCGGTGATCGCCACGGCGACGAGGACGGCAGCGACGAGGCCGGCGAGGCTCCCGAGGACGACGAGCACGGAGCGTCGGGCTCCCCCGCGGATCTCCCCCGCGAGCAGGTCGGCCCTCAGCCGGAGAAGCTGTGCAACCATTCCATGCTCTCCGCGACGACGCGGCCACCCGCGAGTTCGACGAACTTGTCCTCGAGGCTCTTGCGCCCACGGACCTGCGCCATGGTGCCCGATGCGAGCACCTTGCCGCCGACGATGATGGCCACCGAGTCGCAGGTGCGCTGCACGAGCTCCATCGAGTGGCTCGACAGCACGACGGTGCCGCCGCCCTGCGTGTAGCGCCGGAGGATCTCCGTGATGGTGGTCGCGCTCACCGGGTCGACGGACTCGAACGGTTCGTCGAGCACGAGCACGCGCGGGGAGTGGATCAGGGTCGCGGCCAGCGCGATCTTCTTCGCCATGCCGACCGAGTAGTCCGCGACGGGCCGGCCGAGCGCGTCACCGAGGCCGAACGCCTCCGCCAGGTCGGCGCTCCTCGACCGGGCGGTCTTGCCGTCGAGTCCGCGGAGCGTCGCCGAGTAGAAGAGCAGCTGCGCGCCGGTGAGCCGGTCGAACAGGCGCAGTCGGTCGGGCAGGACCCCCATGCTGCGTTTGGCGGCAGCCGGGTCGGCCCAGACGTCGTGGTCCAGCACGGTCGCCGTGCCGGCGTCCGGACGCAGGAGCCCGGTGAGCATCGACAGGGTGGTGGTCTTGCCGGCACCGTTCGGGCCGACGACGCCGAACAGGGAGCCCTGGCGGATCTCGAGGTCGACCTCGTCAACGGCGAGCGTCTGCCCGTACCGCTTCACGAGGCCGCTGGCCCGGAGCACGACCGGCTGCTGGGCGGTCGCGGCCGCACCTCGCTTGGCAGCGGGCGTCCGCTTCTTCGGTGCTGGCTTGGTCCGGACGGGAGGCTCGTCCTCCGTCCGGTCGTCGGCCTGCGGAGCGTCCGTGGTCGGCTCGGAGGCGGTGGCAGCGTCCGCCTGTGGCGCTGCGGCCGCGTCCGCCGCGTCCGCGTTCGTCGCCGCGGCCGCGTTCGTCGCCGCGGCGCCCTGCGGGCGTGTCGCGCGACCTGGGCGCTTGACGCGCGGCTTCTTCGACGTGCTCGTCGTGCTCGTCGGGGCGGCGGCCGGCAGCACGCCGGTCTCCTCGACGCGCCCGTCTTCCGCCGTCTCCCCCTCCGACGTCGTCGTGTGGTCGCTCATACCGTCCTGTCCAGGGCGGTGGTGCGCATCGCTGTCCCCCGTGTCGTCCTCGGCCACGTCGTCCCCGGCCGTCTCGTCGTCGTCTTCCGCGTCGTGGTCGGCCCTGTCGGCGTCCTCGTCGAGCGCGGTCGTCTCGGTCAGCCAGGCAGCGTCGGACGTCGCGTACACGTCCTCGTCGTCCCCTGCTGCTGGCGTCACGGCCCCACCGTACCAATGCGGTCCGGACATCGGCGGGCCGCGTCCTGCAGTGTCACGAAATGACTACGAAGACGCACAGCACGTACCCCGACGGAGGGGCGTTCCGTATCATTCACCAGGGCACGACGGAGTGTTCACCACTTGGAAACCTGCTCGGACCGAACACCTGACGGGTCACCCGGCCACATCGAAGGATGCGGTCGCCGGCGACTCTCGGCGTTCTCGGATGCACTGCGAGCAGACTCGACGAGGCCCGCCCGTGCCCCAGGGCGCGCGGGCGGACACCGGAAGGGACCACCATGACCACGCAGATCGTCATCCTCGCAGCAGGGATGGGCAGCCGCCTCGGGCGCAGCCTGCCGAAGCCGCTCACCGAGCTCAGCGACGGCCGCACCATCATGCAGCAGCAGTTCGAGAACATCCGTGCGGCCTTCGGTTCGAGCGCCAGGATCACGGTCGTCGTCGGCTACAAGTCGGAGTACATCGTCGAGGCGTTCCCCGAGGCGAACTTCGTCTACAACGAGTCGTACGACTCCACGAACACCTCGAAGAGCCTCCTCCGTGCGCTCAAGGCCACCGGCAAGAGCGGCGTCCTGTGGATGAACGGCGACGTCGTCTTCGACCCGCGCGCCCTCGTCCGTGCCGCGGACATGATGGACCAGGACCGTTCGTTCGTCAGCGTCAACACCGAGAAGGTGTCCGACGAAGAGGTCAAGTACACCGTCGACGCCGAGGGCTTCATCCACAAGCTCTCGAAGCAGGTCGTCGGGGGTCTCGGCGAAGCGGTCGGCATCAACTACGTCTCCGCCGCCGACAAGCAGGCGCTCATCCACCACCTCGGTCGCGTCGACGACCAGGAGTACTTCGAGGGCGGCATCGAGGCTGCCATCGGCGAGGACGGGCTACGCTGGACGCCCATCGACATCTCCGACCTCTACGCGGTCGAGATCGACTTCGCCGAGGACCTCGAGCGCGCGAACAACCTGTTCGCCTGAGCCGCCAGCCTCCTCTCGGCGATCCCGGCCGGAAGGACCCCATGACGTCAGCGAGTGCGCCGACCGTGCCCGTGACAGCTGCCACCGCAGCGTCGCGCAGTGCCGGTCGGCGCTATCGTCAGGCGCTGTGGTTGCTCACCAAGCGCGACCTCCGCGTGCGGTACTCGACGTCCGCGCTCGGGTACGTCTGGTCGATCCTCGACCCGCTCGTGATGTCGGGCATCTACTGGTTCGTCTTCACGCAGGTCTTCCACCGCGGTTCCGTCGGTGAAGAGCCGTACATCGTCTTCCTGCTCACGGCCCTGCTGCCGTGGATGTGGTTCACCGGTGCGGTCTCCGACTCCACCAGGGCGTTCATCAAGGAAGCCAAGCTCATCCGGTCGACGACCATCCCGCGGAGCATCTGGGTCGCGCGGATCGATGCCTCGAAGGGCATCGAGTTCCTGCTGAGCATCCCGGTGCTCGCGATCTTCGTCGTCGCGACCGGTGCCCACGTGCACTGGCAGGTCGTGCTCTACCCGTTCGCGATCGTGCTGCAGTGCGCGCTCGTCTACGGCCTGGGGCTCATCGTCGCGCCGCTCGTGGTGTTCTTCCGCGACCTCGAGCGTGCCGTCAAGCTCGTCCTCCGCTTCGCCTTCTACGCCTCACCGATCATCTACGGCACGAACGCCCTGCCGGACGCCCTGCGCCCCCTCGCGGCGATCAACCCGCTGACGGGCATCTTCGGCATCTACCGGTCGGCGTTCTTCCCGAAGCAGCTCGACTGGTTCGAGGTCCTGACGTCCGTCGTGATCACCGCGATCGTGGTCATCGTCGGACTCGTCGTGTTCCGGCGCAGCGAACACCGCGTCCTCAAGGAGCTCTGATGACCGCGACCGAGTCCACGACCCAGACCACGACCGGGAAGCCGGTCATCTCGGTCCGTGACGCCGGCATCCGTTTCAAGCGGAACCGTCGGGCGAGCCGCAGCTTCAAGGACCTCTTCGCCGGCAGCAACCGACGCAAGCGCGGTGACGAGTTCTGGGCGCTGCGCCACGTCTCGTTCGACGTCCGTCCCGGTGAGGCGATCGGTGTCGTCGGGCGGAACGGCCAGGGCAAGTCCACGCTCCTGAAGCTCGTGGCACAGGTGATGCTCCCCGATGAAGGCCGCGTGCACGTCGGCGCCGGGGTCGCCCCGCTCATCGAGATCACCGGCGGGTTCGTCGGTGACCTGACGGTGCGCGACAACGTCTACCTCACGGCGGGCCTGCACGGGATGTCCCGGGCCGAGATCCGCGACGGCTTCGACGAGATCATCGACTTCGCGGAGATCGGCGACTTCGTCGACACCCCGTACAAGCACCTGTCGAGCGGCATGAAGGTCCGCATCGCGTTCGCGGTGATCTCCCGCCTGGACGAGCCCGTGATCCTCGTCGACGAGGTCCTGGCGGTCGGCGACAAGGCGTTCCGCGAGAAGTGCTACAAGCGGATCGAGGAACTCCTGGCCGGCGGTCGGACCCTCTTCTTCGTGTCCCACAGCGACAAGGACCTCCGGCGCTTCTGCAAGCGGGGGCTGTACCTCGACAAGGGTCGTCTGCAGCTCGACGGGCCGATCGAGGACGCACTCGCGAAGTACTCCGCCGACTACGGCGTCTGAGCCCGGTCGACGGCCCCCTCTCCCCAACAACCAGGCCGATCCGCCCCCGCTCCACAACCCAAGGGCCCACAGGGCACTCCGGCACCCCCAGCGTCGGACCCTCCCCCTAACCTCGCCCCCATGCACCCCGCACCAACCGCCTACGCTGTCCCGTTCGTCGTCGACCGCACGCATGCGCCCCGACGGTACGACCTCACGAACATGTCCGACGAACCGGTCGACGGACTGAGCCTCACCCACCTCGGCACCGGCTACTGCCCGCCGCTCGTCGTGCGCCGCCTCGAACCCGGTCGCAGCATCGGGATCGCGGTGTTCGGCGCCGGCCCGGAAGAGACCGGCGTCGTGATCGTCCGGTGGCGTCGTCCGGACCACAGCGAGTACCTGTGGCGGATGTCGCTGGTCGGTCCCGGCCTCGCACCGTGAACCGGACCGGGTCAGCGCTCGCCGTGCTCCTCGGCGACGCGGTGCCAGCGAGCGATGAGCCGCTCGATCGCGTCGTGGAACCGAGCGGTCGCGGTCCCGGGCGAGGTGTCGCCGAAGTACCGGGCGACCCAGTGCCGCAGGGCCGCGAGCTCCGATTCGTCGTGCGCGGCGGCGTCCACTCGTGCCACGATGTCCTCCGCGTCGGTCGTGGTCAACCAGTTCGCCGCTGCCAGGTACCCGCGCTCGTCGACGTCGGCTTCCGCGGAACGGGGCCGCGTGACGATCAGGGGCTTGCCGACGGCGAGCCGGTCGTAGATCATCGCGCTGATGTCGGTGATCGCGACATCGGCGTCCGCGAGCTGCCAGCCCAGCTCCGGTCCGTCGTCGTACACGTGGTGCGCGCCCGGGTCAGCGGTGTTCGCGGCGGCGATGGC
>Ga0153989_1000254_pt1 | contig 14072 bp, 23 predicted proteins | sample TSNC073MetaG_FD_104701 | JGI IMG/M metagenome (GOLD analysis project Ga0153989, IMG submission 104701) | Attine ant fungus gardens microbial communities from North Carolina, USA - TSNC073 MetaG | ecosystem: Host-associated > Fungi > Mycelium > Unclassified | place: USA: North Carolina, Jones... | reverse complement strand
CATGTCCTTCCAGAATGTTCTGTGATCACCTGACCTTGTCATGTGACCCTAGTTCCCACACTATTTATATCTTCAACCCTATTGTACATCTTGAGGTTTTGGATTAAGTGTTTGAATGCTTGGGAAACTTTTCTTCTTTTAGGGCTCTCATAACATGGCCCCCCCTTCAAGTTTCCTCATCCTGAGGAGTTTTTCTATCAATTCCAGTTTTTATCCCACCTCTTTTCTCTTTCTCTTTTGTACCTTCTTTTTTCCCATCTATATATTAATTTTGCTGTGAACTCCCTTAGTAATTCCTGACTAAATTCCCTCTCTTCTTCTTTCAGCTCTTGTCGCCTTAGTTCCTCAACCTCTTTTTTGTACTCTCTCTCAAACTCTTCTACCAATTCCTTTGTGTTCCCTAAGTTTTCCCTATTTTTCCAAGTATCTTCTTCTATCATGTATCCTTTCCACCTTACTAGAAACTTTTCCTTTCCCCTAACTGTCTTTTTGTTTAAGATTTTTTCTACCTTGAATTCCTTCTCTCCTTCAATAATAACTGGTTTTGGCAGTATCTTCCTCTGTCCCTCTATCTGTGGTTTATAGAGTCATACTCTACTTATGTTAACTACAGGATGTATTTTAATAGACTTAGGTAGTTCTAATTCTATTATATTGCTAGAGACAATTCCCTTGATTTTGTAGGGGCCCACAAAATGCTCTGTTAATTTCTCTGATCTTCTTCCTTTCATTTGCTATTTCAAGTCCTTTGTACTTAGTAGTACTAGGTCCCCTACTCTGTATTCCTCTTCCTCCCTTCTCTTTCTGTTTGCAAACTTCTTCATCTCTTCCTATGCTTTTCCTAGTACTGCTTTTGTTTTCTCCTAGATTCTCTTTATTCTTTCTGCAAATTCTCCTGCTGCTTTGTATTTCTCCCTTCTTCTTCCCTCAAATCCCATCCTTGGATCTTAACCATAGTTTGCTTTGAATGGTGATATTTTTGTTGCTGTATAGATTTTGTTATTGTATACAAATTCTGCCATTCCTAATCAATCCAGCCACTGTTCTTGTCTGTGGTCGATGAAGACCCTTAGATATTGCTCTAACTTCTGGTTTATCCTTTCTGTCTGCCTATCTGTTTGAGGATGATAGGCTGTCGAGAGTTTCATCTAGATTTCCAACAAGTTATTTAACTCCTTCATCATTCCCACTGCAAACTGTACTCCTCTATCTGATATGATGCTTTCTGGAAGTCCATGTAACTTCTATACATGATCTCAAAACAGCTTTGCAAGTCCTTCTGCTGATATTTTCTCTGTTGTTGCTATAAAGTGTGCCATTTTGCTAAAATGGTCATATACTACTAAGATAGTGTCATACCCCTGGACTAATGGCAGTTTAGTGATAAAGTCTGCCAAGATATGGCTCCATGGTTTTTCTAGAATTGCATTAGGTATCAGCTTTCCTGCTGGTGCTTTGCTCTGATTCTTGTATCTTTGACAAGCATCACATCCATCTATATATCTTTCCACCTCTTTCGTTACTCCTGGCCACCAGTAATTTCTAGCCACCAACTCTGTCGTCTTCCATCTTCCTCCATAACCTCCTACTGGAGTGTTATAGTGCAATCATATAACCTCCCTTTTGAGTTCTCTCTCTGGTACATATATTCTTTCCTCCTTCATTACTAACCCATCTTCTATTTTGCATTCTTTATCTTTTAATGTTTTTATTCCTGCCCTCTTTAGCTCTTCTACTGCCTTTACTACCTTTTGGTCCCCTTTCTGCGCCTGTCTGATCCTTTCTTTCAGATTTCCTTCCTTTATTATTGTTTCCACTCCTCTGATCCATTCTAGCTTTATTAACTTCTGGTTCTCATTGTCCTTTTCCACTCTCTCCTGCTAGTCTGGTCTCTTGCTTAATCCATCTGTCTTTCCCATGCTCTTTCCTGGAATGTATTTTAATGCAAAATTAAATTGCGATAGGTATAGAGCCTATCTTGCTTGTTTATGGTTTAATTTTTGGCTTGTCATAAAATACTAGAGGTTCTTATGGTCTGTCCAGATTTTGAATTCAAGTTTCGCTCCCTCCAAGTAGTGCCTCCATGCTTCTAGGCATCTTATAACTGCTAGCATCTCCTTGTCATGAATTTCATAATTTTATTCCATTATGTTCAGCAATTTAGAGATGAAGGCTACCGGTCTCCACTTGCTATCCTCACACTTCATTGACAACACTCCCCCTGTTGCATAGTCTGAGGTATCCACTTCCACTCTCATCTTCCTATCAATATCTGGGATAGCCAAGATAGGTTCTATAGTAAACACTGTCTTGAATTTCTCAAACGTCTGCTCCTGCTTCTTTTCCCACTTCTATTTCTGCTCTTTCCTGACCAGCACATGTAGTGGTGCTGCTATTTTGGCAAAGTCTTTTATAAACCTCCTGTAGTAATTGGCGAGGCCTAGAAATTTTTGTACTTTGATATTTCTAGATGCTGGCCAGTTCAGGACTCCTTCCATCTTCTCTCTTTGTATTTCCACTCTCTTGGGACTGATCACTACTCCCAGGAATTCCACTTCTCTCACTTTCCATTTGCACTTCTCTGGCTTCATAAACAGATTGTTTTCCTCTAGTCTCTTTAGTACCTCCTCTACCAGCTCATTGTGCCCCTCTTCTATATCTGTGGCTACTAAGATGTCATCAATAAATGTTGCCATATCTTCTTGGTTTATGAGGTCTCTGAACAGGTTGTTCATCATTGTTTGGAAAGTAGCAGGAGAGTTTGTTTATCCAAAATACATGACTGTGGGTTTATAAGCTCCAATGTATGTTGTGAATGCTGTCTTCCATTCATCCCCTTCCTTGATTCTGACATTATTGTATTCCCATCTCAGATCCAGCTTCATGAACACCTTCCTCTTTCCTACTTCATCCAGTATATCTGCGATGAGGGGTAAAGGATATCCATTCTTTATTGTCCACTGGTTTATATGTTGATTGTTGTGAGAACCTCGAGTAGGAAAAAAGGTTTCCCATGCATTTCAAACACCCAAGTATACAACGGAGTAAAAGGCAGGATAGGGACTGAGTAAGCCAAAGTCACGTGACAAGGTCAGGTGACCATAGAACATTCTGGAAAGAGTAGGTGATCATGGGACTTTAGGGTACAGCCACTGTAACAGTAGTATAAGTAGGGCTGCAATCCAATGAAGAACTCCATTGAGTTCTTCTTGAACATCCATCTAGGGTGATCACTGAGGCATTCACTACCTCTTGATAACATTGATAGTCTTGTACCATTCTCCGTGTGCTATCCTTTTTTGCCACAAAGTGTACTGGTGACATTTGGGGTGACTTGGAAGGTCAGATGTATCCTTTTCTCAATTGATCCCCTACAAATGCCTGTACTTTCTCCCTTTCCTCTCTTGACAAGGAGTATACCTTTCTCTTTTTCAGTATGAACTCGTTTTTCAATTCTATAGCATGGTCCCAGGTCTTTTGCACTAGCATTCTCTCTAACTCCTTTTTTCCAAACACTCTTTTCCACTTCCAAAACCTTTTGGGTACTAATTTTTTCAACGTTTCTTTATCCTCGTCCTTTTTCACTTTCTTTACTTCCTTCTCTTTCTTTTCTTGCTTTCTCCTTCCACATATAGGTGGATAACGTATCATTTTTACCTCCCTTTTTTTCCAATCTATTTCTAGGTTATAGGCTGCTAGCCACAGCATTCCCAGTATCACCTTTGTTTTTCCTAAATTATATATATTTATCCTTGTCCTCTCCATATGTCCTTTGAAGAACATGTTGTACTCTACCTGGTGTATTATGGCTCCTCCTGCATTTACCATTCCATCTACATTTCTAACTAACAGAGGTTTCTTTAGCTTCTCCATTTTAAACCTCTTTTCTTGGGCAAAGGTTGTATCCATGAATAGGCCTGTTGCCCCACTATCTAGCAGTGCTCTTACTGCTACCCCTTCATGGTTTTCCAGCTTCTCTAGCCCCACCCTCATCCAGACTTCTCTTAGCAGCTGTAGAGTGTGCCACATATCTCTTACTCTCTCAGTTGTATTGGTGCAATTGAATTTATTTCCTAGCTTTTCTGGGTGCAATACACTGTACAGATTATTGGAGGCCAGCCGAGAGCTTACTGTCCTCCATTTTCTTTTGCCGACTCTTGCGGTGTTTCTACTACTCTTTCTTTATGCCTTTTCCAACAATTTTTGGCCATATGGCCCCACTTCCTACACATGTAGCATATCCTGTCTCCTCCTTTTTCTTTGTCTATATCTATTGCATTTGGGTCTCTCCTTGAACCCATTTGAGTTCTCTCTCTATTAAGCATATTTCCTCCTCTGTACCCTCTTTCCATTCTCCATATTATTTGTCCCCCTCTTCTCCCATATGATCCTCCCCCTCTAGACTATGCATTTCCTCCTAGATGTGCCACATTTCTCTCCAACATTCTCTCTTCTATTCTGCTTTGCCTCTGATTTCTATCCAGCCTCACTGCTCTTTCTTGCCACTCTTCAATGGTAGTTGGCAGTTCTTCTGCTTCTGCCAGCTTCCTCCTAATACTTCCATTCAACCCTCTCTTGAATTCTTCAATAAGAGGTCTTCTCTCATAGCCACTCTCCCTGGCAATCTTTTTGAATTCCTGCACATACTCATTGCAGGTCCTTCCTCCTTGCTCAATTGTTCTCAGCTGTTCTATTTTCCTCTCCTTCTTTGATGTTTTCCCAAAGTTGTTCCTTATCTTTGTGAACAGCTGCTCTACCAATTCCACTTCTAACTCCCCCTTAGCCAGCTCATCCAGCAAGTTATTCTTTTATGCTTCCACTATTCCTCTCTATACATATGACAACATCCAGGCTACCTGGGTTGCTGCTACTTCTTCCGTTATCTTCATTCTAATGTATAGGTGAGCTGTGTTAACAAACGCACTCACCTCTTCCATCTTCCCACTGAAAACTTGAGGTCTTGCAACCTCTACTCTGCTCTCCTGTTGCTGAAGGAACATAGTATTGACCTGCTACTACAGGGTTGCAATCATGGCAAGGAGTTTCTCCTCTCTGGTTTGAAGGGGAGTGGGCACTGAGGGGCATTCCCCCTATTGCTGTTGTTGTTGGTGAGACATTGGCAATGGCAATAGCAATGGTAATAGTGATGATAATGATTCCTCATAGGAGGATGATCAGTCTTTTTTGTCTATACTTATGACTGACTACTTGACTAAGAAGAGTGAAACAATATTATCCCTAAGAAGGGAATCTCTAAGCTAGATGGGCCTTTAAGAGGTTACCATTGTTTCTCTGTGTAGACTAGTTACAATGGACCAGTAGCATAGAGCTGATAGTGAAGAACTAGTTACAAGCCCACTTAATATAGAGGTCAGATCTTGGGCAGGGACACAAGCTTTGTCCAGGCCATCTACCCACTGTCCCTAACTGACAGTGAAGTCCCCTTTACAGCTAGGGCCCGCTATCCAAGATGCTTTCGAGCACTGTGCTCGTTAGTGAGGATAACAAGAGAGTAAGTGAAAATACAGATGTTGAGGCTATAAGGTATAGGGTCAACAATGGATATTGAGTTCTTATGTTATCAATAGGCAGTGAATACCCTTAGTGATCACCCTAGATGGATGTTCAAGAAGAACTCGATGGAGTTCTTTGTTAGATTGGACTTCTACTTATACTATTTTTACAGTGGCTGTTGTTATGAGAGCCCTGAGCAGGAAAAAGTCTCCTGTGTATTTGAACACTTAGTCCAAAACCTCAAAGCATACAATGGGGTTAAGATATAAATAGCAGAGGAACTTAAGAAGCCAAGTCATGTGATAAGGTCACAAGGTTGTAGAATATTCTGGAGGAATATGTGATTATGGACTAGTAGCAGTACAGCCACTGTAAAAGTAGTATAAGTAGTAGTCCAATCCAATAAAGAACTTTATCGAGTTCTTCTTGAACATCTACCTAGGGTAATCACTAAGGACACTCACTGTCTCTCGATAACATAAGAACTCAATTCCCAATAGTGACCTCGCATCTCATGGCCTCACCACCCACTTACTCTCACATCTTCCTCGCTAGTGAGCACAGTGCTCACAAGCTTTTTGGATAGCAGGCCCTAGCTGTAAAGGGGACTTCTCAGTCAGTTAGGGACTGAGGGAGGAGATGAGATACCAAGTCCAGATATCCTACTCAAGTCCTGACCTCACAATTGAACATTGCTCTTTACTTCCTTCTCCATATAAACTCTGTGCTACGTTCCATTATGAACGGTATATACAAGAGATTGGTGGTTATTCCTTAGAAAGCCACTTAGTGTAGGGGTCCTCTTCTTAAAGGCAATCGTATACCAAATTTGATTAGGGCAGTAGTCAATAAGGTGGTAAGAATCCAGACAGGTGAAGATTGCGCGTCCTGTTGGATATAGGCCTTAGTTAGCAACCCTGGATCAAGAATCATCGGAGTACAAGTCATCACCATCACTATCACCATTACTACCACCACCACCATACAATATGTCCTGACAACAACAGGGGGAAACCCCTTTAGTATCCGCTCCATGCCAAACCAGAGAGGAACAACTCCTTGCTATGATTGCCACCCTGCAGCAGCAGGTTAACACCATGCTCCTCCAGCAACAAGGGAGCAGAGTAGAGGTTGCAAGGCCTCAAGTCTTTAGTGGAAAGATAGAGGAAGTAAGTGCATTTGTAAATGCAGCTCGACTATACATCAGAATGAAGATGACAGAGGAGGTGGGGGCAACCTAGGTGGCCTGGGTATTATCATATGTGCAAGGAGGAATAGCAGAGGCATGGAAAGATAACCTGTTGGACGAGTTAGCAAAAGGAGAATCAGAGGTGGAGTCAGCAGAACAGTTGTTTGCAAAGATAAGGAACGACTTTGGAGAAACATTGGAAGAGAAAAGAAAGATAGAGCAGCTAAGAACAATCGAGCAGGGGGGAAGGACCTGTGACAAGTATGTACAGGAGTTTAAAAAGATCGCCAGGGAGAGTAGCTATAAGGGAAGACCCCTTATTGAAGAATTCAAAAAGGGATTGAATAGGGCCATCAGAAGGAAGTTGGCTGAAGCAGAGAAACCACCTACCACCATTGGGGAGTGGCAGGATAGAGCAGTAAGATTGGACAGGAATCAAAGACAAAGTAGGACAAAAGAAAGAGTGCTGGGAAGAAATGCACAGCCAAGAGGAGGAGAATTATACAAAGGAAGAGGAGGACAAATAACGTGGAGAACGGGAGGGGAATACAGAGGAGAAGGAGGTGGAAACACGACTAATAGAGGGGGAGCTCAAATAGGTCCAAGGAGAGACCTAAATGCAATAGATGTGGATAGAGGAAGAGGAGGAGATAGGACGTACTACGTGTGTGGAAAATAGAGCCATATGGCCAAAAATTGCTAGGAAAGACATAGGAGAAGGGTAGTAGAAATGCTGCAGGAGTCAGCAAAAGAAAATGAAGGACAGTGAGCTCTTGGCTGGCCTTCAATAATATGTACAGTGTATTGCACCTAGAAAAACTGGACAATAAATTGATATCTACCAATACAACTGAGAAAGTAAGAGATATACAGTGTACACTATGGCCATTGAGGGAAGTCTGGCTGAAAGTAGGGTTAGAGAAGCTAGAGAGTCATAAAGGAGTAGCAGTGAAGGCATTGTTGGATAGCAGTGCGACAGGTCTGTTTATGAACACAACCTTTGCAAAAGAAAAGGGGTTTAAGATAGAGAAGCTAAAAAAACCCCTCTTAGTTAGGAATGTAGATAAAACAGCAAATGCGGAAGGAGCTATAACACACTAGGTTAAGTGCAATATGTTCTTCAAGGGACATGTGGAAAGAGCAAGAATGGACATATGCAACTTGGGAAAGACAGAGTTGATACTGGGAATGCTGTGGCTAGCAGCCTACAACCCAGAAATAGATTGGGAAAAGGGAGAGGTGAAGATGATGTGTTGCCTACCTATATATGGAAAAAGAAAGCAAAAAGGAAAGGAGAAAAAAGTAAGGAAGAAAACAATCTATTCATAAAGCTGGAGAAATACAAATGGAAAGTAAGGGAAGTAGAATTCCTGGGAGTAGTAATTGGCCCAAAAGGAGTAGAAATGCAGAAGGAAATGGTGGAGAGAGTCCTGAACTGGCCAGCACCTAGGAACGTCAAGGAAATGCAAAAGTTCCTAGGCCTTGCCAATTACTACAGGAGGTTCATAAAGAACTTTGCTAGGATAGCAGCACCACTACATATGCTAGTCAGGAAGGAGCAAAAGTGGAAGTGGGAAAAGAAACAGGAAGAAGTGTTTGAGGAACTCAAGGTGGTATTTACTACAGAACCCATTCTGGCCATTCCAGACATTGATAGAGAGATGAGAGTGGAAGCAGATGCCTCAGATTATGTGACAGGGGGGGTGTTGTTAATGAAGTGCGAAGATGGCAAATGGAGGCCGGTGGCTTTTATCTCTAAATCGCTAAACACTACTGAGTGGAATTATGAAATTCACGATAAAGAGATGTTGGTAGTAATAAGATGCCTAGAAGTGTGGAGGCATTATTTGGAAGGAGCAAAACTTGAATTCAAAATCTGGACAGATCACAAAAACCTCCAGTATTTTATGGTGAGTCAGAAATTAAACTGAAGACAAGCAAGATAGGCCCTATATCTATTACAGTTTAGTTTTATATTGAAGCATGTTCCAGGAAAGAGCATGGGAAAGGCAGATGGATTAAGCAGAAGGCCAGACTGGCAGGATGGAGTGGAAAGAGATAACGGAAATCAGAAACTAGTGAAGCTGAAGTGGATTAGAAAAGCAGAAACAATAATAGAGGAGGAAAACCTAAAAGAAAGAATCAGGAAGGCACAGAAAGGGGATGAGAAAGTCGTAAAAGCAGTAGAGAAGCTGAAAAAGACAGGAATCAAGATGCTGAGAGATGAAGAATGGGAAGTAGAAGATGGAATAGTAATGAAGAAAGAAAGGATATACATGCCAGAAGGGGACCTCAGAAGGGAAATAATACAATTACACCATAACACCCCTGTAGGAGGGCACAGAGGGAAATGAAAAATAATAGAGTTGATTGGCAGGAATTACTGGTGGCCAGGAATAATGAAAGAGGTGGGAAGATATATGGACAGATGCGATGCTTGTCAAAGGTACAAGAACCAAAGCGAGGCACCAGCAGGAAAGCTAATGCCCAATGCAATCCTAGAAAAACCATGGAGTCATATATCGGCAGATTTTATCACCAAACTGCCCCTAGTCTAGGAATACGATGCAATCCTGGTAGTATGTGATTGTTTTAGTAAAATGGCACATTTTATAGCAACAATGGAGAAAACCTCAGCAGAGGGACTTGCAAAGCTGTTTTGGAACCATGTATGGAAGTTGCATGGGCTTCCAGAAAGCATCATATCAGACAGGGGAGTGCAGTTTGCAGCGGAAATGATGAAGAAGCTGAATAACTTACTGGAGATCCAGACAAAGCTCTCAATGGCCTATCACCCCCAAACGGATGGGTAAATGGAGAGGATAAACCAGGAGCTAGAACAGTACCTAAGAGTCTTTATCAATTACAGGCAAGAGCAGTGGCCAGATTGGTTGGGAACAGCAGAGTTTGCATACAATAACAAGGTCCATGCAGCAACAAAAACATTGCCGTTCAAAGCAAATTATGGTCAAGACCCAAAGATGGGATTTGAAAGAAGAAGGAAGGGAAAGTACGAAGCAGTGGAAAAATTTGTAGAGAGAATGAGAAAAATCCAGGAGGAAGCAAAAGCAGTATTAGGGAAAGTGCAGGAGGAGATGAAGAAGTTTGCAAACAGAAAGAGAAGGGAGGAGGAAGAATACAGAGTAGGAGACTTAGTACTACTAAGCACAAAGGATTTGAAGTAGCAAATAAAAGGAAGAAGATCGGAGAAACTGACTGAACACTTTGTAGGGGCCTACAAAGTAAAAGGAATCGTCTCGAGTAACATGATAGAGTTAGAATTACCTAAATCTATTACAATACACCCTGTAGTTAATGTAAGTAGAGTACGACTCTATAAACCACAGGTGGAGGGACAGAAGAAGATACCACCAAAACCAGTCATCATTAAGGGAGAAGAGGAGTTCAAAGTAGAAAAAATTCTAAACAAAAAAATGATTAGAGGAAAGGAAAAGTTCCTAGTGAGATGGAAAGGCTACACAGCAGAAGAAGATATCTGGAAAAGTAGAGAGAACTTGGAGAATATAAAGGAATTGGTAGAAGAGTTTGAGAGGGAGTACAGGGAAGAAGTTGAAGAACTAAGATGACAGGAGAAAGAGAAAGAAGAAAAGAAGTTCAGTCGGGAACTATCTAGGGAATTCACAACAAAACTACTGTACAGTTGGGGAAAAAAAAGATATGAAAGGGAAAGGGAGAGAAGATGGGACAAAAACTGGGATCAATGGAAAAATTCCTCAGGATGAGGAAACTTAAAGGAGGGGCCATGTTATGAGAGCCCTGAGCAAGAAAAAGTCTCCTGTACATTTGAACACTTAGTCCAAAACCTCAAAGCATACAATGGGGTTGAGATATAAATAGCAGGGGAACTTAAGAAGCCAAGTCACATGATAAGGTCACAAGGTTGTAGAACATTCTGGAGGAACATGTGATCATGGACTAGTAGCAGTACAGCCACTGTAAAAGTAGTATAGATAGTAGTCCAATCCAACAAAGAACTCCATTGAGTTCTTCTTGAACATCCACCTAGGGTAATCACTAAGGACACTTACTGTCTCTCGATAACAAATAGAGAGCAATCTGGCTCAACCAATCATGTAAATATATCTTATTTTCAGAGCCTACAAATGTTGGTGGCTCTGGTATCTTGGTTTTGGAGGTAATGTTTTCTCTAGGGAGCCTTGTTAGCTCTCTCTAAAGACAGACAACTTCTATCTCCAAAGTTGCAATTTTATTGTAAGCAGTGGTCAAGGCACCATTATAATGATTGATTGCTCCATTGAGCACCTGATCAATATAGTTCTTGAGAAGAAGAGAAGTTCCTTGATATGCATTTTGCAGCATCTGTATTTCAGTCTTATCCTAAGGTATGTGCTCAGTACTTATGCCATCCTTCACCAGTGCATCCCAATTCTCAGTACTGAGATCAGAAAAGAAAACAGTAGTGGTAAAGTTGTTGAAAGTCAACATATCTATTTAAGTAATTAATTATGGTTCTTGAGTATGTTTTTAAGGGGGTAAAAGGAAAAAATGCTCAAATTTAGTCTCTTGATACCATTGTGTTATACCAAATACCATTCCAATCATATTATGTTTATAGAATAGTGATATTGAGCTCTAGAAGAGCTTTACAAATCTCTAGTACTCTAGTAGCTAGTTTGGAAAAATCTATGTCCCTCAGATGCTTACAAGCATCTTTTAGCATTTTTTACTCCTTAGCTATAAGCTTGCAACCAATTTTGTCCAGCTCTATAATTACATCCTGCAGTTGATTGAACCATTTCCATAGAGAGTCATACTGTAGATCCTCAGTCCAGGTCTTGTTTTCACTCATTTTAGTAAAAAATGGTAATATACAATCCAAGATAGGTTCTAGGAGTTCTTTGTACTCCTTTATGCATAATAACTTCTTGGTTTTGCAAAAATGTAATTCTGGGGGGCAGGATACAAAGTAGAAATCATCTACTTTGTGCCAGCAAAGGTCTGCTTTGATGAGTCTATCATAGAGTTTGGTGAATGGGGTGGGTTCCATTCCTATCCTTTCCAGCAATGACTTCTCTATCACACTCTCCTTTTTCAGTAAGAGGCATTTAGCAAGAGTCTTGGTGTTTCTGATGGCAGGTATAGCTTAGAGGCAAAAGTGAGCACAATATCTCTAGTTCAGTGGATAAAGTATAGTGGGCAGAAACTATACTATAACTATACTAAAAGTGTTGTTATGAGAACCCCAAGAAGGAAACAGTCTCCTATGCATTTAAACACTTAATCCAAAATCTCAAGTCATACAATGAGATCAAGGTATAAATAACATGGGAACTTAGGTAACCAAATCATGTGACAAGGTCAAGTGACCATAGAACATTCTGAAAGATCATATGACCATAGACTAGTAGTAGTATAGCCATTGTAAAATAGTATAAGTAGTAGTCCAATCCAAGAAAGAACTCCATTGAGTTCTTCTTGAACATCTATCTAGGGTGATCACTAAAGACATTCACTGTCTATCGATAACATAAGAACTCAATATTACATCCAAGTACTGTTCATCTCAAACCCTGCTCAAAATCACTTAAAGGCGTAGTTGGCTTCATACTAGCCCTGCAAGTGATTTCTCCTACCATACCTATTCCTGTTATGAGAACCTCGATAACACAATGGAACAAAGACATAAACAGGATAGGGTCTTAGTGAGCCAAGTCACATGACAAGGTCAGGTGACCATGGAACATTCTGGAAAGAACATGTGACCATGGAACTCTAGGGTACAGCCACTGTAGTAATAGTATAAGTAGGGCTGCAATCCAACAAAGAACTCCATCGAGTTCTTTCTGAACATCCATCTAGGGTGACCACTAAGAACATTCACTGTTCCTCGGTAACAATTCCACACTCTTCCTTACTAGGGAGCACAGCACTCTCAAGCATCTTGGATAGCAGGCCCTAGCTGTAAAGGGGACTTCACTGTCAGTTAGGAACAGTGGGTAGATGGCCTGGACAAAGCTTGTATCCCTGCCTGAGACCTGACCTCTATACTGAATGGGCTCGTAATTAGTTCTTCACTATCAGCTCCATGCTACCAATCCATTGTGATTAGTCTATGCAGGGGAATGACAGGAACCTCTTAAAGGCCCACCTAGCTTAGAGATTCCCTTCTTAGGGATAATACTGTTTCACCCTTCTTAGTCAGTAGTCAGTCATAAGTACAGATGAAGAAGACCGCTCATTCTCCTATGAGGAGACATTGCTATCACCATTGCCATCACCATCACCAATGTCTCGCCAACAACAACAGCAACAGAGGGAACACCCTTCAGTGTCTGCCCTCCCCCCAAACTAGAAAGGAGCAACTTCTTGCCATGATTGCAATCCTGCAGTAGCAAGTCAATACTATGCTCCTTCAGCAACAAGAGAGCAGAGTGGAGGTTGCAAGACCTCAAGTTTTCAGTAGAAAGATGGAAGAGGTGAGCACGTTCATTAATGCAGCTTACCTATACATTAGGATGAAGATGACGGAAGAGGTAGCAGCAGCCCAGGTGGCCTGGGTATTGTTATATGTACAGGAAGGAATAGCAGAGACATGGAAGGACAACCTGTTGGATGAGCTGGCCAAGGGAGAGTCAGAGGTGGAATCAGTGGAGCAACTGTTTACAAAAATAAGGAACAACTTTGGGGAGACATTGGAAGAGGAGAAAAAGATAGAACAACTGAGAACAATTGAGCAAGGAGAGAGAACTTGTGACGAATATGTGCAGGAATTCAAAAATATTGCCAGGGAGAGCAGCTATGAGGGAAGACCCCTCATCAAAGAATTTAAACAAGGACTAAATGGGGCCATCAGGAGGAAGTTAGCCAAAGCAGAGGAACCACCAACTACCATTGGAGAGTGGCAAGAAAGGGTAGTGAGACTAGACAGAAACCAGAGATAGAGTAGGGCAGAAGAGAGAGTATTGGGGAGGAATGCGGCATGCCCAGGGGGAAATGCACAGCCAAGAGAAGGAGGATCATATGGGGGAAGAGGGGGACAAATAACATGGAGAACGGGAGGAGGGTACAGAGAAGGAGAAGGAGAAAATGTGTTTAATAGAAGGAGAACTCAAATGGATCCAAGAAGAGACCCAAATGCAATGGATATAGACAAAGGAAGAGGGGGAGACAGGATATGCTATGTGTGTGGGAAGTGGGGCCATATGGCCAAAAATTATTGGGAAAGGCATAAAGAAAGAGTAGTGGAAACACTACAGGAGTTGGCAAAAGAAAATGGAGGACAGTGAGCTCTTGGCTGGCCTCCAATAATCTATACAGTGTATTGTGCCCAGAAAAGCTGGGAAATAAATTCAATTGCACCAATACAACTGAGAGAGTAAGAGATGTG
>Ga0153989_1000242_pt1 | contig 14399 bp, 18 predicted proteins | sample TSNC073MetaG_FD_104701 | JGI IMG/M metagenome (GOLD analysis project Ga0153989, IMG submission 104701) | Attine ant fungus gardens microbial communities from North Carolina, USA - TSNC073 MetaG | ecosystem: Host-associated > Fungi > Mycelium > Unclassified | place: USA: North Carolina, Jones... | reverse complement strand
TCTATGCTACCACCAACTGTTGCCGTGAAACTTCGTCTGTGTAGCATCTCCCGTTCTCTAGCCGGCCACGATGGTATGTGTCTGGTTGGTGTCTGTAACTTTCAGGCCAGGCGCGTATTCATCCACCGTGATCCTGCTATTCCTCCAAAAACCGAGATCCTGGGGCCCCTCAGTGTGGGCTGATTACCAGTCTTCAAAAGTTCGAAACAATGATGTTGTTTTTCTTGCGAGAATCAAGATGGCCACCGATGACCTGGCTTTGCATCCCTCTCATGACCGATGGCTGCGAAGGTGAGGTGCGGTCTATTATTTTTAGTAATTCACTAATAAAATTACAGAAAGACAGGAAAGCCCTCACTGGGTCCAAGAATCATCAAATTCGTTCTGACCAAGTGAACAGCTGAATTTCGGGCTCATGAACTGTCCTGATGGCTCCAATGGCCAGGAATGCCATTGAACCAATATGAACATTGCGCCTGAGTAAAGAAACACTCTAAAGGCTCAGATTGAACAGGCTGTATAACTATTCATTCTCTGGGTAAGATCAAAGTTCATCATTCATACTTGATATTAATTCCAGTAGACATTAACATTAGAACTGGTGCAAACACTGTTCACAATAATGTTGTTAAGATTGAAGGTGTTGAATCATACAAGTAAATGTAAGTATAATATTGAATCAAATCCATCAGGAGAAAATAGTAAAGTGTTCTAAAGCTAGAACTCATAACTGTTTTTTCCTAATGGATGTGATTTAATATTATATTTACATTTACATGTTTTAAAATGATATCTTTAGTTTTAGCTACATTCTTGTAAATAGTTCTTGTAGCAGTTCTACTACTGATTAATGTCTACTAGAATCAATGCTAAGCATAAATAAAGGGCTTGGATCTTGTTCAAAGAATGAACAACTATATTACTTGTTTGATCTGAGCTTTCAAAGTTTCTCTTCGTTCAGGTACAATGCTTATATTGGTCTAATATCGTTTATGACCGAAGAAAATTGAGCTATTTCTATTGCCAAGTACTAACTGATTATCAATGGTATCTATTCTTTTAAATTAGACTTACAATTAAATAGTTACTTTGTAATCTTTTTCTAATTCTCTTCATTCTCTACAAGGATATTTTCTAATGAAACAAGAGAGATTTGTAGTATATTTGTTATACTAAAGAAAAATATCATGTTGCAGCCTTTGAGAGTAACTCAGGTTGCAACATTAAAGTGAAATTTGTTTTCTGGTTCCTTGCCTTGAAGCATGCTTCAGTACCTCCGCTCTCGGACATCATAAATGCCCACGATCGTAATCGCCTCCGTGGCGGCAGTTTTGATCATAGTTTTGATCCCTGTCGTGGTCCCTACAACGATCGTAGTCGCAGCCACTTCCACCACCGCGTCTCCTGCCCTCGTAGTCGCGAGCATAACGGCTATCATAAGGCTCACGATTGTATGTAGTCTACAACATCCAGGTGATCAATTTTACAATAGACAGAGCAGAAGCGCACTCACGTTCATTTCTCTTGGGAGGTCCGCAGTAACGCCCTGGAGTGGATGTTCTTGCCCGAGCTTGTCCATCACAAACTTCAAATGTCGGAGCTTGGCGACATTGGGAAGGCTCACTTTTTCCGCTGATTATTTGGCCCCTAATATCGGCAGAGTTGAGTGATGGTAGCTTCTTCTTCGGCAGCCTCCATCGTCACAGAGCCTCGCGACTCACGAGAATGTGGGTCATCCATGATATGGATCTCGTGAGTGGTGCACAAGCTAGCAAGACTCACCCTGCCGACTTTGGCAAAAATGGCTTCCAGCCCATTGTTGTGGACTTTGCAATCCAAATTAGCAATGTGAAGGTTATTGCCTGGATTTGGCTATCATCGGAAGGGCGCGAGCTGTTTGAAACGGCAGAGCGAAACATCAGCTATATGAGTATGATGATCGTAGAATAGAGCAGCATGAGACTCACGCCTGTCGTTGGCATTCCGACCTGGCTTCTGCCCCTCGAAGGACGCCCAGGGCCTTTTCCGCTCCTAGCTCTAGTAAAGGGGGATGCACCTTTGCCCGTCGGGAGCACTGATAGTACCCACAGCGACAGCAGTACCTGGTAGCTCAAATTCAGTAAATAAAGAGTACGTCGAGTACAACATTACCATCGGAAGGGGCGTTTCCCAATGTCATATCAGTGAAAATGCTGATACCACTTGAAGGAGAAATGTCCTGAGACTGCTAGGCTGGCGAGTGGAAATGAATCAAATGTCAGGTCGTGTCATGGTTTTCGATGCCAAAATTGAGTGTGGGCAGGAAAGAATGTGGATGGATTGTAGGAGAAACCTAAAACTTCTCTCCGCTCAACATCGCACGTTGGCCAATAGCCAACGGAGAAAATCATTGCGCCGGCAGAGTTTGCTGGCAGAAAGGAGACTAGTTGATGCTGTTGGCAGTGACGAAGTGATTGTACTGGAAGCTGTTAGGGAGAGGCGAAAGGAATTGCAAGTCAATGCTGGCGCAATCAGATAATTAAGGGCTCGGAGAAGTGATTCGACCTTCTGCGGGTGCGGCGGACGAGAACAGTATGTCTACAAAGGTTAAAGATACAATTTCTTGGCAGGTAACGGATTAGCTGCACTTACTTGGAAACATTCAACTTCCTGAACCTCGACATACCACTCTTTACCAGTCGCTACCATCGTCATCCTCACTAGGTTTCTTGTCTCCTTCTGGCGGCAGCAGTCTCCTCAACTTGACTCACATCTACTCAATAACAACCACCATAATTCCTCAAAATCAATTTGGTAAGGACAGTTAATGGTGGACATTCGGTTATGATTGTAGAGTGGGAGTCTTCGGGATATTGGGCCGACCTGTGAGCTTGAGCGATGGTGAGATTATCTGCCTTGGTTGCAGATGCATGACCTTCGCTCACTAGCTCTACTAAAGTTCACATTTTGCTCCCATCCAACAACAGCAGGAATTCATCGAGTTTTGGGAATTCAGGAGGAACGCAAATGTCACCTAGACGAATCTGAGGACGAAGCATCCGCCATCACGGAAGAAAACACCCACCTCACGTTCATCTAAATCCAAGCTGATCCAGAATCAGCGTTCAAGATTCATAACTTTATTCGTCGCATCCAAAGTCTCGAACCCTGAACCTGGCAGTCCCAACACCATCGCTCGTTGCTCTAAACAAATTTCTCAGCACCCAATCATCCCTCGTAAGTCCACGAACCTAGATACAACACTGTACTTGACACCATGTAGATTGAGATGCGGTGAACGTCGTTCCGAGACATCTTGTCCGATTCCGTTGACTTTTTGTCGCGAGAGTCCCAGAAGGGCATAAAAGCTCCACCTTCGAGTGGGAAACTCATTAGGATCCTCGGCCGCACAACGAGGTGGTGTTGGACGAGGATGCCAACCAGTATCTACCCAGCGCCTTCGGAACAATAGATCCCCAGCTTTGTTGTATACGAGTATTTTGAGCTTATTGATCGTTAGGGAGCGGTCATAAGCGCTGTCTTGGCGGTAGCTTGAAGAATGGTCAATCCGATCTGGGGTAAGATTTCTTGTGTCATGACTTTTGAAGCTTTCGTTCTTGCTCACAGAACATATCCTCGACAACATGGCACAAAGACCTGGATTGTAATCAAACATCATCACTTAGCTCAAGTCGTCGAATCATCACGAAGGAAAGAAATGAGAAACTTACCCTGGGACAGCACCCGCGTGGTAACGCACGCACTTGATATGGAATCACATCACCTATTCAATGATCATGAGTTGAAGGGGAAAACTCTTTCAAAACTCTTTCAGATTGATACATTGCAGCTATCCTCTTGTTCTGGTTGAGATGTCGCATGCGAAGATGGTGATTTCTTACGTCCCAAGAAATTAACCCCTCCTGTGAATAGCTAACTGTGGGGAAAAGTAGTTTCGCAAATACACTGAGACTTTAACTAAGATAAGCATTTGAAGCACAAATCAAAGAGTCATCAACGTATCGGACACAATAACCTATTGATCAAAAAACGGAGTGTAGAGTTAACAATTTCAGTACTGATTACAGCGTAACAAGAGCGAAAAAAAATCAACAACTTAGAACAATTATCGAGTTACACTGGATTATAGCTCCCTAAAACACGATCAGCACGTCCAATATCATCCGACAGATGAGTAGATACGTACAAATTCTTGCCTGCCAGTCACCACTTCCTGTGGCTAAGATGCTCCCCGCAGGACTCAGATCGATGGAAATAACTAGTTGTGAGTCAGCAAAAATGTTGCCAGGAACCTGTCAAGCAATATATACCCGAATTTTTGTGTCCTTGGAGCATACATTGTACAACAGCACTTTTTGCATCCCAGAATTGCACACCACGATCCTTGGATCCTGAAACGACCCACTGACCATCATGAGATACAGCAACGCTCAGCACGTAATCCTGATTTATACATGGTCGTCAGTCCCAATACTAGACCGTAAATAGGAAATGTACCTTGTGACCAGTGAAGTTCATCGTGCAAGGACTGCTCTTATCGTCCCTCTTTCCGTCCGACTTACGCTTTGCAACAGCACCCATACCACTGAGGTCCCAAAACTTCAGTGTCTTGTCCAAGCTTCCACTCACAAGGCCCTTTCCGTCAGGGGTGAAGGCAACGCTGTAGACGCTATCCCTGTGTCCGCGCAACCTCTCCACCAATTGTCCAGTCGAGACATCCCAAATGCGCACAACTGTGTCCAAGCTCCCGGCAGCGACGTATTGACCATTAGGACTGATGGCAACGGAGGTGACGCCAGCATCATTGTTCAATGAATCGTGGTCATTGATAGTAAGAACTTTCGAGGTTCCGTCAACCATATCCCAAATCCTGGCGGTTTTATCGCCCGATCCAGAAACGATAAGCCGCCCATCGGTGGAGAAATCAAGAGAGTAGATTTCTTGTTGGTGACCATCAAAAACGTTGCGGATGCGCTTCTTTGCGATATCCCAGATCTTGGACGTACGTCAGTTGGGAGCAGGAAACCTCAGAAACTAGATGACGTACTCGTATTTGTTTGTCTTCAGCTCCGGTGGCAAGATATTTACCATCTGGGCTGAAACAAACACTCCGGATATATAGGTCACCTGCTTTCCCCGCAGTATCATCGACGAGTACACTGGAACACTTTTCTGTGAGCAGAGGCAATGACTGGAGTATATGAAATAGCCAACCAAGTCTTCTGGCCAGTCTTGGTATCGTAAATCTGCGCCGTCCGGTTGCACCCTGTAGCGAGATATTTTCCATCGGTCGAGAATCTGACACAACAGACGACACTGGGAATACAAACATCAGAATATTGACTATCCCGCAACAGAATGAAGATTAGTGCACCTCTCATGCATCAGCGTGTGCACCAGCGACACTTCCAACTGCCTCGTGGCCTTGGGATTGAAGATGGCAAACCAATCAGTCCCTTCTTTCTTGTGTTCGGGGGGCACAGAGTGAATATCAAGATCATCAAGAAAAGTCTGATTACCACCAGCAGATGGTGCAGCAGGGCTGACGCCAGGACCTGTTGTGGGGTGGCCCGGTGGACCAGGGAGCGTAGGAGCGCCAGGTCCCGTATGAAGCCCATGACTAGGCTCTGCAGAACCGGTTGGCGTAGGTCCTCCATAGACACCTGGACCGGAAGGGGGTGGAAGTTTCGGAGTAGGTCCTCCACTCGAGGAGCCAACACCGGTGTTAGGGAGCGATGGGCTATATGTATCTGAACCAATGAGTTGACCATGATCATAGAGGACTAGGAACCACTTGACTAGAGGAACTCACCAGAAGCCTTGAGCCTATCGTTCTTGACTCTTTTTGGATCACTAGGTCTCTCTCTCTCCCTCTCTCTGTTGTCACGCTCTCGGTCACGCTCTCGATCTCGTTCACTCCTCTCACGATCAGTCGATGGTCCCATGCCCCTTTCTGCACCAAGAGGTCCCAGAGCAGACCTTTCCCCGCCTCTCGGGTCTCGTTCCACCGGCCTGTCTCGGGAATAGTCCCTACTGTAGGGTGTTGGCTCACTACCAGTCGGATATGGGGGACCACTTGCAACGTGGGCTGTAACAGGGAGAATCTGACTCGGGGCACCGGGGCCAACAGTAGCACCAGACCCTGGTTGACTCGCATTAGCTATAGTTGTAGCCGCTGCTAGTTGTTGTTTAGTAACCGAGAGCTCAGACCTCGCCCTGGCCAGCTCCTCTTCAAAGTGTTGCCGTACTTTATTGTGTTGTGACTCGAGATCATAGAGCGATTGCCTGATTATGTTCAGTTCGTTAACTTGTTGTACGACTACGTGCTGAGGCGTGAGAATCAGGAATTTGGTGATATGTCTGTAACATACCCTTTCCTTCAATTTCCTCCTTCTGGCCTCGTGCCGCGTTCACTTCTGTCTGAAGGGCTTCGAATTCTTCTCTGATCCTGTCAAATGACTCATTAAGACGGAGATGGCTGTGAGGTTGGTTGGGTCCCTGCGTTGGAGGGCCTGTTGGTTGAAGGCTACGGTGCTAATAAAAAAGCCATGAGCAAAAAAACAATGGATTAAGTTTAAAAATTACATTGTAAATTGTGTTCGTGGACATTCAGGAAATGCTGTGGCCTCTTTGGTCGAAGGAATGCGAAATGATGGCTGGCTGAGACAAAGCCTTATATATCCACAAAATCGATCGTTCCCACGCTCAAGTTGCCGCCGGCTCTTTTGTTATCCTTTTGTCATCCCTGCCAAGCATCGGAAATTTCTCCAACAACACATAATTTTCACAAGAAAACGTCTTTACTGAGCCCTGGAGATGAAATACTAGAGAACCCAACCCAGATCCAATCCCCCGATCCATGCTGAGGTACAGCCACATCAGATATGCTATTTATATGGTGCCTTCTATTCGACGCTTCTCCCAGTACGTTCCATGTGGCCACTCGTATTCCGCGATACTCGATTCATGCATCTCAATGCTGAAAGAGGTTTAGGGCAATGCCAACTCCATCTGCAGCATGGAGCTCACCTGTATCCTTCATTAGGATTGTTAGGAACGTTATAGCGGCCCTTTTCGTTGATCGAACACGGGTTGATGAAGTGCTCATGCAGGTGGTCAACATATTCTAGTACATTCCGTTCCATTGTACCGGAAACGGAAATGTAGTCAATCAAGCTGTCCATGCCATTCGGTATCAAGAATGCTGGATCACTAGATCATTACGCACCTCAAATGAATGACATACTCGCACAGTCCCACACCACCTGCATGGGGGCAGACGATAACTCCAAATTTGGCTGCCATCAAGAGCACGCTCAGAACCTCACTAACACCCGCAAGTCTGCAAGAGTCAATCTGACAAACATCGATAGCCTCGGCTTGAAGTAGTTGCTTGAATATCATCCTATTGTGAGCGTGTTCTCCTGTAGCTACTCCTATTCCGTGGGGTTTCAAAGCCTTGCGGATGGCCGCATGACCCAGAACATCATCTGGGGCGGTGGGTTCTTCAATGAACCTATATATACATAAACATGAATCAAGAAACATCGTACTTCAACATTCTGCCCTTACCAAGGTTTAATCTCTTTTAATTTAGTCACATAGTCAATTGCCTGTGGGACATCCCAAACTTGATTTGCATCAATCATCAAGACACTTCCAGTTGGCCCTGCATTTTTTCCTGCTAACCTAGTGCTTTGCGGGTCGTGTTTGGTGACAACATATTGTGGATCATCGATGATGGAACGGATGAGTTTGCCACGTCTGAGGTCATCGTCGACATTGGCTCCAACTTTCATCTTGAAATGGTTGAACCCAGCAGCGAGGGCCTCCTTGGTCAAACGGGCGACCTTTTCATCAGTATAGCCTATCGGCGACATTGAGTAGGGTGAGAGAGTACCTCAGATAGGATCACGTACCTAACCAACCAGCGGAGGTAACATATGCAGGGTAACTATCACACCCATTAGCACTGCCTGGGGAAGCACGACTTGACCTCACTCACCCTAATTCTCGTACTTTAGCCTCTCGATCCTTCTTGCCAGCCTCTTTCGCTTTCAACATCTCAGTCGCCTCCTCCTTTGTGATGGCATCGGAAATATACCTCCACGCTGCCGCCTTCACCAGCTCTTCCTACACAATAATTCATGGGTGGATCAAAGACTGCCCCTATAACCAAATAATCCCACTTACAGGTGTGAAATCAACAATAAGCTTCCATAGCGGCTTCTTCCTGCTCCTCGCAAACAAATCCCATAATGCATTATCCACAGCACCAAGCGCGATGTGCACAACTCCCTTCTCAGGGCCAATCCATCTCAACTGCGGATCGGCATTCAGGTACTCCCAAGTTTTACCCATATTGGCAAATAACTCTTCTATATCTTTACCCACAAGTCTTTGCGCAAGCTGATGAATAGCCGCACAGACGATGTCATTCCCGCGACCGATAGTGAAAGTCATGCCGTAACCTGTAAGACTAGGGTCGGAAGTGAAAAGGGCGACGTAGGCAGAGGAATAGTCGCAATCGGTGTTCCTGTCGTGGTATAGAAATTAGGTATTTCATGCAGGGCTGCCAAGCAGGATAGAACGTCAGCGTACATGGCATCGGTGCCATCTCCCGTCAACGAGGTAGGAAACCTCACATCTGCACAGAATGTTTACCAATCTACCCTGATATTGTCAAACACTAAAAAAAACATACCATGACTCGTAAAACTCGTAATCTTAACCATCTCTCAATCAAAACTAGATAGTTCAAATCTCCTCGAAGATCAGTAGGTCGAGTCCAGGAAGTGGAAGGTCGGATGGAAAATATTTCCACGCACACCATCATAAACTTTTATATAGTGCATGATAAACACATTTCCACTCATTCCATCGTGACCAGTTGCTCTGGGAAGAAGACGACCGGAACGCGAGTAGGGAAATGATTCCGCTCTATTCAGGTATCGGCCCGCCCGGACCGTTGATTAGCCGACTGAGTACACAAATCAGATTTATTGCAGCCCCAGGCAAAGTCCAAGTTGAAAAAAGCCTTATTCCCACAGCCTTTGTAAAGCTGAAATTTTCAGAGAAATTTGCAAACTCAAAAATTGCCCCCTATAACCCCTCCATCGACTGGTCCCAGTATCTCTATGAAGGCAGCTTTTTGAGGGTTGACATCACAGCTGCCGTTGCCTCAAATAAAGTTCAAGATAATATCCAATATAGTTCTTACACCACAACAAGCTGTACTATTCGAACTTCACACTGCAAAAAAATCTTAGTGTGATAGATGTCATGTTCAAACATGATGAAACCAAAAAAAACTATAGCAGGATATTGATTAGACCCACTAGGTAAAAAAAAGTAGTTTATCAGTCTATCCCTACCCTGAATTGACCGAGAATATCACCTCAAGTGTGTTGTATTTAGATAGACAAAAGAACTCAGTGTAAACACGCGAGTCTTACCTCAACTACCTATTTATCTATCTATCCAAAGCGAAACATCTGATCTACATCAAACATCAAGACATGATACAAAACCTAGTTTAGTTTTAGTGTGGCACTCAGAAACTCAAGGCCCACCTGGGGTTATTCACACTTGGAGCAAAGAAGGAAGGATACACCCTTCTCCCTGATCTAAAGGTGTGCGCGTGTGCGGAGGAGGGGGCTAGGGTTAAAGATCATCAATCTTTGATGGACCCTAAAATAAAAACCCCAACCCTTCAAGGGGAAGGACGAAAAAAAAACAGGCAAATCCATTCAAGTGGTAGCACATGTGATCGCAAACCCAAACAAGTTCGCTAAAACAATCCCAAGAATCCATCTGAAATCCACCCACGCCCTTGACGGAGACATCACATCAACCACGTCAAAGAAAAAATTTCGAAAAAAACTTTTTAGAACTCTAAACTTGGAGCCAAGCTCTTCTAGTCTGATCCTCCGGATTTACGCACTTCAGGGTTAGATTATATGTAACGATTATTAAATCATGTTTCTCGCGGAGCTGGTAGAAAAATCACGCCTGCCGGTTGTCTACGCATTACAAAAATGTGACATTGTATATACCTCAGATAGGCTCACAAGCATTACTACACTAAATTGACACACAAAAAAATATCGAAACAGGACCCAATGAAACTTACACATATTCACACAGGCAACTGGTATTGCCGAAAGGGTATATCGACGTGAGTAAGCTATATGACCGTCAAAGAGGAGATAGTGGTTTATCTGGTTGGCGACCTCGTAATCTCTTGATAAATCAGAACTACCAATCCGTGAGTCAGCACTGTCGACAGAGAGTTGAGATCATTGATACCTTTCAATTGCTCTTTCTTCAAGGGTTCACCATTGTCAAAATCGAAAAACGACGGATCAAGTGGAGCAGCGTCAGGCTCGTCTTGGGGATCATGATAAGGCTATGTTATCATGAGTCAAGATCCAATGAAGGTACAAGATGCAGCATACTGCCAAGTAAGGATGCTGGAGCGCCTCTTCTACTGTAATGCGGCGTTTGGGACTGAAGGTGAGGCATTTTTCCATCAGATCGACAGCGAGGGGATTTGCCTTTGTGAACACATCTCGGAAATTGACTCGCTTCCTGAATGGGAGCGCACGTAGGTATTCTCTAGACCGAGCAGATGAGATAGCATAGAAATCATCGATCGAGGGCGTGCCAAGGGTATCAAGGATGAGAGACAGTTGATGATGATCTTATGTATAAAATATTAATGAGATCAGATGACAGGCTTAGCTCCAAAGATACTTACAATCTCGACCGGGGAAGAGGGGTTTGCCGCTTAACATCTCGGCAAGTACACATCCTACTGACCACATATCAATAGCACGGGTATATTGTTTGAACGTGAGCATGACTTCTGGCGCTCGATACCATCTATTCTCAACTTGAACAGGCGTACAATGCGGGGAACGGAGCAAGCATACCGAGTAGCAACATATTCTGTCATGAACGTATTGTCATTAGCAAGGTTTGGAGGCGGACGCGCCGAGCGAGCGAGGCCGAAATCGCATATCTTGGGACAATGAGCGCGAACTACGACAGACAAGAATAAAGGAGGACCTTGAGATCGCAATTCGCGTTCAAGAGAAGATTCGAAGGCTTGAGATCACGATGAAGAACATCGGCAGAGTGGAGGGCTTTGAGGGCTCGAAGCGTCTTGGGTAAATTGGATCAGGGTGTCGGCCGAGCGGGGCAGGTTGACGACTGACCTGGTATATAAAGTATTGGCAATGGTCATCGCTCAGCTCCTGGGTACGGATAACACGATGAAGGTCAGTCTCCATGAGCTCCTGGACAAGGTAAACCTCGGTGAACTGGTATATATTGCGGGGCTTGAGGATATCGAGGATAGAGATGATGTTTTCGTGATGAAAGTGTCTGAGGAGTTTTATTTCACGGAGAGTTCGGAGACAGAACATAGTGTGGTCGAAGGGAGTGATGCGTTTGATAGCGACTTTGCGTTGAGTGAGCATGTGGGTTGCGGAGCTGGAGATGATCAGCGGTGAGTTGTAGTGGAGGAATACAAAGGAGTAGAACATGCCAAACAACGCCGTAGGCACCTTCGCCAATGACCTCGGCCGGCTGGTAGCCGGCGTCGAGGAGCGACTGGCGCATGTGGTCATCCATCGGAATGGTCGACTTGTCTTGCGGCCCTGCTGCTTTATATCACTCCCGAGTGTAACTGTCACGCTTTCCCGAGTATACTGCGTTAGATCCCGAGCCAATCGGATCACTTCGCCGTCGTCATCCCCATTCCAACTAATAATTTCTTTTTGATGAATCCCGCCTCTTATTGTCGACTACATTTCCGGCCACATGGTCGCTTTTTATCCTTCCAAATGAGGACCTTTTTTCCATTTCATCTCAAAATTTACGCTTGAGTCATTATCATTCACACTGGTTCTTTCTACTTGTTATGGATCCCGTGTACGCAGGATCCGGAACAAGCTAGCATTTTTAAACGGTCACATCATTGTGCGATCATCTTTTGAACCTCCGTTCAACTTCTTCCGCCGATGGCATACTGTCGGCCGTCCCGGCCCGCTCAACACACATTGCTGCTGCTCTCGTCGCCACCGTCAGAAGACTTACAACATCTGTCTCCCGTACTTTTTTTTTGATCCAGGTTCATAAGTTCTGCAACAAAGTAACCAGTAAATGTATCCCCCGCACCTGTCGTGTCCACTGCCGGGCCCTGCAGCGGCGTAGCTGGCACAAATACGACTTGCAGGCCGGGAATCGAAGCTAATACACCCTTGGGTCCCAACGTACACACGATTCGCGTTCTGGCAAGAGCACTTTGTTGGGTTAATTCTCCTAAAGTCTGGGCGATATCCTCCGGAGGATTCTGTTGTACCAACGATGCGTGTAGATCTCGTGCTTCCAAGTGGTTGACGATCAACCAGTCGACTTTGTTCCACGGGAATCGAGCTATTTCATCGTCTTTCAACATGGGTGAAGGATTAAAAATGGTCGTCAGTCCGTTGGCCGACTCAAGTGCCTTGATGGTCGATTTGAGTGTGATTTCGTTTTGTAAAAGAAGATGAGTTGTCCCTGTGGGCCATGGTTTCTCCTCGTCTTCAATCATTTCGCTGTGGTTTGCTCCGTTAAATAGAACTGCCATCGGTTAATGTCATCTTCCCTTTTAAACATGTTCACATTTTACGTACCGATACTGTTTTCACCATCGTCAGCAACCTGAATGATAGCCCTCCCAGTCGCTTTCACCTACGAATAAAAAATTAAAAAATGCTCAACAAACCATGTCACCCCTCCTTTTGACCTACTGGATCCAGAAACAACGTGTCATTCTTCAAACCCCAACGCGTCCACAACTTGTCTTTCAATGCTCTCCCAGATTCATCATCTCCAACCGTTCCATAAAAGCTGACTTTATCCTGACCAGCAGCAAGTGAAACTGCAACAGCTTGATTAAATCCTTTCCCTCCCATCCTTTGCTGAAATCCATGTGAAGAGATCGTTTCTCCCGGTTTCGAGATATGCGGTACTAGAGATAATATATATATGAGTTCTCTCACCCTTCGCGTTCAAGGTGTTTTGAGACGACTCCACCGCTGTAGTATTCATCGAGATCTACATCATCGAGATCAACGGAAATAATCGGTTTCGACATGCCACGACGACATACTGATAGAACCTCGGACCAAACAATGAGCCATCCCACAAGAATATTCCAAGAGAAGTTGAATCGGGAAATCGAAATAGGATTGTTGTTCACGCCAAGCTTCTATCAAACTTCATCTTATCTAATCGTACTCTTTGACAAAAGCAAAAAAAGCGAAATCTTCATTCCAATGAGATAAGTATCCCATAGACTACGACTCTCTGCATGCTGCTGCTGTGCTGCCACTGCTATTGTCGTTTTTTTATTCATTTCCAAGATATTCTCAGAAAACGAAAACGGGCAATTAAAAAAGGGCAATAAAAAACAGACTCGACATAAACCATTTTTATTTTTTAAAAAAGCATCATTGGTCCAGTATGAAATTAGACGATGCTTTGAACAAACACAACTCCTATCACACTTTGAAAACAAGAGCAAGAAAATGCAAGGCAAAAGAAAAAGAGTCCTGAGGGGTAAAAGAAAGAAAGAAAGAAAGAAAGAAAAATCAAAAAGCGAGAGCAAACACAACATGCGACGCGCGTACGAATCATCCCTGCATTAAAAAAAATTCGGATCACAAAAAACAGATAATATGACAAGATCGCGGAATTACAATTGAAATGCAATGCACAAATATTAGCACAAAGCAGTGCGCCGAGGAGACAAAGATAATGAATAGTCAGACATCAATGAAACCAAGACTTACATGAAAAATGTTTTGCGAGAGAAAAAGAAAAAAATTCGACCATTACTTTACAAATAACACGAGAGGAGATTGGACTGTTATGTGACGACTACCAAAAAAAAGCATAGATAAAGTCCTTATAGGAAAGAGAACGCTCGCCTGAAGAACAACGGGGAGAAGGAGACACTCAAATGATCCAAGCAGGGATGATAATATATATGACCCCCTCCCCGTCTCCTTTTTTTCTCTATTTTTTCTCTGAGGGCCCAGCCACATCCACAGAATCATGGCACTCAATTATTATCCATCGGGAATAACTCATCATCATCCTCCCGCGTTTTAAATGAACTACTAGCAAACAAGCACACCTTGAGCATCGAACCCATCAAAAACAGATTTATACAACCCGAAGACGTACCTGCCAGTGGTGGTAGCTTCCTTCATCAATCCAGCTGGCGTGGGTCCACTCGACACAGAACCTCCTTTCGCGACAACCGAGTAATTTAATTTTGAGTAGAAAGAATCGAGACCTGAGCTGGCACTAGCCACACCACTCGCATACCCAGAAGTAGACATCAC
>Ga0153989_1000241_pt1 | contig 14524 bp, 8 predicted proteins | sample TSNC073MetaG_FD_104701 | JGI IMG/M metagenome (GOLD analysis project Ga0153989, IMG submission 104701) | Attine ant fungus gardens microbial communities from North Carolina, USA - TSNC073 MetaG | ecosystem: Host-associated > Fungi > Mycelium > Unclassified | place: USA: North Carolina, Jones Lake... | reverse complement strand
GTGCCAGTCCTCCGGTACTCCGGCGTGGAAGTCGGAACCGTTCACCCTGATCACCCCTGACGTCTCGATAACGGGACCACAACGATCGCTGTCGTTGCCTGTAATTACAGCGGTGTCATTCGCCGGAGTCAAGTCGCGGATCATAGAAGCCACTGACCGTTCCGGCGTGTCATGTCCCCCGTACGGGCGTGTCGCGCCCGGTCTGTCGGGACTTCGGGGGACAAGGGGCGGCCTGGGTGGACCCTCAGCCGACGGTGCGGCGGGCCTCCCAGGCGCTCGTGACCATCTGGTCGAGCGTGTGCCGCATCGCCCACTCCAGGTCCCGCGCCGCGGCCTCGCCCGTCGCCACGATCCGCGCCGGGTCCCCCGGACGGCGCGGCGCGATCTCGGGTTCGAACGCGATCCCGGTCGCCGCCGCCATGGCGTCCATGATCTGCCGCACGCTCACCCCGTCACCGCTGCCGAGGTTGTACGCACGCTCGAGCGGCTCCCCCGCCTCGAGCTTCCGCGCCGCGACCGCGTGGGAGTGTGCCAGGTCCGCGACGTGCACGTAGTCGCGCACGCACGTGCCGTCCGGCGTGTCGTAGTCGTCGCCGTTGATCCGCGGCGTCCGGCCGGCCAGCAGCGCGTCGAACACCAGCGGGAACAGGTTGTGCGGGCTGGCGTCGTACAGGTCCGGCTCCCCCGACCCGACCACGTTGAAGTACCGCAACGACGTCGTGGTGAACCCCGCAGCGACCTCCATGTCGCGCAGCAGCCACTCCCCGATCAGCTTCGACTCCCCGTACGGCGACTCCGGGGCCTTCGGGGTGTCCTCGACGACCAGGTCGACGTCCGGGGTGCCGTACACGGCAGCGCTCGACGAGAAGACCGCCTTCGTGACACCGTTCTCCGCCATCGCCCGGAGCAGCGTCGCCATCCCGGTGACGTTCTGCTCGTACGTGTGCAGCGGCCGCTCCACCGACACCCCGGCGTACTTGAAGCCCGCCACGTGCACCACGCCGGTGACCCCGTGCTCGCGCAGCGTCCGGCCGAGCAGCGCACCGTCGAGGACCGTGCCCTCGACGAACGGGACGTCCTCCGGCACGAACGCCCGGAACCCGCTCGACAGGTCGTCGAACGCGACCGTGTCCAGGCCCGCTCCCCGGAGCGCGCGGACGACGTGGGACCCGATGTACCCGGCAGCGCCGGTGACCAGCCAACTCATGCCGCCACGCTATCGGACCGGAGTCCGCCGGTCGGCGGTGCGCGGTCGGCGGCGCGCGGTCGGCGGCGCGCGGTCGGCGGCTCGGTGCGGCCTACGCGCCGGTCGCGATGAAGACGGTCGACGGGTGGCCGCTGCCGCCGTCGGCCTCCACCGTGACGTCGCCCTCGTCCGGCGTGATGTAGCAGGACTCGCCCTGTCGCAGGAGCGTCGCCGACGTCGCCCCCACGAGCGTCACGGCACCGGCGGTGCAGATCGCGATCGACGGACCGACGAGCGGCACCACCCCGCCGGTCCCGGGGCCCACCGGTCGGCCGTCGCCGCCCACGCGGAGCAGCGCGAAGCCGACGCCCTCCGGCGCGAACCGCTCGACGCCGGGGGCGATCCGCACCGGCTCGAGCACCGGCGCCGGGTACGCGGTGAAGTCGAGGACACGCAGGAGCTCCGGCACGTCGACGTGCTTCGGGGTGAGGCCACCGCGCAGGACGTTGTCCGAGGGCGCCATCAGCTCGATGCCGAGCCCGTCGAGGTACGCGTGGATGTTCCCGGCGGGCAGGTACATCGCCTCGCCCGCCGCGAGCGTCACCCGGTGCATCAGCAGCGACACCACGACGCCCGGGTCGCCGGGGTAGCTGGCTGCGAGGTCCCGGACCGTCGCGGTGTTCGGGGTGAGCGCCTCGTCCGGGAGCGCGGCGGCGAGGTCGCTGACCGCCTGCACGATCGCCTGCGCAGAGGAGTCCGCGGTCTCGAGCCACCGCACGGTGTCCTCGAGGCCGTGCTGCAGGTGCACGGTGAGCGGACCGAGCCGCCCCGAGCCGGCGTCGAGGGTCTCGACCTCGGCGAGGGTCTCCTCGACGGGACGGAAGCCGCTGAGTGCCTCGAACCGCTCGCTCAGCGCCACGACGAGCTCGGGCTTCGGGAACGGGTCCTTGTAGTTCCGCGCCGGGTCGTCGATCGGGACCCCGGCCGCTTCCTCGCGCGCGAAGCCCTCCCGCGCCTGCTCCGGCGTCGGGTGCGCCTGGAGCGACAGCGGGGCCGCCGCCGCGAGGACCTTGAGGAGGAACGGCAGCCCGCTGCGGTCGGGTCCGAGGGCGTCCTGCGGTTCCTCGTCGATCCAGTCCAGGAGCGTGTCGGCCCCGCCGACCATCGCCGGGTTGACCACGACGCTCGGGCTGCCCGGGTGCGCGCCGAGCCAGAGCTCCGCCTGCGGGGCGCCGGTGACGGTGCGGCCGAGGAGTTCGGGGATCGCGGTGACGGATCCCCAGGCGTAGTCGCGGGGCGTGTTCGTGATGCCGAGGAACATGGGGCCGAGCCTATCGGCGGTCACATTAGACTCTCCCGCGATGCCAGCAAGCACGGCGGAGGCGCCCACCCGACGCAGCCTCCGGACCTCCGCCCCCGGGACGAACGACCCGACCCGGTGGGACATCCAGGGGCTCCGCGCCTTCGCGGTCCTCGCGGTCGTCCTCTACCACCTGTGGCCGAACCGGCTGCCCGGCGGCTTCGTCGGCGTCGACGTCTTCTTCGTCATCTCCGGCTTCCTGATCACCGGGCACCTCCTCCGCGAGCTCACCGCGACCGGCCGGATCGGCCTCGCCGGGTTCTGGTCCCGGCGGGCGAAGCGGCTCCTGCCCGGCGCCTTCCTGACGATCCTCGCCACCGGCACCGCCGTGCTGCTGTGGGTCCCGAGCGCCCTCTGGGGCCAGTACGGGCGCGAACTCATCGCCTCGACCGTGTACGTGCAGAACTGGCAGTTGGCGGCGGACTCGGTCGACTACCTGGCGCAGGGCAACCAGGCCTCCCCGTTCCAGCACTTCTGGTCGCTGTCGGTCGAGGAGCAGTTCTACATCGCCCTCCCGCTCCTCCTGCTCGCCGCGCTGTGGATCGCCGCCCGGACCCGCCGTCGCGGCACGTCGCCCGTGGTGGTCGCCCAGGTCGTGCTCGGCGCCGTGGTCGTCCTGTCGCTCGCGTGGAGCATCGTGCAGACCCACACGGCGTCCGGCGTCGCGTACTTCTCCACGGCGACGCGCGCGTGGGAGTTCGCCCTGGGCGGCCTCGCGGCCACGATCCCGCTGACCGCGCCGCGCACCCTCCCGGCCCGGACGGTGCGGGTGGTCGGCGCCTGGCTCGGTGCCGTGGGCCTGCTCGTGTCGCTCGTCGTGATCACCGGCTCGACGCCGTTCCCCGGGATCGCCGCGGCCCTGCCGGTCCTCTCCGCGACCCTCGTCGTCCTGTTCGGCGGGCACTCGGGGCTGCAGCGGATCGGACGGTTCGCGCCGATCGGCTTCCTCGGGCGCATCTCCTACGCGGTGTACCTCTGGCACTGGCCGGCCGTCGTGATCCTGCCGATCGCCCTCCGGCACGAGCTCACGACGAAGGACAAGCTGGCGATCCTCGTCGGCGCGCTCGTCATCGCGTCGATCACCACGCTGTGCATCGAGGAGCCGCTCCGGTTCTCCCGCTGGGTGAAGGCGCTGCGCCCCCGTCGGGTCGCCCTGCTCGGCGCGCTGAGCACCGTCGTCGTGGTGGCGCTCGGCGTCGCCTCCCTCACCGCCCTGCACGTCCAGCAGGTCCAGGCGGCCGAGTTCGCGAAGCACCTCAGCAGCGGCGACGTCCGGTGCTTCGGCGCCGCAGCGTTGATCTCCTCCAGCGACCCGTGCGTCAACCCCGCGCTCGCCGACGTCCGGGTCCCGGCCGCCGCGAACGCCCTCGACGACGACGCGAACCGGCCCGCGTGCTGGTCGAACGACTCCAGTGCCTTCAACGTGTGCGAGCTCGGCCCGAAGCACGGGTACACGAAGCACCTCATCGCGATCGGCGACTCGCACAACAACGTGCTGGTCGACGCCTACGAGCGGATCGCGACGGCGGAGAACTGGCGGATCGACGTCGCCGGCCACCAGAGCTGCTACCTCACCACGGCCGTCCAGCAGGCCGGATCCGCGAAGCAGGTCGCGGACTGCAACGCGTGGAAGCAGAACGCGATGGCCTACCTCCGCGCGCACCCCGACCTCGACGGCGTGGTCGTGACGCACTCGACCGGCAACGGGCCGGTGGTGCCGGCGGCCGGCGAGTCGAACGACGACACGATCGTCGACGGGCTGGTCGACGCGTGGCAGGCACCGGCCGAGGCGGGCATCCCGATCATCGCGCTCCGGGACAACCCGACCGCGCGGCTGGACGTGGTGGCGTGCGTCGGGCAGATGTCCGGCCCGACGACCGGTGCGTGCGACTCGAGCAGGTCCGACGCGTTGCGGCTGTTCGACGGCTCCGAGCAGGCGGCCGCCAGGATGCCCGGCAAGGTGCGCACGATCGACCTCACGGACTACTACTGCACGGCCACGGTCTGCCCGGCCGTGATCGGCGGCGTGCTGGTGCACCGGGATCCGACCCACCTGACGAACACCTTCGCGAAGACCCTCTCGCCCTACCTGGGCAAGGAGATCGCCGCGGCCCTCGGGGCGTTCCGGCGGTAGGCGGCGTCGATGAGCACGTACCCTGGCTCCGTGACGAACACCTGGCCGCTGTCGCGCGGGACCGTACCCGAGCGTGAGGCGTTCGCCTTCGGCGCCACCATGCTGTTCGTGCTCTTCGCCGGCGACGCCGTGCCGAACGCGCTCACGTGGGTCGGGGCCGGCATCCTCTGGGCGGCCGTCGCCGCCTGGGGCGTCACGATCCTGGTCCGCGCCCGCCCGACGATCGCCAGGACGCCGCGGTCGCTCTGGTTCTTCCTCGCCTGGTGCCTGGTGACCGTGGTGTGGTCGCACTGGCGGACGGCGACCGTCCTGAGCCTCACCGTGCAGGTGATCTGCGCCGCGATGGCCTTCACGGTGGCGTCGACCCTGACCTGGCGGCGGATCCTCGACGCGCTCAGCCTCGCGCTCCGCTGGGTGCTCATGCTCTCGCTGCTGTTCGAGGCCGTGGTCGCCGTGGTCGTCCGGCACCCGATCGCGCCGATCTGGACCGACTACGGCGACCGGAAGATCCCGGACGCCTTCTACTTCTCGCGGGCCGAGCTGTTCACGGGGGGTCGCATCCAGGGGCTCCCCGGCAACGCGAACCTGCTGGCGATGGTCGCCCTCCTCGCCGCGATCGCCGTGGCGCTGCAGTTCGCCGAGGGGCGGATCAGTCGGAACCGGGCGATCGGGTGGCTCGTCGTGGCCGGTGCGGTGCTGCTGCTGACCCGGTCGTCCACGGTGTTCGCCGCCGCGGCGGTCGTCGTGCTCGCACTCCTCGTGGCGCTCTGGATCCGTCGAGTGCCCACCGAGCGCCGGACCCCGCGGTACCTCGTGGTGCTCGTCGGGGTCGTCGTCGTCGCCGTCGTCGGCTTCCTCGCGCGCGGCACGGTCTCCGAACTGCTCGGCAAGGGGAGCGACGCGACCGGTCGGGGCGAGATCTGGCAGCGCGTGCTCGAACTCGTCCACCAGCACCCCGTCGTCGGCTGGGGGTGGATCGGGTACTGGTGGCCGTCCATCCCGACGCTCGCGGACCTCGCGCACCGCAAGGGCGTGACGTACCTGCAGGCGCACGACGCGTACCTCGACGTGTGGATGCAGACCGGGATCATCGGGCTCGTCCTCTTCGGGCTGTACGTCGTCACGACCCTGAACCGCTCGTGGTCGTCGGCGACCCGGATCGGGTACGACGCCACCCTGGAGCCGCGCCGGTTCGACCCGGTGTCGCTCCTGCCGCTGCTGGGCGTCGTGGCGCTCCTGGTGCAGTCCGTGGCGGAGTCCCGCCTGCTCTACCAGGGCAACTGGGTCCTGTTCGCCCTGATGGCGATCAAGTCGCGGATCGTGCTCGTGGGCGAGGAACCGGCGTCCACCGGTGACGGCCCCCGGACCCCGCCCGCCCGCCGCGAGTTCCGCCAGCCCGCCGCCCGCTGACCGCCGCCGCCGCGGCGCGCTGACCGCCGCCGCCCGCTCGCCGCGGCCACCGCCGCGGACGCCGCAGCCGCACAACCAAAGGCCCGCCGAACCGCGGGATCGCGCGGTTCGGGGTGACTGTGGTTGTGCGCACCGCGCCCGCCTCGGCCGCGGCGGCCGCGCAGGGCGCGGCGACCGCGCCCGGCCCGCGGCAGGCTCGGCCGCGCCGCACGCCGCGGCCGCGTCAGCGCCCGAGCAGCCGTGCGCACGGCACGACCGCGCCCCACGGCGCCGTCGGGACGGTCACCGACCGCTCCCGGTCCCCCGCGCACGCGGCGACCGCCGCCGGGATCTGGTCCGCCCACACCGGCCCGTCGCTCCGACGGGTCGGTCCCGGCGCGATGTTCGCCACCGTCGCGACGAGCACCACGGCGACCACGCACCACCCGGTCAGCGACAGGAGGAGGCGGGGCGCGCCTCCAGGCCGGTGCGCTCCCGACCCGATCAGCGCGCTCGCGGCGACGACGAGCGCACCGAGGAGCAGGAGGCCGGCTGCGGCCGCGTAGCGCTGCGGCGGCACGGCGGCGAGCGCACCGTCCGGGTGCGCCCACGCCACCGAGACCCGTCCGTTCGCCAGGAGCGCCGCCCACCAGACGCCGCCCGACGCGAGCGCGAGCGCCGTGACCATCCACCGCGCCCGCCAGGAGCCGCGCAGGACCCCGAGGACGAGGACGACCGCGACGAGCACCGCGGGGACGACCACCACGGCCCACCCGTGCTGCACGACCGCTCGGACCGTGGCGCCGAGGCCGGGGTCCCACAGGGCGCCGAACGGCTGCAGCAGCCAGCCGGCGACGACGTCCGGCACGGTGGGGTCGCCGTCGGGTGCCAGGCGGGGGTCGGTGAGCGCGGCGACGACCTGCACGGCGCCGCCGACCAGGGCGACCGCGGTCACGGGGAGCGCACGGAGCCCGACGCCGCGGCCCGGACCCCGGTCCGGCGTCCGGTCCGGCCCCCGGCCCGACCCCCGGTCCGGCCACCAGGCGAGGAGCAGGAGCGGGAGGAAGAGCACGACCTGCAGCTCCGTGAGCACCAGCGGGACGGCGAACACCGCCACGGCGACGGCAGCCCACCACGTCCGCGCACGGTACGCGAACACCCACGGCACGGCGGCGAGCACGAACCAGTGCAGATTCGTGGCGTTCCCGGCGATCTCGTACGGGGCGAGCGGCAGGAGTGCGGGCAGGACGGCGAGGAGCACGCGGAGGCCCCACTGCGGGACGGCGGCGCGGGCGAGCAGGAACACGGCGCCGGCGAGCACCCCGACGACGATGCAGGAGCCCGCGGAGAGCACCAGCGCGTCGTCCCGGACCGGCGCTGCCCAGGCGGCGTCGACGAGCAGCCTCGGGAGCAGGTGCAGGTAGCCGGCGTACGGGTGCAGCAGGGAGTCGACCAGGCCGAGCGCGATCCGGTCCCGGAGGAACTGCCCGCCGTCCTCGGCCCACACCGTGCCGCGGGTCACCGGTCCGAGCCGCCACCAGGTGACACCGGCGGTGAGTGCACCGGTGAGCACCGCGACCAGCACCGTGACGAGTCCCGGCCCGCGCACCGCGACGCGCGCGGCGGCGGCCGCCCGACCCGCGGCCGCCGCCCGTCCCCCGGCGGCCGCCCGTCCCCCGGCGGCCGCCCGAGCCGCCGCGGCGACGCGGCGCACGACGCCGACCGGGCCCGCGTCGGCGTCCGCGGCCCGGGGCACCGGCGACGGCGAGCGCTCCATGGTGCGCCGAACGCTAGTCCGTCCATCGCGGATCGTCGATATTGACACTCCACCGAACCCGCGTACCGAGGTCCGTGCGCCAAGATGGACTGGTGACGGACGGACGGCTGACGAAGCGGATGCTCGCGCGCCGCTACCTCTCCGCCTGGATCGGCTTCTCCGCCGGCGGTCGGTTCAGCCAGGCGCTCGCGACCGTCATCGTCCTGTTCGCGTTCGGTCAGCCGACGGTCGAGGCCCTCGTCGGCCACGCGGGCGTCTGGTCCGTGCTCGTCACGCTGTTCGTCCTCGCCGGGCTGAGCCTCCTCGGGCAGCGCTACCGGATCGAGTGGCACGGCGTGCTGCCGCTGTCCCTCCTGACGTTCGTCGGGTACTGCGCGTTGAGCGTCCTCTGGAGCGAGTACTCCTGGGTGGCCCTCCGCGGTCTGGTCGCGACCGTCTGCTTCGTCGGCCTGGGACTGTACCTCGCGCTGGGTCGCGACCTCGTGCAGGTCATCCGGGCCTCCGGCGACGCGTTCCGCATCCTCCTCGTCGCCGCCCTCGGGCTCGAGGTCCTGTCCGGCCTGGTCCTGGACGTCCCCATCCCCGCGTTCGGCATCCAGGGCAACATCGCGTACGGGGGCCCGATCCAGGGCGTCGGCGGCACCCGCAACTTCATGGGGTTCATCGCCGCGATGGCACTCGTCACCTTCGTCGTCGAGTTCCTCACCCGCTCGGTCACGACGTGGCGCGCGATCGGCTCGACCGCCCTCGCCGTGATCGCGCTCATGCTCGTGCAGTCGCCGATCACCGGGCTCGCGATGATCGCCCTCGCGGTCACGGCGCTCGCGCTCTGGTCCCTCCGGCACGCCCGCCCCACGACACGACCGGTCGTGAACGGCGTGCTCGGTGCCGCGGTGGTCCTGATGCTCGTCGTGGGCGTGCTCGCGCGGCACCGCGTGCTCGCCGAGATCGGTGCCGCCGGCGGCACCGCGACCCGGCTCGACCTCTGGTCGCAGATCCGTGTCTTCGTCGGACAGTTCCCGATCCAGGGCTGGGGGTGGGTCGGGACGTGGCCGCACGAGGCCGTCGTGCCCTACGTGACCTTCATCGACCCCGCCGGCCAGCGCTTCACCTCCGGACTGAACGCCTTCGTCGACGCGTGGCTGCAGATCGGGCTGGCCGGCACGATCATCCTCGGGGTGACGGCGCTGCTCGCGTTCGCGCGCGCCTGGGTGACCGCGACGACGTTCCCCGGGGTCGCGTACGTCTGGCCGGCCGCGGTGCTCGTGCTCCTCGGCGTCACGAGCACCGCGGAGAGCTACCTGCTGCACGGGGCCGGCCTGATGGTGTTCGTGGCGGTCCTGGTGATCGCTGCACGACGGCGCTCCTGGCGCCGGCACCTGCCGCGCGGCTGACCCGGAACGGAGGCGCGGCTCGCCTCCGCCCCGCCCCGCACGCCCGGTGCGGATCGCCGCCCGGTGCGGATCGCCGCCCGGTCCGTCCGCAGCGGTGGGTCCGCAGCGGTGGGTCCGCAGCGGTGGGTCCGCAGCGGTAGGTCCTCTCAGGATGCGCCGGTCCCTCCGGGTCCACCCCTAGACTGCGATCGGCCGTCAGGGGGACGGCGCACGTACGAGAAGGACCTCCATGCGCCTGGCCCACCGCATCGCCGTCATCTGCACCGCCGTCGCGGTCGTCGCCGCCGCCGTCGTCGCCGGCCCCGTCGCGACGGCGCAGGCCGCGGCCCCCACGACCGGCCGGTTCACGCCGCTCGACGCGGTCCGCTCCTGGTCGGGCACGGGCCGGACGACCCCGACGACCGTGCTGCTCGGCGGCCGCGCGGGGGTGCCGTCGACGGCGACCGCCGTGGTCGTCAACGTCGGGATCGGCAGCCCCACCGCTGCCGGCACCGCACGGATCACACCGGCGGGGGTGTCCGCGGGCGTCACCGCACAGGCGTTCCGGAAGGGCCAGTCGGTCACGTCGCTGCAGACCGTCCGCCTGTCCGGCGGCAAGGTCCAGGTGCAGCTGTCCGCCGGCACCGCCACGGTCTCCCTCGACGTCACGGGCTACTACGCGGACGGGTCCGGCGCGACGTACACGCCGCTGAGCGCCACCCGGGTGCTGAACCAGCGGGTCGGGACGACGCCGACCAAGGTGCCGCTCGCCGGGCGGTCCGGCGTCCCCGCGAACGCGGTGGCCGTCGTGGTCAACACGACGGTCGGTGCGCCGACCGCGAGCGGCTGGGTCCGGGTCGCGGGCGCCGGGCGCGACACCGCGGTCGCGACGCAGGTGTTCACGAAGGGCACGACCATCGCGAACGCCTCGATCGTGAAGCTCGCGGGCGGCGCCGCACAGGTCCGCCTGGCGAGCGGCACCGCGACCGTCTCGATGGACGTCACCGGCTACTACGCGAACGGCAGCACCGGTTCGGTGTTCGTCCCACTGGGCCCGACCCGTGCCGCGTCCACGACCCTCACCACCTCCCCGCGCACCATCCGGCTCTCCGGTACCGCCGGCGTCCCCGGGACGGCCACGGCGATCGTGGCGACCGCGACGACCTCACGGACGACGGCGCCCGGGTCGGTGCGCGTCTCCCCCGCCGGCCAGGACCCGAAGCTCGGCACGCAGGTGCTCGGGGTCGGCCAGACCCTGAGCGCCGCCGTGGCGACGAAGCTCGTGGGGTCGAGCGTGGACCGCCGTGTGCAGGCCGCGGTCTCGAAGGCACCGCCTCGCTGACGATCGACGTCGCCGGCTACTTCGTGGACGGGTCGAGCGGCTCCGGGTTCGGGGCCGACGTCTCCTGGCCGCAGTGCGGGACGACCCCGCCGACCGGCCAGGCCTTCGGCGTGGTCGGGGCGAACGGCTCCCTGCCGAACCAGAGCAACCCCTGCGTGACCCAGCAGCTGCAGTGGGCGGCCGCCAGCGCCGGCGGCACGAGCCAGCCGAAGGCGCAGGTCTACGTGCTGGCGGCGAACCCGGGCCGGGCGGCGTCGGTGTGGCCCCGAGCCGACACCGACCCGGCGGGCGGCAGGATCACGAACCCGTACGGCACCTGCGCGGGCGGCTTCGACCAGGCCTGCTCGTACGTCTACGGGTACGCCCGCGCCTACGAGGCCTCGCACACGCGCGGGGTGGCGAACCCGACGTCGTACCGCTGGTGGATCGACGTCGAGACGAGCCTGTCCTGGCTGCGGGCGACCGACGCGAAGGACCACTTGGCGCAGAACCGCGCCGACCTCGAGGGCATGGTGGCGGCGCTGCGCGCGAGCGGGATCGGTACCGTCGGCCTCTACTCGACGACGTCGCAGTTCACGACGATCGTCGGTGCCGTCCCGAAGGCCTCGCCGCTCACCGGGCTGCCGAGCTGGATCGCGGTCGGCACCGACGGTGTCGCGGCAGCGCAGGCCGTGTGCTCGGCCGGCGGCCTCACGACCGGCAGCCGCGTGCAGAAGGCGCAGTACGTCGTCGGCGGTCAGGACCGGGACGTCAGCTGCGTCTGAGCCGCCGGAAGCGTCGTTCGACGCCCCACTGGGTGACGCGGACCATCGCCTCGACGACCACCGAGCTGCTCATCTTCGAGACGCCGTGCACGCGGTCCCGGAACCGGATCGGCACCTCCACGATGCGGCCGCCGAGGTCGTCGACGCGCAGGGTCATGTCGACCTGGAAGCAGTACCCCTTCGAGTCCACCGAGCCCAGGTCCATCCGAGCGACCGTCTCCGCGCGGTACGCCCGGAAGCCCGCGGTGACGTCCCGCACGCCGAGGCCGAGCGCCATCCGGGCGTAGGTGTTCGCGCCCCGGCTGAGGACCTCGCGCCGGAGCGGCCAGTCGACGACCGAGCCGCCGGGGACCCAGCGCGACCCGATCGCGAGTGCCACGGATGCGTCGTCGGTCACGCTGCCGATGAGCGCGGGGAGGCGGTCCGCCGGGTGCGACCCGTCCGCGTCCATCTCGACGAGCACCGGGTAGCCGCGCTCGAGCCCCCACCGGAACCCGGCCACGTACGCCGTCCCGAGGCCGAGCTTGCCGCTGCGCTCGAGCAGGTGCACCCGCTCGTCGGTGGCTGCGAGGGACCGGACGATGTCGGCGGTGCCGTCGGGGCTGCCGTCGTCGACGACGAGCACGTGGGCCGTGGGGACGGCGTCGAGGATCGCCGCCGTGGCGGCACGGATGTTCTCGGCCTCGTCGTACGTCGGGACGACGACGAGGGCCGTCGGATCGGTCCCGGTCACCGGCTCTGCAGGCGCCGCTTGATCTTGCCCGCGACGCTGCGCGGACCTTCGGTGCGGAAGTAGTGCACGGCGCGGCCGACGTCGTGGCGGATCCCGTAGAGCTTCTTGCGGTCCGGGACGCGGACGCGCATCTGGTGCGCCTCGATCGGCGCCGCCGTGTCCCGCACCGACTTGTCGGCGGCGCGGACGGGGTTGCGGCAGAACTCCACGAGCGGTGCGAGGACGTTCTCCCACGTGAACTGCTCGCGGACGCGGTCGACGTTCCCGATGAACTCGGTGCGCGCCTTCTTGTCGTAGATCGCCGTCTCGAGCGCCGCGGCCAGGCCGTCGACGTCCTGCTCGTGCACGGCGATGCCGAGCTTCTGCTCCGCGACGAGGTCGCCGAAGGAGTCGCCGGCCGTCGTCACGATGGGCAGGCGCGCCCACAGGTAGTCGAGGATGCGGGTCCGGAACGAGAACGTCGTCTCGAGGTGCTCGTAGTGCGTGGAGACGCCGGCGTCGGCCTCGAGCAGGTACGCACCGCGCTCCTCGTAGGGGATCCACGTGTCGTTGAAGAACACGTGCTTGCCGGTGAGCCCGAGCGCGTCGGCCTCCGCCCGGACCTTCGCGACGATGTCCATCTCGGGGACGTCGGGGTTCGGGTGCTGCACGCCCATGAAGAAGAGCTTCACGGTCGGACGGCGCTCGGCGAGCCGGGCGATCGCGCGGACGAGGGTGATCGGGTCGAACCAGTCGTAGATCCCACCGCCCCAGACGACGAGCTTGTCGTTCTTGCCGATCCCGGGCACGACGCCCTTGACCCGCTGCTGGTCGTGCACCGGCGGGGTCGAGGACAGACCGAACGGCACGACGCCGATGAGCGAGCGCAGGTCGGCGTCGCGCGAGTAGGTCCGGGCGTTGACGCGTCCGGAGCCGGCGAGCTGGCCGAGCCAGAACATCCGCTGCCGCTCGGACGCGCAGATGAAGTAGTCGCCGAGTTCGAGCTGGTGGTTCAGGGTGTCCGAGGCGTCGAGGATCTGGCGGTTCCACTGGTCGACGTCGTCGCTGCGGCCCTGCTCGAGCTGTTCGAGGTGGAGCGGGTCGTAGACGTCCACCACGAGGATCTTGCGGGTCGACTCGAGCACCGGGAACAGGCGGAGCGCGTGCCCCTGCACGATGATCACGTCGGCCCAGGCCTCGTGCTCGACCATCTGGCGCGGGTGCCGGTGCGGCACGGTGACGACCTCGTACGAGGGGTCGATCGGCGACGAGCGGGTCAGGCTGATCACCCGGACGTCGTGCTCGTTCGCGAGCTGCTTCGCCATCTGCGTCGCCCGGATCGCCGGACCGGCCATCTTCTCGCCGATCGAGTCCCCCGTGATGATGAGGACGCGACGCCGCGTGCCGACCTCGAGCACGCCGAGGGAGTGCACGATCTTGTCGTAGCCGGCGAGGTAGTTCTCGATCGGGTACGCCGGCTCGTCCCGGTTGCCGAACAGGCGCAGGAGCTCGCGGTCGCTGCGGACACGCGTGGCCTGGATCTCGCGGCGGGACTCCGTCATCGACGGCAGCTGCTCGACGAACTGGTCGACGCCGTAGATGCCCGCCATGCTCGTCTTCGGGACCGGGATCGTCGGGACGGCGTCGTCGCCGGGGTTGCGGAGGTCGAGTTCGGTCGAGTCGAGCTCGCCGCGGCCGATCGCGCGACGGACGACGAGGGCCAGGGACCCGGGCAGCGCCGCCGCGAGCTGCTCGTCACCGAGGTTCTTGTAGAGCGTGAAGAGGGCGTTCCGCTCGAGCAGGTAGGTCTCGCGGAAGTCGCCGAACTTGTTCATCGACGCGTGGTGCTTGTGGAACGCGACCGACTTCGGCTGGTAGCGGAAGCGCCAGCCGAGCAGGTTGAGCCGCCAGCCGAGGTCGACGTCCTCGTAGAACATGAAGTAGCGGTCGTCGAACCCGCCGAGTTGCTCGAACAGCTCCGCCCGGATGAACATCGCGGCACCGGTGCCGAAGAGCACGTCGGTCTCGGACTCCCAGCGACCCGTGTCCGGCGACCCGGCGAAGGGCTTGTAGCCCATGCCGTACCAGGTCATCGCGGCCTCGGTGAAGTCGACGTTGACGCCCTCCCAGTCGAGGACCTTCGAGGCCACCGCACCGATGTCCGCGCCGGAGGCGAACGTCGCCATCGCCTCGCGCACCCAGCCGGTGTCGGGACGGGCGTCGTTGTTCAGGAAGGCGACGATCTCGCCGGAGGAGTGCTCGACGCCGAGGTTGCAGCCGCCGGTGAAGCCGAGGTTCGCGCCGGAGTCGACGAAGGTGAAGTCGAGGTCGGAGGCCTTGAGCCGGCCGACGTGCTCGGCGCCCGAGCCGTTGTCGACGACGATGACCTCGAGCTTGTCCTGCGGCCAGTCCTGCTTGCGGAGCTCGGCGATGCTCGTCAGGGTGTCGTCGGTGCCCTTGTAGTTCACGAGGACGACGGACACGACT
>Ga0153989_1000239_pt1 | contig 14557 bp, 24 predicted proteins | sample TSNC073MetaG_FD_104701 | JGI IMG/M metagenome (GOLD analysis project Ga0153989, IMG submission 104701) | Attine ant fungus gardens microbial communities from North Carolina, USA - TSNC073 MetaG | ecosystem: Host-associated > Fungi > Mycelium > Unclassified | place: USA: North Carolina, Jones... | reverse complement strand
TTGCGGGACTCTAGGGTACAGCCACTGTAGTAGTAGTATAAGTAGGGCTGCAATCCAACAAAGAACTCCATTGAGTTCTTCTTGAACATCTACCTAGGGTGATTACTAAGGACATTCACTGTCTATCAATAATACAAGAACTCAATTCCCAAACAGTAACCTTGCACCTTGCAGCCTCACCACCCACTTACTCTCTTATCATCCTTGCTAACAAGCACAGTGCTCAAAAGCATTTTGGATAGCAGGCCCTAGCTGTAAAGAGGACTTTACTGTCAGTTAGGGACAGTGGATAGATAGCCTGGACAAAGCTCGTGTTCCTGCCAGAGACCTGACCTCTATATCGAGTGGGCTTGTAACTAGTTCTTCACTACCAGCTCCATGCTACCAATCTATTGTGACCAGTCTATGCAGGGGAATGACAGTAACCTCTTAAAGGCCTGTCTAGCTTAGAGATTCCCTTCTTAGAGATAATATTGTTTCACCCTTCTTAGTTAGTAATCAGTTATAAATACAGATGAAGAAGACTGCTCATCCTCCTATGAGAAATCATCACCATTGCCATTGCCACTGCCAATGTCTCACCAACAACAACAGCAACAGGGGGAATGCCCCTTGGCATCTGCCCCCCCCCAAACCAGAGAGGAGCAACTCCTCGCCATGATCGCAATCCTGTAACAGCGGGTTAATACCATGCTTCTCCAGTAGCAAGGGAGTAGAGTGGAGGTCACAAGACCTCAAGTCTTTAGTGGGAAAATGGAGGAAGTGAGTACATTTGTGAATGTAGCTCGCCTATATATCAGAATGAAGATGACAGAGGAGGTGGTGGCAACCCAGGTAGTCTGGGTATTATTGTATGTACAGGGAGGAATAGCAGAGGCATGGAAAGATAATTTGTTGGATAAATTAGCAAAGGGGGAGTCAGAAGTGGAATTGGTAGAGCAGTTATTCGCAAAGATAAGGAATGACTTTAGGGAGACATCAGAGGAAGAAAGAAAGATAGAGTAGTTGAGGACCATCAAACAGGGAGGAAGGACCTGCGACGAGTATGTGCAAGAATTCAAAAAGGTCGCCAGGGGGAGTGGCTATGAGAGAAGACCCCTTACTGAAGAGTTTAAAAGAGGACTGAACGGGGCCATTAGGAGGAAGTTGGCCAAAGAAGAAGAACCACCAACTACTATTGGAGAGTAGCAAGAAAGAGTGGTGAGGTTAGACAAAAACCAAAGATAGAGCAGGGTAGAGGACAGAGTGTTGGGGAGGAATACAGCGTGCCCAGGGGGAAATGTGCAGCCAAGAGGGGGAGGATCATATGGAGAAAGAGGGGGGCAAATAATGTGGAGAACGGGGGAAGGGTACAGAGAAGGAGGAGAAGGAAATATACTTAGTAGAGGGGGAACTTAGATGGATCCAAGGAGAGACCCAAATGCAATAGATATAGACAGAGGAAGAGAAGGAGACAGGACATGCTACATATGTGGGAAGTGGGACCATATGGCCAAAAATTGTTGGGAAAGGCATAAAGGAAGAGTAGTGGAAACACTGCAAGAGTTGGCAAAAGAAAATGGAGGACAGTGAGCTCTTGGCTGGCCTCCAATAACCTATACAGTGTATTGCGCCCAGAAAAACTGGGCAATAAATTAAATTCCATCAATACAACTGAGAGAGTAAGAGATATACAGCGCATACTATGGCCATTAAGAGAGGTCTGGTTGAAAGTGGAGTTAGAAAAGTTGGAAAATCATGAAGGAGTAGCAGTAAAGGCACTGTTGGATAGTGGGGCAACAGGTCTGTTCATGAACATGACCTTTGCAAAGGAAAAGGGGTTTAAAATGGAAAAGTTAAAAAAACCCCTTTTAGTCCAGAATGTGGATGGAACGATAAATGTGGGAGGAGCTATAACACACCAGGTTGAGTGCAATATGTTCTTCAAAGGAGATATGGAAAGGGCAAGGATGGATGTGTGTAACTTGGGAAAAACAGAGCTGATACTGGGTATGCTGTGGCTAGCAGCCCATAATCCAGAAATAGACTAGGAGAAAGAGGAAGTAAAAATGACATGCTGTCCACCAATATGTGGGAGAAGAAAACAAGAAGGGAGGGAAAGAGAAGCAAGGAAGATGGAAAAGGACGAGGACAAAGAAACATTAAGAAGACTGGTGTCCAGAAAGTTTTGGAAGTGGAGAAAAGTATTTGGAAAGAGAGAGTTGGAGAGGATGCCAGTATGGAAAACCTGGGATCATGCCATAGAATTAAAGGAGGGGTTTACACCAAAGAAAGGGAAGGTATACTCATTATTGAGAGAAGAAAAAGAGGAGGTACAGACATTTTTGGAAGACCAGTTGAGGAAAGGATATATCTGACCCTCCAAATCACCTCAAATGTCATCGGTACACTTTGTGGTGAAAAAGGATGGTATACAGAGGATGGTACAAGATTATTGGCACATAAACCAGTAAACGATAAAAAATGGATACCCTTTACCCCTCATTGCAAACATATTAGATGGAGTAGGAAAGAGGAAGGTGTTTACAAAGTTGGACTTAAGATGGGGATATAATAATGTCAGAATCAAGGAAGGGGATAAATGGAAGGCAGCATTCACAATACATATTAGAGTGTATGAGCCCACGGTCATGTATTTTGGGTTAACAAACTCCTCCACTACTTTTCAAGCAATGATGAATGACCTGTTCAGGGACCTCATAAACCAAGGGGACACAGCAACCTTCATCAATAACATTTTAGTAGCCATAGATACAGAGGAGGGCCACAACAAACTGGTAAAGAAAGTGCTAAGGAGACTGGAGAAGAACGATCTGTTTGTGAAGCCGGAGAAATGCAAATAGAAAGTGAGAGAGGTAGAGTTCCTGGGAGTAGTGATCGGTCCAAAGGGAGTGGAGATGCAAAAAGAGAAGGTAGAAGGAGTTCTGAGCTGGCCAGTACCTAGGAATGTCAAGGAAGTACAAAAGTTCCTAGGCCTTGTCAATTATTACAGGAGGTTCATAAAGAACTTTGCTAGGATAGCAGCACCACTACACATACTAGTCAGGAAGGAGCAAAAGTGAAAGTGGGAGAAGGAGCAGGAGGAAGCGTTCAAGAGACTTAAGGTAGTATTCACCACAGAACCCATTCTAGCCATCCCAGACATCAATAGAGAAATGAGAGTGGAAGCAGACGCCTCAGACTATACAACAAGGGGAGTGCTGTTGACAAAGTGTGAAGATGGGAAGTAGAGGCCAGTAGCCTTCATCTCTAAATCATTAAATGCCACAGAGCAAAACTACGAAATTCACGATAAGGAGATACTGGCAGTTATAAGATGCCTAGAAGCATGGAGGCATTACTTGGAAGGAGCAAAACTCGAATTTGAAATCTGGACAGACCATAAGAACCTCCAGTATTTTATGATGAGTCAAAAATTAAACTACAGACAAGCAAGATGGGCCCTATACCTATCACAATTTAATTTTATATTAAAGCACATTCTAGGAAAGAGCATGGGAAAGGCAGATGGATTAAGCAGAAAACTGGACTGGCAGGAGGGGGTGGAAAGAGACAACAAGGACCAGAAACTGATAAAGCCGGAGTGGATTAGGGGGGCAGAAACAATGATGCAGAAGGAAGACCTAAGAGAAAGAATCAAAAAGACGCAGGATGGGGATGAGAAGATAGTAAAAGCAGTGGAAGAGTTAAAAAGGGCAGGGATAAAGGCACTGAAAGATGAAGAGTGGGAAGTAGAAGATGGAATAGTATTAAAGAAAGGAAGGATATACATACTGGAAGGGGACCTTAGGAGGGAGATAATCCAACTACACCATGACACTCCAATAGGAGGACACAGAGGAAGATGGAAGATGGCAGAGTTGGTTGCCAGGAATTACTGGTGGCCAGGAGTAACAAAAGAAGTAGGGAGATATGTGGATGGATGTGATGCATGCTAGAGATACAAAAACTGGAGTGAGGCACCAGCAGGAAAGCTGATACCCAATGCAATCCCAGAAAAACCATGGAGTCATATATCAGCAGATTTTATCACCAAACTGCCATTGGCCCAAGGATATGATGTCATTCTAGTAGTATGTGACTGTTTTAGCAAAATGGTACACTTCATAGTAACAACAGAAAGGACATCAGCAGAGGGACTCACAAAGCTGTTCTGAGATCATGTATGGAAGTTGCATGGGCTCCCAGAAAGCGTCATATCAGATAGGGGAGTACAATTTGTGGTGGAAATGATGAGGGAATTAAACAACTTGCTGGGAATCCAGACAAAACTCTCAATGGCTTATCACCCTCAAACGGATGGCCAAACAGAGAGGATGAACCAGGAGTTAGAACAGTACCTGAGGATCTTTATTGATCATAGGCAAGAGCAGTGGCCAGATTGGTTAGGAACAGTGGAATTTGCATACAATAACAAAATTCATACAGCAACAAAAACCTTGCCATTCAAGGTAAACTATGGCCAAGATCCAAGAATGGAATTTGAGGGGAGAAAGAAAGGAAAGTACAAAGCAGTGGGAAAATTCATGGAAAAGATGAAGAAAATCCAGGAGGAAGCAAAAGCAGTGTTAGGGAAAGTGTAGGAAGAGATAAAGAAATTCACAAACAGAAGGAGAAGGGAGGAGGAAGAATACAGTGTAGGGGACTTAGTACTGCTAAGTACAAAGGACTTGAAGTGGCAGATGAAAGGAAGAAGATTAGAGAAGCTAACCAAATGCTTTGTGGGTCCCTACAAAATAAAGGAAATTATCTCAAGTAATGCAATAGGATTAGAACTGCCTAAATCTATTAAAATACATCCTGTAGTTAATGTAAGTAAAGTATGACTCTATAAATCACAGGTAGAGGGACAGAAGAAGATACCACCAAAACCAGTCATCATCAAAGGAGAAGAGGAATTTGAGGTAGAGAAAATCTTAAACAAAAGGATGGTGAGAGGGAAGAAAAAGTTCCTGGTGAGATAGAAAGACTACATGGCAGAAGAAGACACCTGGGAAAATAGGGAAAACTTGGAAAATGCAAAGGAGTTGGTAGAAGAGTTTGAGAAGGAGTATGGGGAAGAAGTCAAAGAACTAAGATAGCAGGAGCAAGAAGAAGAAGAAAAGGAGTTCAGTCAGGAATTGCCTAGGGAATTCATAGCAAAACTACTGTACAGTTAGGGAAGAAGAAGATACAAAAGAGAGAGGGAAAAGAGATGGGACAAAAATTGGTATCAATGGAAAAATTCCTTGGGACGAGAAAACTTGAAGGGAGGGCCATGTTATGAGAGCCCCAAACAGGAAAAGGTTTCCCATGCATTTGAACACTTAATCCAAAACCTCAAAGCATATAATGGAGTAAGGATATAAATAGTGTGGGGACTCAGCAAGTCAAATCACATGACAAGGTCAGGTGATCATAGAACATTCTGGAAAGGACACGTGATTGTGGGACTCTAGGGTACAGCCACTGTAGTAGTAGTATAAGTAGGGCTGCAATCCAACAAAGAACTCCATTGAGTTCTTCTTGAACATCTACCTAGGGTGATTGCTATGGACATTCACTGTCCATTGATAACAAAGTTGTAGCAACCTATATAGGATGCAGATGGTGTGGAAAGAAAGGAATGCATAGAAAAAACAACAGAGAACAAGAAGTCCTTAGAAGAAGAAAGTTAGAGGAAGCTGAGTGGTGTAGATGCCCAAAGCAAAGGAGAAAGGAAGAAGAAGTAGCATACCCCACAAAGGAAAAAGCACAGCAAAGAGACGTACAGGCAGAAGGTACAGCAAGAGAAGTGAGAAGAACGTTCAAAATACTAAGAGAAGTATAGATAGACATAGAAATAGAAAAGGTGGATATGCACGAAGGCATAATAGTAAAAGCACTCCTAGACAGTGGCACAACAGAAATATTTATGGATCAGAAGATAGCAGCAAAATATAGATTTAGGCTGCAGAAATTGGAGAGACCGATAATGGTTAGGAATGTTGATAGGACCAACAACAGTGCAGGAGCCATTACCTATCAGGTGGAAGCAAATGTGTACTACAAAGGCCATATAGAGAGAATGAGAATGGATGTGTGTGATCTAGGAAAAACAGACATTATATTGGGGATGCTATGGTTGCAAGTACACAACCCAGAGATAAATTGGGAGACTGGAGAAATCAAGATGACGAGGTGCCCACCATTGTGTGGAAGGAATACAAGGCTAAAGGAGAAGAAGGTGAGAAAGAGAGTAAAAAGAGTAGTGACATTGGAAGAAGAAAAGATTGTGAGATGGGCAGTAGATGATAAGAAAGACTGGGGAAGAGAAGAAGAAGTCAAGGCAGACCATAGAAAAATTGAGGAAATGGTACTCTAGAAATTTCTTAGGTAGAGAAAGGTATTTGGGAAAATGGAGTCAGAGAGGATACCAACAAGAAAAATCTGGGATCATGCCATAGATCTCAAGAAGATGTTTAAACCATGAAAAGGAAGGATCTATCCTCTTTCCAAAGATGAGAGAGAGGAGATTCAGAAATTTGTGGATGACCAGTTAAGAAAGGAGTATATTAGACCATTAAAGTCCCCTCAGACATCACCAGTTTTCTTTGTAGGCAAGAAAGATGGGAAGAAGAGGATGGTTATGGACTATCATAGTCTAAATAAACAAACCATAAAGAATAATTACCCCCTGCCACTAATTACAGATCTAATTGACAACATGGGGAGTAAGAAAGTATTCACCAAAATGGACTTATGATGGGGCTTTAACAATATGAGGATAAAGAAGGGAGACGAGTGGAAGGGAGCATTCACCACATACGTTGGATCCTTTGAGCCAACTGTCATGTTTTTTGGAATGACAAATTCACCAGCTATGTTCCAAGCAATGATGAATGAGATCCTGAGAGATATGATTAATAAAGGAAAAGTACCAGCATTTGTGGACAATGTGCTAGTCGGGACAGAAACAGAGGAGAGATATGATGAGATAGTAGAAGAGGTTCTAAGAAGGTTAGAAGAGAATGACTTGTATGTCAAGCCAGAGAAGTGTGCATAGAAAGTAAGGAAGATTGGATTCCTAGGAGTAGTTATAGGACCCAGTGGAATAGAGATGGAGAAAGAGAAGATAGACAGGGTACTGAGTTGGCCAGAGCCAAGGAATGTGAAAGATGTCAGGAAAATTTTTAGGCCTTGCAAATTATTACAGGAGGTTTATTAAGGACTTTGCTCAAGTAGCTAGGCCAATGAATGTGCTTATGAGAAAAGATGTGAAGTGGAGGTGGGAAGGAGAAGAACAGGCTGCATTTGATGAGCTCAAGAAGGCCTTCACAATAAGACCAGTACTAGCAGCCCCAGACTTAGACAAAGAGTTCAGGGTAGAAGTAGATGCCTCAAATTATGCAACTGGAGGAGTGCTCTCAATGAAGTGTTCTGATGACTTATGGAGACCAGTAGCTTTCATTTCAAAATCTCTAAGTGATACAGAAAGGAATTACAAGATACATGATAAGGAAATGTTAGCAATAGTCAGGTGTCTAGAGGTATGGAGGCATTTCCTAGAAGGAATAGTAGTAAAATTCAAGATTTGGACAGATCATAAAAATCTTGAATACTTTATGAAAGTACAAAAGTTGAATAGATGACAAGCTAGATGGGCACTGTACCTATCAAAATTTGACTTTGTGTTAAAACACGTTCCTGGAACAAAGATAGGAAAAGCAGACAGCCTGAGCAGGAGACCAGACTAGGAGATTGGAGTGGAAAGAGACAACAAGGATGAGACATTGGTAAAGAAAGAATGGTTAGAGAATAGAAGGACAGAAAAGGTGGAAGTAATAGTGGAGGGAGTAGATCTATTGGAGAAAATAAGACAGTCAAGAGTAAGGGATGACAAAGTAGTTAAAGCAGTGGAAGAGATGAAACAAGTAGGAGTAAAAGTCCTAAGGGACAAAGAGTGGAGGGACATAGACAGTGTAATATATAAAGAAGGGAAGGTGTATGTACCCAAGGATGAGGTGCTTAGAGCAGAAATAATCAGGCTACATCATGATATGCCTGTAGGAGAACATGGAGGACAGTGGAAGACAGTGGAGCTAGTCACAAGAAATTTCTGGTGGCCAGGAGTAACAAAGAAAGTGAAGTGATATGTAGAAGGTTGTGACTCTTGCCAGAGGAATAAAAATCACACAGAACAGCTGGCAGGCAAATTAATGCCCAACTCGATACCTGAGAAACCTTAGATGCATATATTGGCAGATTTCATCACCAAACTGCCAATAGCACAGAGATATGACTCAATCTTAGTAGTAGTAGACAGATTAACAAAAATGGTCCATTTCATCCCTACTACAGAGAAAACATCAGCAGAAGGGCTAGCCAGGTTGTTTAGAGACAATGTGTGGAAGCTGTATGGGTTACCCAAGAGCATTATCTCAGACAGAGGACCACTGTTTGCAACAGGATTAATGAGGGAGCTGAATCAAATGCTAGGGATTGAAAGCAAAATGTTAACGGCATTCCACTCTCAGACAGATGGCCAAACGGAGAGGGTTAATCAGAAATTAGAACAGTATCTAAGAATGTTCATTGACCACCAACAAGAACAGTGGCCAGACTGGTTAGGAACAGCAGAATTTGCTTACAACAATAAAGCACATTCAAACACAAAGACATCGCCCTTTAAGGCAAATTATGGACAAGATCCTAGGATGGAGTTTGAGACAAGAAGGAAAGGAAAATATGAGGGAGCAGAGAAATTCATGATAAAAATGAAGGAGGTTCAGGAAAAAGCAAAAGCAGCACTAGGAAAAGCGCAAGAAGAAATGAAGAAATATGCAGATAAGAAGAGGGCAGAAGTTGATGAGTATAAAGTAGAAGACTTAGTAATGCTAAGTACTAAGGATCTGAAATACCAAATGGTTGGAAGGAGGACAGAAAAGCTGACAGAGAGGTTTGTAGGCCCCTACAAGATCAAGAAGATCATATTATCGAATGCAGTGGAATTAGAACTACCTAGCACAATAAAAATACATTCAGTAGTTAATGTCAGTAGAATATGAAGATATATAGAGCAAGTAGAAGGGCAGAGAAAGGAGCAACCAGCTCCAGTCATAATCAAGGGAGAAAAAGAGTGGGAAGTAGAGAGGATCCTGAACAAACAGTGAATACGAGGAAAAGATAAGTACCTGGTACAATGGAAGAGATTCATGGTAGAATCAGATACTTGGGAAGGAAGGGAAAATCTGGAAAATGCAAAAGAGGCAGTCAAAGAGTACGAAAAGGAATACCAATGAGACATAGAAGATATAAGACAACAAGAAAGAGAAAAAGAAACATTCAGAAGGGGAGAACTGCTAGGACAATTTACAGCAAAAAAGCTATTTGGATAGTTGGACAAACAATATGATGAGGAATATTGGGGAAGACTGGAAAGAAATTGGAAATGATGGAAAGGAGGATGGATGAAAGGACAAAGAACTATGGAAACAATAAAGGAGAAAGAAGAAGAAATTGAGCAGGAAAGTTCAGGGCTCAAGGAGTGGACAGAAGAAAATGACAATGAAATGGGGAATATTTGCAACCCATACTATGAACTATAAAAATCCTCAGGATGAGGAATCTTGAGAGGGGGGGTAGTATTATGACATAGCCAAAAACGGCTAAGTCATTATTCATTTTCTTTTTTTATTTTCATTTTCTTTTCTTTTAATTAGGAAATTGGTGGATACATAAGATAGAACAACTAAAAGAGATGTGCAGGAGTTTATAAATAGAAGTAAACACAGGAGGTGTATAAGTAGTATACCATAATCAAATGAGAACTCCATTGAGTTCTTCTTGTCAACTTGGACTAGAAGTAGTTCTAACATGTCTCAGTCTAAGTCCTTACAGAGAGCAGCAAAGACATCCTCTTTTGTATGACCAACTGAATCAATTTCTCATCTTTCTGCTATACTCTGCATCTTCAAAACACAACCTATTATTCTTGTCTTGATCCACAAACCAAAAGTTGTTTAACTGCCACTGCTCTTCTGTAATGCTTGTACTATCCAAATCATAATAGAAGAAAGGTGATACTGGAAGGGAGAGAGAGGAAGGGACATCCATTGACCTTAGGACTAATTGAAACAGCTGAGCCTCATGAGTATATGATATACCAAGGACTCAAGTTACCAGCCACCAATGGCAAATACACATCATCAGAAATGTTTGGGGAAGTGGATAACAGAACTAGTTGGCAAACAGATGGCAAGGGACAACATTAAACATAGAATTCCTTAAGTCTGCATAACCATGATAGACAGGAGAGACAGCAGAGAAAGGAACCATATATGCAGGTCATAGTATTGAGCATATAATATATTCAATGCCAAGTATGGGTGTTTTATTATTATAAACAATACATCTCTTTTGAAAACATGTACAAACATATTCTTATGTACATGGTTCCATTTTGCTCTTCTTAATATAGAACTCAACAAATGTTGCTCTTCAATTTACATTCTCATATATATATTTTTTCTCTCTATACTTTTTCTGACATTTATTTAGTGTCTATCTTGACATGAATTACTCCTATAGGTCCCCATTGTCAATCCTATCTTATAAGAGTCAGAGAGTTTGATTCTTTGTTCTTGCTCCTTATTGATGGACATCATGATATTCGAGCTCTTTGGATAATAATCTCATATTGTACATGAAGTCTATGAGGAGGATTTCAAGCTACTAATGTTCTGGCAACAATTAACTCTTCAAGAAGGCAAAAAACACTTACATACTCTGTCAAGGTCCCAGTATCTAGACTATGGTCAGTGTATCTTGTGGATTAATGAAACATATTGTTATTACCATAGCTAGACAGTTGAACAGGCTTGATGAAGTTTGATAATCAGATTAACTGAGCTGTATATTACATTCCTGTCTTCAATAACATCTTAACTCCCATGTAATACTAGCAATACTTGGTGATATTCCAATGTTCACAAAAGAAAGCATTTTTCCATGAGAGATGAATTCTTGATTTGTAGGTAGATTGTTAAGGTATGGACTTAGGACTGAAGCTCTGATCTCAACCAGTAATGATTGAAAGAAAAGTGTAGTGACTTAGCCTAGATGACTTGATCACCCTCCAAGTCCGAGTTAACAAGGAGAACTCGATGGAGTTCCCATTAAATTTCCTATACTACTTATACAACTACTACATGGTCTGTGTACTATCTTCCCACAGTTCCCATGTGACTTAGTCATGTGATATCACCTGACTGTGACTCATAAACCTGTGACTCTGTGACACTTAGTTATGTGATACTTTCTTGTACTCTATCCTTATGTAGTGAGTCCAGAAAGGAAAAGAAAAGAAAAGAAAAGAAAAGTAAATAATGACTTTTAGCCATTTTGCCAAGTCATGACAGAAAGAACTCAATAGAGTCCCTCATTGGATTTCTACTAGTAGTTATACAAATATCCAATAGTTTGTGTGTCTACTTTCCATAGTCACAAGACTATGACTAATAACTATATAGTTCTTACATAATATTGTCCATTATTATTGATATTTTCTCTATATTATATTTCTGGAGATTCTCTATTAAGTTGATGAATGCATAGGAGATGTTTTCTTTCTTTGGAGCCAACTCATAATATAGATGGTATGATATTAATATGAGTTTTATTGCCTTTGGCAAGAATACTGCACTACAGCTTGGACATGTGCTTGCTAGACTGAATTTGTAGCTACATAGTGACCTTGCAGAGAAACCTAGACTGATAGAATATCCAAAGGAGGATTTTTTTTGTCTAGGACTAGATTAAGCTCATACAGTATGCTAATCCTTAACAACCATTATCCTTTGAGCTCTTGGAGGATTTTTATGACTCAATTAATCAAGAGAAATTGTGTCAAGTACATTACCTAAGCACTAGAGGTCCACCTGTCCAACTTACAAGGTTTTTATCTAGGCCTTTGGCCTAGCTTGATCCCTCTGCTGATTCTGAATAGTAAAATATATATTAAAGTTAGTCTGCTACATTTCCTTTCTCAACTTTTTGTGTACTCTGCAATATGTTCTGACTTATTTCTTTATCTCTCAAATCACAGTAAAAATCAATCTTAAGTCCATTGCCACATATATATACAATCTATAATCTAATACTATTGAAAACTTCTTTATATACTACATTAAGTATTCTTTTATTCTCTTGGCTCTGCTCTGGAAGAAGTACTGAAATGTTCAATGGTGAAGTACATCTTGAAAATGTTATCTGTGAAAAAACACTAATGTCTAAAGATTGATCCCAACATGCTCTACTGATTGTCCCTGAGACTTGTTAATAGTCATGGCAAAGACCAGCTTGACTGGGAATTGAAGTATCTTGAGTGGTATAAAGAACAACTCTGCATTGGGTAATAACCTAATCCTTGAAATCAATATAACCTTCCTTTGAAATCTCCTGTCCTTGCTGATAATCCTACACTAAAGTACTTTTCTCTTTATATTAAATACCACCATTCTTGTCCTATTGCAAAGTTCTTCTTCTAGATCCAAATTTCTTAGCAAAATAACTAGACAGCCAATCTTGAGACAAAGCAAAGCAGGAGGTAATCCACCAGTATTGAGTTGCTGAAGAAACTCTATAGAATAGACATGGTGCATTTTATCTTCTTTAGACACATAGTCCATATATTATGAGAGCCCCAAAAGGGGAATAGTTTTCCAAGCATTTGAACACTTGATCCAAAACCTCAAGATGTACAATGGGGTTGAGATATAAATAGTGTGGGAACTAAGGTCATGTGACAAGGTCAAGTAATCACAGAACATTCTGGAAGAACATGTAATCATGGACTAATAGTACAGCCACTGTAAAAAGGTAGTATAAGTAAGAGTCCAATCCAACAAAGAACTCTATTGAGTTCTTCTTGAACATCCACCTAGGGTGATCACTAAGGATATTCACTGTCTATTGGTAACACCATACTTCTCAGCATATGAACCTCTACATCTAGCTCTGGGTTATATTGCTGAAGAATAGCTTCATTGATATTATGTACTTCATCATTCCTAGAATAGAGAATAATATGAGTCAAGAAGTACTAGTCTTCTTTGACTCCTGGATTGCCAATTCTTGGATAAACCCTATTAATAAGGGTGTTAAGATTAGCACAAACTATAGGCTGAAGAACTTGGATTGTATCATTTTCATCTATTGTTGTTGTAGTATTAATTTCCAGCAACCATTGAGCATGGTAATCATCAACTTCAGAATGGCCTAAACACATATTGTACCTTAGATGGAAAAACTTGATGTTTCTCCATAGATTTCCTCTGTAGAGAGATACTACTACTACTTGTTGGCATGTTCCTCCAGGCACAACAGGTAAAGTCTAGTAAAAGTCTCCACCAAATACTACAGTAATTTCATCAAATGGATGGTCATTTTAAGTAACATATCAACTCAGCAGCTACCAAGTCCAAATTAATACTTACTTCAAGTAAGTCTCTAAGATATTGATCAATAGCATCAATAGCATACTTGTACTGCATAGGAACCTCATCCCATATGATAATTGCAGTCTCTTGAATGACCTGGAATATATAGCCATTATACTTGAGACCAGCTATAGAGTCTTCATATACAGGAATGGGGATTTTAAAGCATGAGTGAGATGTTCTTCCTCTATCCAACAATAAAGTAGCAATTCCAGATGATGCCACACATAATGCTATTTTTCCCCTTCTTCTGACTTCAGCTGCAATAGTGTTGCAGACAAATGTCTTTCCACAACCACCAGCAGCATGGATAAAGAAGAGATAACCATAGTTATTGGTAACAGACTCCAGAACAGCATCAAAGACAATAGCTTATTCAGAGTTAAAGATTGTCTGTTGCTCATTTACTAAAGTTGCCATTTCACTGATATTATATTGTTCAGCTTGTAAAAGAGGATTGGGTATCCTATAGCCCTACTCTTGTTGCAAAAGAGGCATAGGTGGAAAATCAGCAAGACTTCTTCCTATTCTTACTAATATTCTGTTAAGGTCCCAAAGGCCATAATCGCAAATGTTGTTTTCTGGTATATCTTGATCAATTTGGTAGTGTAAGGGCAACTAGAGTGGAAAGACTCCAGGAGATTCTTTAGTATACAAATAAGTCCAGAGTATGTTATAACTCACCTCCAGGAGATTTCTCAGAGAATAGAGAGTGGGAACATGATATAGAAGATATACTTAGCCCATAGATACTGGGCTTACCTAATAACTAAGCATGTCCCTAGGGTGTCCCCTTACAACATTCTTTTAGTATCCTGAGAACTTACCTGTGCATTTTTGCTGTGATTGTGCCACATAGGTGCTGCTCTTCTTGTCCAAAGTGATCCCATCCAATCTTTGTTGTGATAATCTTAGATAACAACTTTGGATCATCACCATCAGACACTTGTAATATGTACATTCTATTATTCACTATCAGTCTACTAGTTACATAGCCTTCTGGCTCTTCATAGCATCCGATGTACCAACCATAGGCTATAAAAGACTCAGATAAAAGCCTGTATATTATCATCATATCATAACCTCACATTACAAAAATC
>Ga0153989_1000236_pt1 | contig 14666 bp, 13 predicted proteins | sample TSNC073MetaG_FD_104701 | JGI IMG/M metagenome (GOLD analysis project Ga0153989, IMG submission 104701) | Attine ant fungus gardens microbial communities from North Carolina, USA - TSNC073 MetaG | ecosystem: Host-associated > Fungi > Mycelium > Unclassified | place: USA: North Carolina, Jones... | reverse complement strand
GTCGTGCGTTCCTCGTCGGAGACCTCGGGGAAGCTGCCGTCGTTCAGGCAGAAGAAGTCGACGTTCCGCTTCTTGAGCAGGTCGTCGAGTGCCCGGAGCCCGGACTGCATCGTCGTGTCCACGTACCGGACCGGCGCGTTCTCCTGCACGATCGCCCGCCCGGTGAGCAGCGCGTAGTAGTGGTACAGGGAGTTCGTCACCGAGATGTTCTCCGCCGCCCGGAACCGTGACGCCGCCGTCGCGCGGAACTCGTCCGCGAACTCGTGCTCCATCTCGGTCATGATGCTGGACCGGAGCGGGGTCGGTGCGTGCTCGAGGTGGCGCGTGGTGACGGCACCGAACCGCTGCTGGAGCAGGCGTCGGTTCACCCGCGCGGAGTTCTCGAACCCGCTCCGGCGCGGGTTGTTCGAGCCGAGGCCGATCCGGGTCGTCGCCAGGATGAACTTCGACACGGAACCCGGGCTGAAGAACACCGAGGGGTCGACCTGCCGACCGAAGAACATGTCGTCGTTCGAGTAGATGAAGTGCTCGCTGATGCCCGGGATGTGGTGCAACTGCGACTCGACGGCCTGCGAGTTGTGCGTGGGCAGCACCGACGGGTCGGCGAAGAACTCCTCGCTCCGGACGATCCGGACACGTGGGTGGTCGGCGAGCCAGGCCGGCGCCGGCGAGTCCGTGGCGATGTAGATCGTCCGGATCCACGGGGCGTACGTGTACACCGAACGCAGCGCGTACTTCAGCTCGTTGATCTGCCGGAACCGGGCGGGGGCGTCGTCGCCCTCCCCCAGGACGGCCGAGGACTGCGCGGCCTGACGCGCGCGCTGGTACTCGATCGCGTTGCCGTCCACCCACGAGAACACGATGTCGATCGGGAAGCGGATGTCCGAGACGTGGTCGTCGAACATGTGCTCGACGGTGCGCCAGGTGCGACCGTACCGCTCGATGTCGGTGAGCACGAACTCGTCGACGGGCAGGCTCCTGCGCATCAGGGCGTTCTCGACCGGCGCGAGGACCTCGGTGTCCGTCACCCGCCAGAACTCGAGCTGGACACTGGTCTCGGCACCGTACCGGAGCCGTCCGAGCGGCTCGAGGCGCGGGCGGAACACCCGGAGCACTGGTTGGTCGACGGGGCCGAGGCCGTCATCGACGACGAGGACGGCCGGCTCCCCCGGCGGCTTGGCGTAGAACGGCTCGCCGACGGCGGCGTCCATCACGGCCGACTCGGCGCGCTGACGGTCTCGCTCGTCGACGGCGATGACGGGGCGCTGGTCGTTCCCGCGGATGAGCAGGTGGTCGACGTCGGCGGCGGTGAGCGCGTCGTCGAGGAAGAGGAGGTCCTCGATCATCGACTGCTGCGGCGTCAGGTGGCCGTTCAGCAGGGTGAAGCGGCCCTTCCGGAGCACGATGTCGGGGCGGTCGAGACCGCCGGAGGACGGTCGAGGGTTCAGCAGAGGACTCTCGGTCTCCGGCTCGGTCTCGTTGCTCATCCATGCCCTTCTGATCAGGTGGTCAGGCGCTGCACCCGACCGGTCCGATCCTACCGGGCAGGCGGCTCCTCCGTCGTTCTGGGCACCTTCACGACGATCCCGACGACGATGAACAGCGCCGCTGCGACGATCTGCAGTGCTGCCCAGACCTGTCCGGGGATCGGGATCGTCACCAGCGGGTTCCAGCAGACCGCGACCGCTGCCATCAGGACGGCCGCCCACCAGGCACGTCCCCTGGTCGCGAAGACGAGCACGATGAGCGCCAGGACCGTGACCCCCCACCGGACGAACACGAACGCCGGCGCCTCGAGGAAGGCGATGCACGCGAGCAGCACGATGGCCGCGACGAGCCCCGGCGCCAGGGCCGGGCGCGTGAACGCCGGCGTCCCCGCAGGTCCCGAGGACACGGCGGCTGCGGGGCGGGCACCGGGCGCGGTGGAGTGGAGCGACGACCCGACTGCTGGCCGTCCCTTGCGTGCGGCCATCAGGCAGATGCCTCGTCGAGCTCGATGGCCGTGATCGGGCGGGACATCGGCGGCAGACCGCGGAGCCGTTCGAGCGCCGGACCGAGCTCTGCGACGTACGCGCGGTAGCCGTCGTCGGTCAGGTGCAGGCCGTCGTCGGTGTACTGCTCGGCGAGGTGGTCGCCGTCGGCGAGGGCTGGCCACGCGTCGAGGTACTGCGCGTGGCAGGTGGCGACGAACTGGCGCAGGTGACGGTTCGTCTCCTCGATCCGCGGTGTGAACTCGGCCTGACGCGGCAGGACCGACACCAGGAGCAGGCGGACGCCGGGGAGCTCGCGGCGGAGCGTCACGAGGATCGTCTCCACGTTCCGTACGACGTGCTCGGCGCTCTTGCGGTGGTTGCCGAAGTCGTTCGTGCCGATGAGCAGGACGATCGCCTCGGGAGCGGCCTGCACGACCTCGTCGAGTCGCTCCAGCACACCGTCCGTGGTGTCCCCGCTGATGCCGAGGTTCAGGGTGCGCTCGTCGGGGAAGCGTTCGTCCCACGTGCCTCCTGCGGTGATGCTGTCCCCCAGGAACAGGACCAGTCCGCGGTCGTCGTCGCTCATGCTGCCTCCTCGTGCGCTGGCGCGCGAGACCCATTCTGCTGCGTGCTGTTGGCCTGCGTCGAGTCGGTGCGGTGGGCCTCGCGTTCGGCGCGGGCCGTGATGCGCTCCACCATGCCCGGGAAGATCACGCCGTGGAACGGCAGGATCGAGTACCAGTACAGGCGCCCGGCGAGCCCCTGCGGGAAGTACAGCGCCCGCTGGTGGTAGTCGCAGCCGCCGTCGTCCGTGGGCGTGACGGTCATCTCGAGCCAGGCCCGACCAGGGGACTTGAACTCGGCCCGGAGCCGGAGGTAGTGCCCGCGGTCGAGTCGTTCGACGCGCCACCAGTCGAGCGCGTCGCCCTGTTCGAGGCGCTTCGGGTCCCGCCGACCACGGTTGAGGCCGACTCCCCCGGCGATCTTGTCCATCCACCCCCTGGCGACCCACGCGAGCGGGAACGAGTACCAGCCGTTCTCGCCGCCGATCGACTCGACGACGCTCCAGACCGCTTCCGGCGGCGCGGACGTGTGCCGGGTCCGGTCATCGGAGTACACCGTGTGCCCGGCCCAGTCCGGGTCGCTCGGCAGCGGGTCGGCCGGGGTGCTCGACAGCGTCGCGCTCCGCCAGCTCGTCTCGACCTCGGCGGTGCGCATCTTCGTCAGTGCGAGCCGCACGGCCCGCCGGTACGACGTCAGCCCGCCCTCCGGCCGCGGCACGACGTCGTCGATGTCGTGCTCACGTTGGACGCACTCGAACTGCAGCGACTCGATGATCGGCGTCGCGAGCTTGCGCGGGATCGGCGTCACCATGTTGAACCAGTGTGCGGCGAGCCCGGGGGTCATCACCGGCAGCGCGGTGATCGGCCGCTGCGGGAGCTTGGCCTCGACCGCGTACCCGTTCAGCATCTGCCCGTACCGGAGGACGTCCGGCCCGCCGATGTCGAACGTCCGGTTCACGTCCGCCGGGATGTCGAGCGCCTCGACGAGGTAGTAGAGGACGTCGCGGACGGCGATCGGCTGGATCTTGTTGCGGACCCACCGCGGTGCCGGCATCCACGGCAGGACGTCGGTGACGTGCCGGATCATCTCGAACGACGTGCTCCCGGACCCGATGACGACACCGGCCTGGTACGCGATCGTCGGCACACCCGACCCGAGCAGGATGTCGCCGACCTCCTTCCGACTGCGGAGGTGCTTCGACAGCTCCCCGTCGGGGTGGAGGCCGCCCAGGTACACGAAGCGCCGGACACCGGCGTCGTGCGCCGCGGTGGCCATCGTCTGTGCGGCATCGCGCTCGGACTCCTCGAAGTCCCCGTCGGCACCCATCGCGTGGGCGAGGTAGTAGACCGCTTCGATCCCGTCGACCGCGGTGGCCACCGCCGAACCGTCTTGCAGGTCACCCTGGACGACGTCGATCGACTCCCGCCAGGGGACGTCGTCGAGCTTCTGCGGGGTACGGACGAGCACGCGGACGGCGTGCCCGGCTTCGAGGAGACGTGGGACGAGACGACCGCCGATGTAGCCGGTGGCCCCGGTGACGAGGACGCGCATGCGGGGAACGGTACGCCGCGCCCCTCCGGGTACGCTTGTCGGGTGGACAACGCAGCCTTCCCCGTCACCGCCGACGCCGTGCGTCGACTCATCGACCACGCGATCCTGAAGCCGGAGCTGACCCGCTCCGACGTCGATGCGCAGCTCGACGAAGCCGCGACCCACCGCGTGTTCAGCGTGTGCGTCCGCCCGAGCGACGTCCGGCACGCCGTGGAGCGCCTCCAGGGCACCGGAGTGGGCGTCGGGACCGTCATCGGCTTCCCGCACGGCACCACCTCGACCGAGGCCAAGGTCGCCGAGTCGCTGCAGGCCCTCGCCGACGGCGCCTTCGAGCTCGACATGGTCCAGAACATCGGCGCGGCGAAGTCCGGCGATTGGAACCGCGTCCAGCAGGACGTGCGTGCCGTCGTCGACGCTGCGGGCGACACCGTGGTCAAGGTCATCCTCGAGACGGCGTTCCTCACCGACGACGAGATCGTCGCCGCCAGTCGCGCGGCCGTCGCGGGCGGCGCGGACTTCGTGAAGACCTCGACCGGGTTCGCCGGCGGTGGCGCCACGACCAAGCACATCGCCCTGATGCGCGAGACGGTCGGCCCGGACACCGGCGTGAAGGCATCCGGCGGCGTCCGAGGGCTCGACACCCTCGTCGCGATGGTCCAGGCCGGTGCGAACCGCATCGGTACGAGCGCCTCGGCCCGCATCCTCGACGAGGTCGCACACCGCGTCGAGACCGGCGTCGCCTCCGGCGTCGGCGACGACACCACCTCCTACTGACCCCCGGCCGACCAGGCCCACCCGACCACCAGCACCGAGCCGGTGCGTGACCGACGCGACGCCGCGTCGAGAGCCGCTCCGAGCCTCCAGACCGTCGCATCGGAGCGCGCATGTCGAACACCGACCCCATCACCGACCACCCCGGGTCGCTCGCCCTCGCCGTGGACCTCGGCGGCACCAAGGTCGAGGCGGCCCTGGTCACCGACCAGGGCGTCGTCCTGCCCGGGACCCGGTTCCGGAGCCCCACCGGCCCGCAGCGCAGCTCCGAAGCGCTGCAGGCAGCCGTCGACGAGGTGGTCACGAGTGCCCTCGCGACGCTGCCGACCGACGCGACGCTCGCCGGTGTCGGCATCGGCTCGGCCGGCCCCGTCGACGAGGAGCACGGACTCGTCTCGCCGCTCAACATGCCGGTCTGGCGCGGCTACCCGCTCCGCGACCGCGTCGCGGCGCTCGTCCCGGCCGGGACGCCGGTGACGCTGCGGATGGACGGCCTCGCGATCACGCTCGCCGAGCACTGGCTCGGTGCGGCGCAGGGCTCCGACCACGTGATGGGCATGATCGTCTCCACGGGCGTCGGCGGTGGGCTCATCCTGCACGGCCGGACCGTGAGCGGTCCGACTGGCAACGCCGGGCACATCGGTCACGTCGAGTGCGGTGGGTACGACGACCCGTGCGCCTGCGGCGGCACCGGCTGCCTGGAGGCCGTGGCGAGCGGGCCGAAGACCGTCGCGTGGGCGAGACGGCAGGGGTTCACCGGGGAGACGGGCGAGGAGCTGTCCGCCGCGTACGCCGCGGGGGACGAGATCGCCGTCGCGGCGATCAAGCGCAGTGGTCGCGCCCTCGGGCAGGCCATCGCCGCCGCCACGTCGCTCGTGGACCTCGAGGTGGTGGCGATCGGTGGTGGGTTCTCGCACGTCACGCCGGACCTGTTCGAGTACGCCAGGCAGGCCGTCGCCGAACGCGTCGAGTTCGGCTTCGTGACCAAGGTGCGGATCGTCCCGACCGGGCTGTCCCAGGACGGGCCGCTCATCGGCGCCGCGGCGCTCGTGCACCGCTCCCACGTCCTGCGCTGAGACGGCCCGAACTGGCCGCTGTCGACCTGCGCTGCTGTCCACAGTCGGCTCCGCCGCGCCGGTCCGGTGCGGCAGGATGACCGGGTGCGCTCCTCCCGACTCGTCACCACCGACGACTGGCCAGAAGCCGAACTCCGCGCAGCGGTGCTGGCCGGCGACCTGGTCGCGATCGGCGAGTGCTGGGCGTCCGTCGCGGAGCCGACGGACCCGGGGCTGCGCGCGGCGTCGTTCCGCTGGAGCGTGGGCGACGAGCGGATCATCGCATCGGACCGCAGCGCCGCCTGGATCTGGGGCGGGTGCTCGCGACCGCCGCTCCCCCACGACGCCTGCATCGACGACGGGCAGCGCGTGCGCCAGCGGGGCGGTGGACGCGTCCGCGAGGTCCGTGTCGAACCATCCGACGTCGCGGTCGTCGCCGGCGTCCGGGTGACGACCCCGGTCAGGACCGCGCTCGACCTGCTGCGGATCGCCGGACCGGCGGACTGGGCGGTCCGCGCCCCCACCGTCCTGGGACTGCTCGCGGCGACCGACACCGCGCCGTCGACGCTCCGGCTCCGCCTCCGGCAGCTCGGGACGGTGCCGATGGTGCGGCAGGCGGAACGGCGGCTCGCCGAGCTGGTGTGACCGCTCCTGGTCAGCCTGCGCTGACGCGGTAGACGTCGTACACGGCGTCGATGCGTCGCACCGCGTTGAGGACGCGGTCCAGGTGCGTCGTGTCCCCCATCTCGAACACGAACCGGGACAGAGCGAGGCGGTCCGACGACGTCGACACCGTGGCCGACAGGATGTTCACGTGGTGGTCGGTCAGCACCCGGGTGACGTCGCTCAGCAGTCCCGACCGATCGAGCGCCTCGATCTGGATCTGGACCAGGAACACCGACTTCGACGACGGCGCCCACTCGACCTCGATCATGCGGTCGGGTTCGTTCATCAGCGACTTCACGTTGGTGCACGATGCCTGGTGCACGGACACACCCTGCCCGCGGGTGATGAACCCGACGATCTGGTCGCCGGGAACCGGGGTGCAGCACTTCGCGAGCTTGACGAGGATGTCGGGCGCCCCGCGGACGAGCACGCCGCTGTCGCTGTTGCGCAGCTGCCGGCTCGTGACCTGCCGCGGGAAGGCGAGCTCCGGTTCGTCCGTCTCGGTCTCGGTCTGGACGCCGGCGAGCACCTTCTCGATCACCGACTGCGTCGAGACGTGTCCCTCGCCGATCGCGGCGTAGAGCGCGGAGACGTCCTCGTACCGCATCGCGGATGCGACTTCCGAGATGGAGTCCTGGCTCATGATCCGCTGGAGCGGCAGGTTCTGCTTGCGCATCGCACGGGCGATGGCATCGCGGCCCTGCTCGATCGCCTCTTCGCGGCGCTCCTTGGTGAACCACTGCTTGATCTTGTTCCGCGCGCGGGGGCTGCGGACGAAGGTCAGCCAGTCCTGGCTCGGCCCGGAGTCGGGGTTCTTCGACGTGAAGATCTCGACGACGTCGCCGCTCGACAGCGAGCTCTCGAGGGGCACCAGGCGACCGTTCACCTTCGCGCCCATCGTGCGGTGTCCGATCTCGGTGTGCACCGCGTACGCGAAGTCGACCGGGGTCGCACCGGCAGGGAGTCCGATGACCTTGCCCTGCGGCGTGAAGACGTAGGTCTCCTTCGCGCCGATCTCGTAGCGGAGGGAGTCGAGGAACTCGCCGGGGTCGCTGGTCTCGGCCTGCCAGTCGGTGATGTGCGCGAGCCACGCCATGTCGTCGTTCGCGCTCGAGCTGTCCACGTCGCGACCGGCGGCACGCTGCTTGTACTTCCAGTGCGCGGCGACACCGAACTCGGCGCGCTGGTGCATCTCGTGCGTGCGGATCTGGATCTCGACCGGGCGTCCCTGCGGCCCGAGGACCGTGGTGTGCAGCGACTGGTACAGGTTGAACTTCGGGGTCGCGATGTAGTCCTTGAAGCGTCCGGGCAGCGGGGTCCAGCGCGCGTGCACCGAGCCGAGCATGGCGTAGCAGTCGCGGACCGTGGGGACGAGCACCCGGATGCCGACGAGGTCGTAGATCTCGTCGAACTCGCGGCCCCGGACGATCATCTTCTGGTAGATCGAGTAGTACTGCTTCGGCCGGCCCATGACCTCGCCGCGCACCTTGGCGGCCTTCAGGTCCTTCTTCAGCGTCCCGATGACGTTCTGGACGAACTGCTCGCGCTTCGGCTGCCGTTCCTTGACCAGGCTGTCGATCTCGACGTAGAGCTTCGGGTGCAGCACCGCGAACGACAGGTCCTCGAGCTCGAGCTTGATCATCTGGATGCCCAGACGGTGCGCGAGCGGCGCGTAGATCTCGAGTGTCTCCTTGGCCTTGCGCGTGGCCGAGGTGGACTCGACGAAGCCCCACGTCCTGGCGTTGTGCAGGCGGTCCGCGAGCTTGATCACCAGGACCCGGATGTCCTTCGACATCGCGATGACCATCTTGCGGACGGTCTCGGCCTGGGCGCTGTCGCCGTACTTGACCTTGTCGAGCTTCGTGACGCCGTCGACGAGCATCGCGATCTCGTCGCCGAAGTCGTGGCGCAGCTGGTCGAGCTGGTAGTCGGTGTCCTCGACCGTGTCGTGCAGCAGCGCAGCCGCGATCGTGATGGGCCCGATGCCGAGGTCCGCGAGGATCTGCGCGACCGCGACCGGGTGCGTGATGTAGGGCTCGCCGGACTTGCGCTTCTGGCCGTCGTGCGCGCGTTCCGCGACCGAGTACGCACGCTCGATGAGCGTGACGTCCGCCTTCGGGTGGTGCGAGCGGACGGTCCGGATGAGCGTGTCGACAGCGCCGGCCGGCTGGGCGCGGGAGAACAAGCGCGGCAGCAGGGACCGGAGGGAGCCGAGGTTGCCCGTGGTGTTCGGGCCCAGGGGCGGGCTGGACGGCAGCGGCGACGGTCCGGGGCGGCTCGCGGCGGAGTCGTCCTGCGCCGACGTCTCACGGATGTCCGTCATGCTGCGTCTCCCAGAACTCGAACCGGCCGAACTCGATCTGACCAGACTACGCGCGTGTCGTCAGTGCTCGTGACCACGTTCGCGCTGGGCGTCGGCGCGCTCCACCGGCGCACCGGCGGCTTCCCACGCCACCATGCCGCCGGCGAGGTTCACCGCAGGGACGCCGGACTGCTCGAGGGCCGCGACGACCCGGGCGGACCGCATGCCGGAGTGGCACACGATGATCGCCGGGTCGTCGGTCGGTTGGATCTCGGTCCACCGCGTCTGGAGCTCGGACATCGGCACCAGGGTGGCCTGGGGCGCGTGGACCTCGTCCCACTCCCCCGGCTCGCGCACGTCGTACAGGCGCGAGCCGTTCTCGATACGACGCAGCGCCTCGTCGACGGTGATCTCGTCCATGCGGGTCAGGCCTCGACCGGCGCAGCGGTCTCTGCACGCTTGCGCGCGGCGGCGGCCTTCTTCGCGTCGGCCTGCTTGATCTTCGGTTCGTTCTCACGCAGGTGCGCGTACATCGGCGACGCGATGAAGATCGTCGAGTACGTCCCGACGATGATGCCGATGAACAGGGCGAGCGAGATGTCGCGCAGGGTGCCGGCGCCGAGGACGTACGATCCGATGAAGAGGATCGCGCCGACCGGCAGGAGCGCCACGACCGAGGTGTTGATGGAGCGCACGAGCGTCTGGTTCACGGCGAGGTTGACCGACTGCACGAAGGTGCGGTGGGTCTCCATCGCGGTGTTCTCACGCACCTTGTCGAAGACCACGACGGTGTCGTACAGCGAGTACCCGAGGATCGTCAGGAAGCCGATGACCGCCGCCGGGGTGACCTCGAGCCCGACGATGCCGTAGACACCTGCGGTGATCAGGAGGTCGTGGAGCAGCGCCACCATCGCCGACAGCGACATCTTCCACGTGCGGAAGTACAGCGCCATGAACACCGCGGCGAGAGCGAGGAAGATGATCAGCCCACGGATCGCCTGTGCGAGCACGTCGGCGCCCCAGGTCGCACCGATGAAGGTCGACGCGACCTGGCCCCTGTCGACGTCGTACGCGTCGGCCAGCGCGGACTGGATCTGCGTCGTCTCGGCATCGGTGAGCTGCCCGGTCTGCACGCGGATGCCGTGCGTGCCGAGCTGTGAGACGCGCGGGATCTCGTCGGGGACGATCTTCTCGACCGTGTTCGTCGCCAGGTTCTGGTCGACGGTCTTGGCGTCCGAGATCGTGAACTCGGAACCACCGGTGAACTCGATGCCGAGTTGGTAGCCGCCGCGGAGCCACGGCACCGCGAGGGAGATGACGATCGCGGCGATCGCGATGAGGTACCACAGGCGGCGACGTCCGACGATGTCGTACGACCGCTTGCCGGTGTAGAGGTCGTTCCCGAACTGGCTGAAGCTCGCCATCAGCTGTCCTTCCCGTTCGGCTTGCCGCCGTTGTCGGTGGTGTCGCCGTTGCCGGCCTTCCGCTCAGCGATCGTCTGGCGGCGCTGTGCTTCGCCGGCGGCCCGCTGGCGCTTGCCGTCCACGACGGGTGCACGGAACTGTGCACGACCGCGGTAGACCGCGCCGAGGGCTGTCGGGTCGAGGCCGCTGAACCGGTGCCCCTCGTTGAAGAAGCGGCGACGCGAGATGAGCTGCAGCATCGGGTGCGTGAAGAGGATCACGACCACGACGTCGATCAGGGTGGTGAGGAGCAGCGTGAACGCGAAGCCCTTCACGTCGCTCACCGCGAGGATGTACAGCACGATCGCCGCGAGGAAGTTGATCGAGTCAGACGCCAGGATCGTGCGGAGCGCACGCTTCCAGCCGGACTCGACCGCTCCCTCGAGCGCCCGACCGTCACGGAGTTCGTCACGGATGCGCTCGAAGTAGACGATGAACGAGTCCGCCGTGATGCCGATCGCCACGATCAACCCCGCGACGCCGGCCAACGACAACCGGTAGTCGACGCGCCAGGACATGATCGCGATCACCAGGTAGGTCAGGGTCGCGGCGACACCGAGCGAGAGCACCGTAACGAACGCGAGCGCCCGGTACTGGATCACCGAGTAGATGATGACCAGGATCAGACCGATCAGGCCGGCGATGAGACCGCCGATGAGCTGCGCGCTGCCGAGCGTGGCCGAGATGTTCTCGTTCGACTGCACCTTGAAGTTGATCGGCAGGGCGCCGTACTTCAGCTGGTCCGCAAGGGTCTTCGCCGACTCCGCGGTGAACGAGCCGGTGATCTGGGCCTTGCCGTTCGTGATCGCGCTGTTGGTCTGCGGGGCCTCGATGACGGATCCGTCGAGGACGATCGCGAACTGGTTCTGCGGCGACTGCAGGGACACCAGGCGGTTCGTGACGGCCCGGAACTCCTTCGTGCCGGTGCTGTTGAAGTCGAGGGTCACCGCCCACTCGCCGGTCGTCGTGCCCTGCGAGTTGGAGGCGAGGCCCGAGGTGGCGTTCGAGATGTTGGCGCCGTCCACCTCGACCGGGCCCAGGATGTACTTCGACGTGCCGGACACGTCACACGTCACGAGCGGCTGGTCGTCCGGGGCGGCGGTGACGTCGTCCGGGGCGTTGCAGTTGTAGTTGGTGTACAGGTCCTGCAGCTTCGGCGACGCCCAGTTCAGGTCGCTGGCGCTCGTCGGCTTCGCGCTGGGCGTCGCCGGGAGCGATGCCGGTGGCGTGTACGGCGTCGGGGAGGCGCTCGACGACGAGCCGCCGCCGACCGACGAGTTCGTCGCGGCCTCGGTGTAGAGGACCGGGCGGAACGTCAGCTTCGCCGCCGCCTCGATGCGGTTGATGGTCTGCTGGTCCGGCTTGCCCGGGATCGACACCACGATGTTGTTCGCACCCTGGCGGTTGATCTCGGTCTCCGAGACGCCGGTGGCGTTGACACGCTGGCGGATGATGTCCACCGCCTGCTTGAGCTGGTCGGCCGTGGCCGCCGAGCCGTCGGTGCTCTGCGCCGCCAGGGTCAGCTGCGTGCCGCCCTGCAGGTCGAGGGCGAGCTCGGGGACCCAGCTCGCTCCCTCGAACCACTTGCCCGTGTCGTCCTTGCTGGTGCTGGCCAGGATCGACGCGGCCGTGTTCAGGCCAGCGAGGACCGCCATGAGGATCACCAACCAGGTGAGCGAGCGCAACGCCTTCTTGACGGGTGTCGATCGTGCCACCGGTCGTCTCGTCTTTCTGTCAGGACCGACGGCGCGCACGCCGACGGCAGGGGGTGTCACCGCCCGGTCACGGTTGTGTCCGGGCGGGTGAGCGGATCAGTCCTCGGACTTGCGCTTCGCCTGTTCGGCGTCGTCCGCACGCTCGCCGTAGACCGGCTCGCCGTTCAACTCGGCGACGGGCTTCGGCTCGTCTTCCGGGGTGGCGGTCGTCTCGATGTCCGACGCGGTGTCGTCGACGACACGCGAGAGGGTCTGACGGTGGACGGTGACGATGGTCCCCGGCGCGATCTCGACCTCGGCGGTGACCTTCTCGTCGTCGACCGACAGGAGCGTGCCGTAGAGACCGAAGGACAGCATGACGCGGGCTCCAGGGACCATCTTGGTCGCGAGCTCCGACTGCTGCTTCTTGCGCTTGCGGCTGTTGTAGAACATGAAGGCCGCGAACGCCACGACGATGACGATGAGGATGACTTCTTGACCCATGATTGCGATGCCTTCTCTGGTATTTCGGTTTCGGGCCGTAGCAGTCTAGGGCACGTGGCTGTGGCGGATGCCGCAGACGGGCCTACTCGTCGTCGAACAGCCCCGGTTGGGCGGAACCGGCCGGCTGACCGGGCGTGAGCCCGAAGTGTCGCCAGGCCGCCGGCGTGGCGATCCGACCCCGAGGAGTGCGGGTGACGAGCCCGATGCGGACCAGGAACGGCTCGACCACCGACTCGATGGTCTCGGATTCTTCCCCGACGGAGACCGCGAGCGTGTTCAGGCCGACCGGCCCCCCGTCGAACCGGGTGAGCATCGTCTCGAGCACCGCGCGGTCGAGTCGGTCCAGCCCGTACTCGTCGACGTCGTAGAGCTCGAGGGCGCCCTGCACCGCGGCCATGCCGTCCCGGGTGCCGTGCACGAGGGCGTAGTCCCGGACGCGGCGGAGCAGACGGTTCGCGATGCGCGGCGTGCCCCGTGACCGACCGGCGATCTCGCGGAGCGCGAAGCGGTCGAAGTCGAGTTCGAGCAGGTGTGCGGCGCGGATGAGGACCTGTTCGAGTTCGTCGCGTTCGTAGAACTCGAGGTGCGCCGTGAACCCGAAGCGGTCTCGCAGCGGGTTCGGCAGGAGGCCCGCCCTGGTGGTCGCCCCGACGAGGGTGAACGGGGCGAGGTCGAGCGGGATGCTCGTCGCCCCCGCACCCTTGCCCACCATCACGTCGATGCGGAAGTCCTCCATCGCCAGGTACAGCATCTCTTCCGCCGAGCGGGCCATCCGGTGGATCTCGTCGATGAAGAGGACCTCACCGGGCATCAGCGACGACAGGACCGCGGCGAGGTCGCCGGCGTGCTGGATCGCCGGACCGCTCGACATGCGCAAGGGGCGACCGGACTCGTGCGCCACGATCATCGCGAGCGTGGTCTTCCCGAGCCCGGGCGGACCGGCCATCAGGATGTGGTCGGGCGTGCGGTCCTGCATCGCTGCGGCCTTGAGGAGCAGGTCGAGCTGCCCACGGACCTTGCGCTGCCCGACGAACTCGGCGAGCGACTTCGGGCGGAGCGCGCCTTCGAACGCGAGTTCTTCCGGTGACTGGGCGTCCGCCGCGGTGATCCCGCCGCTCATCGGCCGGCCCCGGTCGGGCGGAGGGCGCCGAGCGCGGCACGGAGGAGTGCCTGGGTACCCATGGCCGCGACACCGGGTTCGTTCGCGATCGTGTCGTCGACGGCGGAACGTGCCGCGTCCTCGCGCCAGCCGAGCCCGACGAGCGCGATGACGACGTCTTCCGACGCGGGGTGCGCCGTTGCGCCATGACCGGTAGCAGCTGTGGCCGACGATGTCTCGAAGGCGGTGAGCTTGCCGGACAGCGCGACGATGATGAGCTTGGCGGTCTTCGGCCCGATGCCGGACACCTTCCGGAACGCGGCGTCGTCGTCGTTCGCCACGGCGTTCGCGATCTGTCCCGGGTCCATCGCGCCGAGGACACCGAGCGCGGACTTCGGGCCGACCCCGGACACGCTGCGGAGGAGGTCGAAGACGCGCAGCGCGTCGGTCGACTCGAACCCGAAGAGCAGGTGCTCGTCTTCACGCACGATCATCGCCGTGCGCACGAACACCTCGGCGCCGTGGCGCATGGTGAGTGCGTGTGCCGGTGTCACCGTGACGGCGTAGCCGACTCCCCCGACCTCGATCACGACGGCGGATCCGGCGACGTCGATGCAGGTGCCCCGGAGACTCGCGATCATGCCCCGAGCCTACGTGCAGCCGCGGACGTCCCCGACGCGGCGCGCTGTGCTCCCGTCCCAGAGCGGCCAGCCGAGGCGGCGGCCGCCGCCGCGCGTGCGAGTGGCGAGGACGCCGTGCGCCCACCGGTCCCGGCCTGCGCGTCGCGCCACGCGCGTTGCGCCGGCGTCAGACTGCCGGACTGCACACCGACCTGGTCGGGTGCACCGAGCCTCCAGGCATGACAGACCGCCAGGGCGAGTGCGTCGGCGGCGTCCGCCGGCTTCGGGGCCTCGGCGAGTCCGAGCACGCGCGCGATCATCGCCTGCACCTGCTTCTTGTCGGCGTTGCCGTACCCGGTGACGGCTGCCTTGACCTCGGACGGCGTGTGCAGCCCGACCGGGAT
>Ga0153989_1000234_pt1 | contig 14689 bp, 13 predicted proteins | sample TSNC073MetaG_FD_104701 | JGI IMG/M metagenome (GOLD analysis project Ga0153989, IMG submission 104701) | Attine ant fungus gardens microbial communities from North Carolina, USA - TSNC073 MetaG | ecosystem: Host-associated > Fungi > Mycelium > Unclassified | place: USA: North Carolina, Jones... | reverse complement strand
TCCTATCCACGAGATCGTCATCCGGTATTTAGACGGCGGTATACCCCTTGCTTGGTTTCTTTTTCTTTTTTCTTTTCATTAATCTCTGTATTGAGCCTAGATTTCGTCTCGCTTCATTTCTCATGTGCTCTCAACAATCGTTTTTTGGATAACAGACATCAATTTTTTTTGTTATAACATAACCAAGGGAGAGATTGACTCTTTTAGATATCTATGGCTCATTTTATTACATCTATCCTTGAGCGAGGCACATGGATCGAGAGAGAAAGATTTCCACATTACATCGAATCAATCTCAGTGACCATACCTAAACGACGGATGTCGGTTCCAAGTTCCAGTAGCTCTCAGCGTATTCGAGAATCGCACGGTCAGAACTGAACTTGCCCATCTGAGATCAACGTCAATGACGATGAACTGGAATCATCATATAGACCTTACTACTCACCTTGGCGGTAGTCCTGATTGATTTCTTAATCCACTCATCTCTATCTAGATAGGCTTCGTCGACCATGGCCAAAGCAGCGATATAAGAGTCAAAGTCGTCAGTTATCAGGTAGTGATCGCCCTGGCGGATCGTATTGAGGAGACTGGTAGAATTGTCAGTCATCTCACTTGGTAAACTCAGACCATTGTCACTCACGGCTCATAAGGAGCTGCATCACCAAATAATCCAGCAGAGATCTGGTTCAAAACGTTTGCTAGCGCCGGGCATTTCTTCTCAACAGAAACAGGGCGGTAGGTGTGTTGGTAGCGCAGGTCCTCTACAGCTCTGAAGGCAAAGTCATCAGCCTGGGGTCATTAAATATTTATTAGGCGACTCACGGGGTCAAGTGACCGAAGAAGACTATATTGGAGAAGCGTGTCAATAGCATTGTACCAATGGATGAATGAATATGAATAAACAATACAATACTCACAGACATTGCTCTCTCCAACTTCCTCAGCAATTTCAATGTTGGCACCATCTGGAAATGGCCTTAAGGGCGTAACAACAGCGGGGCTGATGAAGACTACCTACCAACAGTACCAAGGAGAAGACCACCGTTAAGGCAGAACTTCATGTTCGAAGTACCAGAAGCTTCAGTTCCAGCAGTCGAGATATGTTGGCTGATATCAGAAGCAGGTATCAAGACTTCAGCAAGAGAAACAGAATAATCTGGCAAAAAGTAGAGCTGCAAAAAGTCCTTGGTATCCGGGTCAGTATTGATGACACGTGCAACGTTCACGATGAGACGGATCGTCTAAAATGAAAGTGGGTCTCAGAAAACAACAAGTTAGAGAAGACCCACAAGCTTGGCAATGTAATCTAATACGTGCTCAATATCAAATCAGTAAGCATCCTATATCAAACATAACCTCACATGCAGGAGCAGCTTTCCCGGCAAAGAAGACGACTTTACGGTTACTCTTCTTCCTTTCAGCAGGAGACATGCCTTTCAAGGTAAGGTATCGCTAAATAAAGTCAGAAAACAGAAAGAGGTTTGATATGGCCACTTACGTGTATGACACCAAGAATATTCAATGTTTGACGCTGCTACGTGTGAGTTTCTGATTCTCCTCTTCTAATGAAGCATCAAGTACCTTGTACTCATGCATACGCTAATCACGTCACATCAATGAGACAAATTTTTCTATCCTTGAATCCTCTAGGAATCTGACCTTGATTTGTACATCAAACATAGCATCTGTTCGGATAGTAAATCCGAGAGTGAACTGGACATATCTAGCAAGGCGTTCTTTGTTTCGCTGCTTGACAGTGGCCCATTCCTTACGGAATTTCTTGTCTTCTGCTAAAGGTAGTAGGTCCTCCAGATTAGTCAGATTCTTGAGCCAAACGCTCTTGTCTAGCTTCAATTTCTTGGTAATGAGATCACTCAATTCCGGATTGCACTGATCGAGCCATCGACGGGGGGTGACTGTTGGGGAGACTCAAATTGAGTTGTGGTCGAAATGTTGAGAAACACACCTCCATTAGTGACGTTTCCAAACCTGATTATTGTGCATAAGAAAGGGATGAAATTATGATAGATATAGTGTGGCGACATACTTGCTAAGACCTTCGAATTCAACAAAATCCTTGAGAATCGTCGTTCTAACAAGCTCAGAGTGAAGCTACACAAATTGAGCAACATCCATGATACAGATACAGAAGAATAGTTAGCCTACCTCCGCAACTCCGTTGACCTTGCGACTACCTATACCGACATCAGACCCAATCTGTAGCAAAACGTTCACATACCAATGCAGGCCAAGTGAGCCATCCTGATTTGTTTTGGGTATCCTTCTATAAAAAGGTAAGTGACTGCACATTGGTCAGAAGAAAGGGTAGCACACCTTCAATCAAGGACATTCTTGCTAGTCGGTCGCGATCACCGGGGAATTTTTTCTCAACAGCTTATAAAACGTTACAGAGACCTCAAATCTAAGAAATTAGATCATACCTTGCAAGAAATACAAGTTCTGACGAGCCGTTAATGGTCAACTAATAATGGTGAACAGGTGTTACGCACAATATCATAGATAATCTCCATATGCCTATTAGAATGGTCTGGGCATCAATATCGGACACAAGACACTACATCAGACGTCGGCTTACCGAGGGAGCACATGCTCAACAAGGGGGACAGGCCACTTTTCCAGGGCTTCCTATAGACATTAAATCTGAGGCAGAGTCAAAGTCGATTGGGCGCAATACACACTGGCAAAACGGTATGATTTGTGTAGAAGAAAGTGTTGGTTGCGATCTGCCATGCTTGATCCCACGAGACGTCCTCTTCGTCGACGAGAATACGCATCAGCTCCGGAATTGCGAGAGTTGGATGGGTCTATACACGAGTTAGTGAACTTAATTCGAGGTGAGCTAAGCCAATCCCATACGTCGTTAAGCTGGATTGCAACATCTGAAGGGTCGTCAGAAGCGTGACTCGTTTCACCTAGTTGAAAGCCCCTTACAGTCAGGGAATTCAGAGATTGGTTTCCCGATGTTCTTGAAGCGTCGGAGAATATCTTGTAAACTGGCCGCAGTCCAGAAACTGAAGATACTGAGAAAAGATTTTACTTATTCATATTTATCTTACTATTGTTGCTTCAATCTCAACTCCTTGCCAACTTGATCCTCATTAACCTCGGTACGAAGAGAGAGAGAAATACCTACAAGACCTTCGAAAGTTGGTAAGCACAGACAGGAGTGCTTGGATGGGTGGAGATACTCACGTGTGGTCATTTGGATACAAAACTGAAGTGATAGCTGCCGCGCTATTCGAGGCTTCAATAGCCCCCTCGTAATTCCCGGCTGACAGTGTCATGAAATCGGAGTGAGTTCCATTGGTGCGAGGAAGACATACCATTGAAGGAATTGAGATCGAATCCACGCTTGGGCTTACTTTCCCAGAGTCTCAGATTGTTTGTAGTCTTCGTCTTATAACCGGGAATCATAACATCATATGCAATTGCCAGGACTTCTTGACCTCCAGTCCAGGTCCCACGACCACTTCCATCATTGAGACGCTCTGCATTGCCGTAGAACCTTACTTCATAGGTGACATCCAGGCGAGGAAGCTGTCATCATAGTCAGAAAAGGTCATAGGTAGATTAATTTCTATACCTCCCAGGGGTTCTGGTTATCTAGCCATGGATCAGGAGCCTAAGAAGACGCACTCAAGGTTCGGATAGGATTTAGAGCAAGAGCTGACGAACCTCGAGCTGGTCACCCTCAGGTGAGATAAGCTGCTGAAATATACCATATTTGTATCTAAGGCCATAACCCCAAAGTGGGAGCTCCTGGAGAAATAGATGTTCATTGAGTCATCATAGAGCAAGTTGATCGCGGATGAAGCACCTGAGAAGTTCCAGAATCAAGATAGCAAGCAGCCAAACGACCGAGACCGCCATTTCCAAGAGCAGCATCACGCTCTTGCTCAAGGAGGTCCTCCATATTGAAGCCGAGTTGTTCAACACCAGTCCTGTATTTGTCTTTGAGATCGAGGTTGAGTAGCTAGATCGCCAGATCAGCAAAGATCATCAAGATCTACGTAGTACAACATACGGCGTTGTCGAGTGTTCGGCCCATCAAGAACTCCAAAGATAAGTAGTATGCTCGCTTAGGAGCTTTACGAGTATAATTGAGCTGAGTCTCATTCCAATTGACCTACAACAACCCCCTTTGAATACTTTGGACCAATTGATGAATGTGTGTATCCCACCAACAGGTTGTCCCTGACGGACAATGCTGAAGCTTGATAAGCACCAAGGTTATCTATTATATTTGTCAATCTTGATAGTTTTTGAAGTCATCGCACATGGGCATACCAAGATTATAAGCCTGGCGTGCAAGGGAGGTCTGGACATGGTTAATGATACCCTTGGTGATGCTGGAGACGTCTAGATAACATAAACAATCACACGGAGACATATAAGCGGATGACGCACCCTTATCAACATCACGCAAACCGGCCTTCCAGGTTTTCTCGTCTCCCTTGGGCCATACTTCTTTACCAGACGCGTCGGTGTCCGGGAGGTAGCCTAGCTAAGCTTAGCTAAAGCGTGTGTCACGGATAAGGACATACCTGTGAGAGTGCGGACGTGCCTCCTAGGCCGTTTCGGCTTTCCGATGGACTTTGGATCGATAGTTGTGGTCATGGATGAAAAAGGAAAAGAAGTAAGGGCCCACAGATAAGGGTGTGCTATATTTGTCAAGCAAGATCAGTTAGTTTCAAATGAAACCTGCAATCTGTTGTCATTCAATCTTCCCTCTTTGGACTACGCTCTCATGAGTTACTCAGCCCTCTCACCTCTCGAACACAGAAGGAGTTCGAACTCTGGTCAAACTCTGTATAATTGTATCACTTTGCACACCCTATGGCTATCATGGCTATCCTGCAAAGTAGTAGATGATTAATGACCATAGATGATTTTATCTGATTTTAATCCCTGACCACAGACTGCGATCGAGCACCGTGTAATAGATTGGCGATTTTAAAAAAAGGTAGTAATAATCCTTTTTTATTTAGAGCTACTTCAAAAAAATACAAAATATAGTTATCCTCTCCTGCGGACTGTACGTACACCGTGTAATAAATTGTCGAATTAGAAAAAACCTTCTCCACCAATACATTCTCAGAATTTCCCAAATTCTCACGAGATGTCGCATGTTTTACATGGAAGTGGAGGGCAACATTTCAAAAATCAGCCATCATGACAAAGCAAAATCCTCCTTCAAATGGGATAGTCTGTTGTCCATGAAATTGTGACCATATTGAAGTAGAGCTACGTTTTCTCATCTGGATTCCATGGCCACGTCCGCCTATATGTCCGCTTGGAACACAATAAATCGGTGTTCCCCACATATACGACTAATAGTCAAGCGGCTTGTTATCTTGCTACTCGTCATCAATGCGAAATCGTGGCCTCTAATGTGGCATAGTAAGTCTTGACTCTTAGCTGTCCACGACTTGAATTTCGAACTAGATGAATAGTACGTGTTTTCCGACCTGTTTTCCGGATCAGAGCAGAGTATCTTCTATTGTTATGCCGTACTGCGTTGAGCTCGAGGAGGGCTCGAGAAAAACAAATCGACGACTGGTCGGACAGTAATCTACCCATTGGCGAAAATCCGTTTGAAAAAGTGTCGGTTTATAGGACAAGGTCGAGTAAGCAATCGGTTCAGGGTCCGGAAAGCATGTCAAGACAGACTTATGTTCTTGTTCTACAGCCATCGATGACAGTGACTTCAATGGACATTTGAGCAACTCCAGCTACGCTAAGGTGTATCTGTCGCCGATTCTGTCTCATATTGTCTCTGACGGTATCGCAGGCTCTAGACTGCGCTCGTTCCTATCTGATATTTGACATGTTTTTGATGTTTTTCCGATGTGGGGGCTATTTAGCTCTCGGAGGTAGGTGTCGTGTTCTTTTATCGTAGAATGACACTCACTAGGACACAGGAACGCATTTCCTCTATCTGCAACAAATACCCTGGATGGCACAATATGAAGTGAGGTCATCGATTGCTTGTTGGGACCACAAATGGGCAAGTTCATAGCATTAGTATTTGTGAAATCAAAGGCTTAGATCTGAGCAATAGATATTTTGTGTCCATAAGTTCGTCATAAAGTCTCAAAGTAAAAGGTCGGAAACATCCAAGTCGAAAGCTCCACAAAGTGATGGTCCACATCAGAAAGCTCAGAATGGGCACCAAACTTCCCTTCCTAGTCGAGTAGAAGCACCATCCGTTCTCCCTCTTTCCGCTACTTCGCAAGATACCTCTATTGCTGTTGCGAGGCTTACATTTACAGAAGAACCAGATGGTGCCATTGTTCATGCCGTTGTTGTTTCAGAAGCTTGCTTCAAGATGGGCCGCATCACCGTTCCACCTGCGATAGCTTGTGCCACGAGCGGATTTTCTGCTCCTCCGTCTGACCTTGGCTCGAGCCTTACTCAGTATTCGAAGGCGAATCCCCCTCCACATTGGACAAAAGTCAAGGCTATTGTGTCAACTTCTCTTGGTGGAAGCATGAAGAATTTGAGGGAATTTTTAGTTCGAGGTTGGCGCAACGTACCCGAGGATGAGAGGTGGTGGGACTCAGCCTTTACTGGCACTGTCGAACAGAAGAGGAAAGCCCGTTTACAGGATGTTGGATCTCTGAGACGCAGGATGGAAGAAACGGCGGCTTTGATTTCAATCTGAGGACCTAGAGAGAACCTGGCGATAGATCATAAATAGGGCACTACTACTGGAGTTATTCACATCCAACCATAGAAATTAAGCGTATACAGGAGAAAGTTGTAGAATAGAGTCCAGGATGTCCATCTTGTGATATGTCTCTGTCTCTTTATCATGGATTATAGGCCATTGTTTAGCTAACACTATTAACACGGATTTGTGTAAAGGTTTTCATGAAGTCCGATGCCATCAGAAATTGTGTTAGTAGCGCTCGTGGTCCTACCCTCCCTCCACTTTTGCCAATCACAATTGACCTTGGCATGATTTTTTCAAAAAAATGGAATCCTGATGGCCTGGCAAGTCTATAGTTTCCGCATCCTTACTGGTTCGCTTATTTATTGTGATGTAGCATTGCTATGTAACAGGAGGTAGCCAAGGTCTTGGCTTATCCCTTGCGAAGCTCCTTACACGACATGGTGCAAATGTGTCGATTGTTGCAAGAGATCAAATTAAATTGGATAAAGCACTAAAAGAGATTGAGGTATGTAGCAGGGCTAGTTCCATGGTCTGATCGTGCCGAGCTGAGTCTTGTTTTCAGACAGAAAGACGATCGCCAAACCAGAAGTTGAGTGCTTATTCATTTGCACTCGATACTGCCAAGGCAGCGACAGAGGCACTTGAAGCTGTCTGTGAACCATATGATGGTGAAGCACCGGACGCGACATTTACTTGTGCGGGGGCTGCACGGCCAGGCTTTTTTGTAGAGATGACAGAAAAGGACTTGGCAAATGGAATGACCAACGGATATTGGATACAGGCTTGGACAGCTTGGGTGAGTGTAATCCGTTGTGTTAGCCTGCAAGTCCTGATAAGAGGCAAAGGCAGTCTCAAAGATGATGGTGAAACAGAACAGAAAGGGGAAAATCACTTTCGTTTCTTCGACCCTCGGACTCATGTCCTTCGTAGGATATTCTTCGTACTCGCCTGCGAAGCACGCACTGAGAGGTAGGTCCCAGGTTGAGGATAGGCCTACTAACATTCACGTATTGAAAAGGTCTTGCTGATACTCTCCATTCGGAAATGTTGCTATATGGCATTGACATCCACATCTTCTTCCCACCAACAATGTATACACCAGGATACGAAGAGGAAAATAAGTTCAAACCCAAAATTACACTTAAGATTGAAGAGGCAGACGATGGTCTTACCCCAGACCTAGCCGCGCTGGCGCTGTTCAAGGGTAAGCACTCTCATTGTCTATCAATGGAGCCACTTTCCTCTATCCGAATTGCTTGGATAATTCCTGCGAGGAAACCTCAAGCACTTCCTGTTTTCCTTCGTGACATATTTGAGTAATTCAGCTAAAAAGGGCATAATCCTAGGCATCCAGGATGGACATGCGCACATAACTGGTGATTTCACGACAGGGCTCTTCCGAGCATCAACGCGAGGGGCTGCCCCAAGGAACAGTTGGTGCATTGATGGCATTTATGACTTGATTGCATATGTGAGTATCTGGATCTGCTTCCGTGTCTCCGGAGGGATTATCAACTGGGATGGGCATATTTTAGTTCGGGGTTCCGATTTGGCGAGCATCTGTAGACAGAACAGTCACCGCGCACGCGGACGAACATCAAAACCATCTCAGAAAGCGGAATTTTTTCTCATAATCAATGTCATCTATTGGTTTTGATACCGATTCCGCAATGCATGAATTTTGAATCCTGGACTCCGGTCGGACCTTCTTAACATATGCATATTAACCCATCCACGACGTGGTATTCCTTTAACATTGCTCATAGTTTACCTTACTGGATATATATTTTGATAGCGTCTGATGTCTGAATATGATACCTATGATATCAAAACAAGGTTTTCACTCATGCTTTCAGCATGTTCATACTATTAGAACAGGTACCTCAGTACTCAAAGTCACAAGAACTTTATGTACTCAAATACCTATTAGAATAGGTGATTACAAGTGATGCAACGCAAATACTAGATGAGCAGTATCAGAAAACTAGCTTCAGTACTTGAAGTGTGGGAAAATGGTCCAACCTCCTAAGTACCATGGTGGACTGATGCATACACATCAATAACAATTGTTCCATTGACCTTAACCTTACACATCCCCTAGATGTATGGCGGCCCAAGAACTAGCGTACATCTTATTTAATCCCACCAGTCATAAGCCATCCAACAAAATGACGTACCTTGTCTGAAGACACCAAGAGTAAATTCAACAACTAGGAGTAGCACACCGCCTCCCGGTGCAAGTCGGAGGACCTTTGGCACAAAACCCTTGTATAATGCTGCTATGCCCTCCTCACGCATAATCGTCACGAGTGCGGGATATGTCCAGTTATACTTAGGTGCGACTCCCGGGACGTGCTCTGCACCTTGTATACGAGACTTTACGACCTGTTGAGATATAAGGGGCTTCACATTTACTTGATAGTTATGGAGACAATGCTTACATCAAAACTGTAAATGCATCTTGTCAGTCAGGAAAATGAAGTGAAGGTAACAAAACATACGGGGTATTGAGAGCAGTTCCACAGAATCCACCGATGCTCCCAGAGATAAAGTTGTTCATTAATTGATCTCGGGCAGTCTATTGCGGCAAGCAGGATTTGAAAAGAAACTGATGTTATTGGTACGGAATCAGCATACCTTAGCCTTTGGCATGTATTCCTTCACAGTGAAGATGGTCCCGAAATAACCGCCATTCCAGTAGAGGTGACTATGTGGATAGTCAACATCTGATCCAATTTTATTTGGAGTCATGATACCGACCGCCAAAATGTGGACTCCATGCCAGCATAGAGACCAAGAATACCATTTTTGTGCACAATCTGCTTCACGACATCCATCGGGCCCTTGTAGGTACTTGCCAGATTTTTATCCTGTAATCTACCAAATGAATGAGTTCCCGAAAGAATTGAGACCAAAAGAACACACTTGATTTTGACAAGCTCGAATGGTACGACGACAAAACTTTCCTATTTTGAAAAGTCAAAACCTGATACGACAACTAACAATTGCAAGACATGCCGTTGCACCAGCGCTGCAACCAGTAATGATTGACAAGCTTTGAGTCATTTTAGATTCTCCAGACCACCCCAAGTATCTCTTTCCCCAGAAGTCATTGGCGGCACTAATAGCATAGGATAAGTTTAGCTCATACCAAAAAAAAATACAACCACACACAATTTTACGGCACGCTTCGGGGCTTCTAACAAGAGTGGAGGGACGAGGCCTAAGATATCTCATCAGTGGACGAAGAGCGGAGTCATCAGGTTCGTACCTCGATAAAGCCGACCAATACTAGGTGGACGGATTTTATTCAGAGAACAAGACAGACGAATGTTAGCAGACATACCCTTCCTCTTTTACAATCGAAGAAAAAGTTCCTGCAAGCCCTTTAGACTTGCCGGTGTCCAGCTGCATCCGTGTTTTGACCTAAAATATGCTCGCGTGACGACAGTTGGCAGGAAGAATAACACATACGACATCTTGAAAGAGCTGTAAATTTGATAAGACAGACTTCGTAAACGAAGGATATACCTAGAGGATAAAATGTCAAGATTTCCGAGACTCCTGCAATAGCACCGGCCGCAAAATTAGCAATGAAAGGAAGAGCTATCCTCAGTCTGATGAGCAAGAATATTGAAATGTAGTAGATGTTTAGAAGACTCACGCTTAGGCTTGTGCTCTCTCTTTTGGTCTGCCGCCATTACGACAAGATATTTGAAGGCAGTGACGATCTGAAAATTAATACTTGGGAACTTTATCGAGGGAGTGACACAATATGTGACAACAGATGTGATGATGGCACTAGGCGTGTCAGCCGGCGGCAGATGCACGATGGTCTACATCCACTCCTGGCAGGAATTCCAGGATGCCGCGGAGGCTCTGTACACAAAATCTCCCAATAAGGTGCATACATAGCCTCATATGTCCTAAATCTCTGATCACTGTTTCTTAGGCTCGTTACGTCGTAAAATGGAAGTCAACTGAGGGGAAACTCGTGCTGAAAATCACAGATGATACCACGGCATGTACTTAATCGGTATCATATACGCTACATTCGCTAACCTTCGTTCAGTGTATCAAATTTAAAACTTTCTCTTCGATCTTCCTCAATCGATTTGAGGCATTGAACCTTTCTTTGATCCAGAAAATGCAAAATCGGCACCAAGAGCATCCGAAGTCAGCAGAGGAGCTACGTGTTCCACTAATGGAGGAAACTACAGCCAAATCATCGATACCTGCTGCTACTATACAACTTGCCCCCAGTGCTTCTGGTGTGGCCAAGAAGAAAAAGCCAAAAAAGAAGAAATAAATAAGGCGAACTGATCGCTTTTTCGTACTTCAGCTACCTTCTAGCGGCCATGGTGAGGAACCTCGGTCTATTTGATCTGTTAATTCTACTAAGAAATATCTAGTAATCGTAACTTTTCTTCCTCTCTCAATCTACAGAGCCACATTGGACGAGAGCTCCCAATTTTACCGACTGCTTATGTCACACCTGCTGCAATATCTGTGGTTACTGTGCCCTGAAACTGCTTCTTTTCAACATCCCTCTTCCCTCTGAGGTCAGCTCGGACCACCTATTTAGTTGGCAGCGAAGGACAGATAATCTGGATAGCGTTTTTGATCCAAAATTGGGACCAGTAACATATTGGCTTTTGATTTGACTACATGCTTTATATGCCTACAGTCCGATGGTGGTAAGCTGACCACAGACCACAGCTGCTTTGCTTGAGTTTCCCCTCGCTTCCCTCACACACATGGGTCACTCACTGCCACTGCCATTCCAGTTGGGTTCCATAAGCAATCCTTGAGATTTGAAACATATTTCTAGTGTTCTGGAATTCCAATCTTTTGGCCTCGTCTCATCGCGTGCCGAATTCGAGGTTGAGCGGTTGTCCCCTGTCGAAGTGGACCAAGCGAGGGCCCCGATTGGGTCTTTAACCATGTATCAGATGTACGCGACTTCCGTTGAAATTTTCTCCAGGATTCAATCATGAATTGGTGTCTGAGTATCTGTCAAGTCGTGCCTCCGAAAATTCTTGGGCCTGACTTCAACCTCAGGGTTGTGTCACCCTCTGTGCTGTGCCCACAAAAATTGAAGGAGGTTTGGTTTATTGAGAGAAGGGGATTCCTACAGGAGGTAGGCTTAGTTGATATTGAAGCTAAAGAATTTGTCTACTCTGTTGCTACTTAAATAAACTGGGGGAAACTATGTAGTACTTGATCATCTGGGAGAGTAGAGCTGAGGTATCCATCTAGAGACAAGATTTTGATTTGAATATTAGCAAGGGTACAGATAGGGCCCACTAAGGGTAACCCTAGGTCATCAACTACCCTCATCTCTACTCCTAGGAATATACTCTACATTGTAAGCTTGAAAGTGTCATATCAAGAGTATACTTCAACAGTATCTATTATTCTAAAAGCAAAGCACAATCATTTATCCCGAGTTTGAGACTATATCATACCCTTGACTTGAAGGGTAAGGGTAGAGCTAAGGGGCCTCTTACCCCACCCTTACTGATTTGTATCCCTGTTCACTGTGATCTGAGAAGGTCACTGTTCGAGATCCGCGTCGGAAATCTTCGGAGTCGCCCTCCATTGAAGAGTCAGATGACCCTTAGACTAGATCATATAAACTATAAACTAACCTCAGAATGCTACAATTTTCGGGCAGTCAGTATTGGTAGACAATGTAAATGATATTAGGCTCATACCACACGGCTCGACCCCGATCCAAACTCAATATCTGACAGATGAATAGTGTTTGCAGATACTCCGGAAGTGGCTTTGAGAGATCGCCTGCTGTTCAGAGTTGCCAAGAGACTGTTGGCATAGACTAGGATTCTTCAAATTGAGTGTGATGTACAAAATAGATGCAAAATGAATCAGGCACTGTACGCACGTTTACCAACAACGAAATCAATAGCCAGCCACCAGAGTGTATGTGGAGATGCAGAGAACTTTTAGGTGTGATTCAATTACAAGAATAATCGCACAGGATCGCACTCACGGCTATGACCTCGCCAATAGCGACCACACTAAAATCGAGTCAAAATTTTAGCCAGCTACCGTAGAAAATCCACACACGATGTTAATAGGCACCGATTGATGGCATAAACAATGAGTTTGGATACCAAAGCATTTGTACTAGCAGAAGTTCAGCTTGTTGGGGAATTTGGTCTTATGAAATCATACCGTTTGAAGCTTGTTTTATTTCCGTGTAGGAGCCAGCATAAGGCACCTGCAATGAGGATGTCTGAAAGCACAGCAGCGATGGCAAATGGAGTGGCTGCTATGAACTTCATGCGACTTAAGCTCGGCGCTGTACCAGTAGGGCCTCCACGTACTGTTATCTCAGAAAGCCTTGAGAGTTCCTTTTTTATGAATCTAGATCGAGATAAGACTTGGAGTCTTGCGGATCGCAAATAATGACGGTTACAAATATACGAGAGTTTCTGGGCCAAAAAATAAGTCTAACAATACCACCTAAAAGGACAACATACCCATCCCAAATGCCAAATGGGCTACCACAGTCACGCCCTACGACGTAACATACACATTTGGTCAATGATGTACCTGGCTAGATACTCACAATGATGCTAGTGACGAACCACCTCAAACCCGGTCTGCACACTGACAGGTGGACATTGAGAACCCCAACTCGGAAACAGTCTGCCGGTAAATTAAATCTCACATATATGGATTTTCCTCGTGAAAAAACTGAACAGAAACACTGCCATATCAGCGGGAAACAACTGCAGCTGCAGGGAATTGGCTAGCGTACCACTGGACAATAAAAGCGATAATTACCTAGGAGAATCGCATGATTATTGATTCATTGAAGGAGATTGGCCGCTCACATTGAAGGCAACTGACATCTGAATAAACTCAATCATTGATAAAGTATCAATCTCTGTTTTTCACACCGACTTACGAACAACGACCTATGAGAAAAGGTCAATTTTCAGCACGTATGTTTCGAAGTAGGCCAATCTACCAGTGACCGACTCCCAGAGCGAGAGGATTATTGTAGTTGATTACCTACCGTACATGGTCAGCTCACTCATTCCTGCGTCGGAGAATCTATCTTACCAAGTAGTAATAGATGCAATAGGCAACTGGTATTTCATGATCAGTCTTTCAATGCCTGTCAGAAGGGATTACATGTCCACACCGATAGCCATATGAAGAGAATCGAGTACCCTTGATCCACATGGCTTGTCAGTCACCCTCATATGCAAGTCAGAGATAATCGTCACCAAATTAGAAATACCTACAAGACACAGTTAGCTTAAAAGCAGATAAGACCTGACTAACTCACCAGAAATTTAATATCGAATCCATCGTTTGTATAATGAACATAATAGAAATATGTCTAGATTCGCGATCAGTAAACTGTAAATATTACCACTTCGCGCACAGTACCTGCAGGGTTGTGAGTCCATACAGTCTTGAAGTACCCGTCCCAATCAGTTTGGTCAGTGAAATAGTATTCAGAACTGGACTGGCGTACATTGCTGTGAAAATAACTCCAACATAACCAGCACCTGATGTTGATTCTCGTATAGGTCTCAACGCAAAAAATATACTTCACTGACCGTAAGTGTCCTGTAAAGTGATTTGAGGGACCCCGGAGTCCATGTTTCGCTTTCAAAGAAAACAGGGAGTAGGGTCAGGTAGGGCTCAATTACAGGCACTTATTGAATGGATACGCAAAATCGTGTGAAGCGGCTGGTGGTGTTGGGAAGGCCCGGGAGAAGCCTGACGCCAGGCTGTCCTGGATCCTGTGACATGTGAGTGCCTTAACCGATATACTTGCGAGGAACGATGACAATGTACGATAGCCTCACATCTCCTCGGAATGTATGGAGATATTGTCTGTAGTAGTTCGTCTTGGGGTGGAATTTGAGGATAGTTTTTGTATCCCATTGGAAAGTTCTCCCTCAAGCAACAGCAGTCGGAACCCCCGCATTTTCCGATTGGACAACT
>Ga0153989_1000229_pt1 | contig 14836 bp, 3 predicted proteins | sample TSNC073MetaG_FD_104701 | JGI IMG/M metagenome (GOLD analysis project Ga0153989, IMG submission 104701) | Attine ant fungus gardens microbial communities from North Carolina, USA - TSNC073 MetaG | ecosystem: Host-associated > Fungi > Mycelium > Unclassified | place: USA: North Carolina, Jones Lake... | reverse complement strand
TTTACTTTCTCTACTATTTCCTGTTTTCTTGTTTTCACTTCTTCCTTTACTCTTGAATTTATTTTGGGGAATTGGTTTCCTCTTTATTTTCTTCTTCTTATTTCTGTAGTTATAGACCAGATATCTAAATCTTTTACAACATTGACAAATTCTCTTTTTTCTTTCTTCTAGTTTTACTTTTAGTTTAGTAAAAGTATGCTTTTGGTCAAGCAGGCTGCTCATAAGAGAGTTGTATTGGAATTGAGATATTATATTGACATCTCAATAGTATGAAGTAAATGGTTGATTTCACTAGCTATACTACATCTACTAGAATACAAGATCTTTATCCAGCTAGAGTTCTACTGCTCTACTAACTACTGCTTTAATACTAGAGTTAAACTATTATCTAACAGATAGAATTCTTAATTTAAACAGTCTTCTAGAGAGTAACTGTCAATCCTTTACATGTACAAGTCACAATAGACCTCAGTACAAGGTTTATACTAAGAATAGTACAAGTATCTACTAAATACTGCTCGGTTGCAAGATCAGGTTTCAGTACTGGTACCCAAGCTTAGTACTGTATTTCCACCATCAATCCCTAACTAATTAACAAGTCTCCTTAAGCCAAGGGTCTAGCTATACATGAAGATAACTAATAATTATGATAACTACTGGTCAAGGGTTAAAAAGATTATAAAAATTGAGATAAGCAAAATCCAAAACAGATAATGCTCTAGATATAGAATTAAGTTCTAGTATAGTGACTTAGCCTGAAATAACTTAATTACACTCCAAGTCCAAGTTAACAAGAAAAACTTAATAGAGTTTTTATTGGATTCTATACACTACTTATATAACTACTATATAGTTTGTATACTACTCTCCCACACTTATCATGTGATATCATCATATGACTTGTAACATATAACATTATTATATAATACTTTTCTATATTCTTTTCTTGGATACTTTTCTATATTTTTTCCTTGTATAGTAAGTTTAAATAAAAATAATATTTCTATATATATATATATAAATAATAACTTAGCTATTTTACTAAGTCATGATACTAGACACTAGTTTTTCTACTGTTTTTTTTTCTTCTATTTTTCTCACTTACTTTTTCTTTTGTGTTTCTTGCTTTTTTTTTTATATATAGATAAACACTGCATTATTTTTACTTTCTCTTTTTCCCAGTCAATTTCTAGATTGTGGACAGCTAACTAGAGTATATTCAATATCATCTCTATCTTTTCCAAATTGTATACATCTATTCACACTTTCTTAATATATTTCTTGAAGAACATATTGTACTCTATCTGATAAGTGATTGCTTCTCCCACATTGATAGTTCTATCTATATTTCATACTAATAGAGGATTTTTTAGCCTGTTACAAACTTTATTCAGACCATAACTCTAAGAATACTTGACCAATTTTAACAATCTAAATGATCATCAAAAGCTTTTAAGAAGACCTTTTAAACAGTACCAAAAACATCTCAAAACAATCAGTATTCACCACAATTATGTATTTAAGGACTGTATGTCTGCAAATAAACCTCAAACTTAATAACATCTTTTACTACTTGTCTAACTTTACTTTTTGAGCACTTTAATTATCAAATCAACCAATTACAAATCAGTAAGTAGCCATTTGTAATATAGCTTCTCTAGCTTAAATCTCTTTTTTTTTACAAAGTTTGTGTCTATAAATAGATCTATTGCTCCACTATTCAATAGTGCTTTTACTGTTATTCCTTCATAACTCTTTAGCTTTTCCAACCCTACTTTCATCTACATTTCTTTTACTCTCCTAGTATTGCTTTAACAAAAAACTTTATTTTTCAGCTTTTTTGGAAGCAATATACTATATATATTTGAGAAGATCAGCTAAAAACTTACTGTTCTCTATTGTTTTTTGCTGACTTTTGTAGTATTTCTACTATTCTTCTGTTTTTTTTTTTTCTACCAACAGTTTTTGGCTATATAGTCTTATTTTCCACATATATAATATGTCCTATCTCTTCCTTTTCTTCTATCAACATCCATTGTATTAGGGTCTCTTTTTAGCCTTTATTTTCTCTAATTGTTCTGTACTTCTTCTCTAAAGTTCTAACCTCTTGCTCTTTATACAATCTGTTCCTCTCTTTCTTTATATAACCTCTCTCTAAAGCCTCTCTTGAACTGTGTATTTTCCTGTAAGCATATTGTATTTCTCCCTAATATTTTCTTCTTTGCTCTACTCTATCTTTGGTTTCTATCCAATTTGAATTTGGGTTATATATATACTTAAACATAAAGTCTATATATATAAAAGAGACACCCAAGTCAATGACTTAAGCTCCATATAGACAATTTTTTGAACTGTAGACAAAGCTGTTAGTAATATCAGATGAACTGTATATCATGGTATAATCACATATTGCTGACTCAGATTTTTTTATAAGTAGAAGTCTTTACATATATTGGTAGAATATATTGTAGATATTTGCTAAGAAAAGTGAAAATAGTAAATATTGAAGTATTTCAATAAATAAATCTATTATCTCAGTAAATACTAGACTTTGGGCCTTATTGTTATGTATTCCCAAGAGTTATTTATGCTGTTAATTATTTGTTTATTTTAATAGTTTAACTATAAATTCCTTTACTATAAGTGTAATTATTAATTTAATATTATCATTGGTATATTTGGTTCTTCACAACTCATATAATTGTATTTGTTTATTACAAATAAAAGATACATTACTTGTCTTATAACCACAATGTCACAAAAGTGTTCTATGCAAGCCACCAACCAGACTAAGATGAGTAAAGAGGACTTTTCTAATAATAATAAAGAGTTGAACTGTATTATCAAATCAAAAATAGCAGTGTTACAGAAAACCACAAAAGAAGTACACAAATGCCTGTATTTGATGTAGAAGAAGCAAAAGCAATTAAGACTATACAAAAAGAAAAAAAAGGCTCTGAATAAAAAAAAAAAAGCTGGCCTAGTAAGTGGATACAAAATAGGTTAAGAAAAAGAAGAGAAAGAGGGCTGCAAAACTGGTGGTAGAAGATGATGAAGAGAATACAAAAACAGATAGATCTATAGTTACTTTGCTGAAAAAAAAACCCTCCAAGAAGAAGCAAATTACTAAGGTTAATTTCTTAGACTATAAGACTGTGAGTGTTCAAAAGGCTTTAAGAAGAGCAAATATCAAATACATTTGAGAGAAACACAAAAGTATGTAATTACCATCTGATATACCCAATGACAGTAATATGGAAGGTTCTATCAAAGAAAATGGAAAAAAGCAAAGTAAAAGATCTCCTTGGCCAATGAAAAAGATAGGAGACAACATTGGCTGTAAACAATACATTTGTACAGGCAAGTCTTGTATTTCTTATCCAAGAAGGTAAGTGGTACTTTTATTACAGCTATACAATTATATTTATATACTATTTCTGTATTAAGTATACTACTTGTACAATCTACTTTGCCAAGAAAGTACTTTGCAAGCTATTTGTCAACACAAGGGTTATCTTCTACTAATTCAATACTATAGAGACTCTTTAATACATTGAGGAACAAATAATAATGCTGGTATAGTGAGTTAGCATATGGTAGCAGAATTTGAAAAATAGCTTATTAACATTGCAAAAAATGGTCTACAACAAATCACAATACTTAATGGCAACAATATTAGAGGGCTTTTCTAGTACTCTTCTATTGTACTAAAAAGGCTTTTTGTTTCTGTCAACTTTCTCCTGAGTGTTTTGCTTAGCTCTTTTTTAAATTTTTCATAACCACTTCCTCATATCACCTTTTTGAACTCCTGGACATACTTATTACAGGTTTTTCTTTTCTACTTAATTGTTCTTAACTACTCTATTTTTCATTCCTTTTTTACTATTTCTCTAAATTCATTTTTCATTTTTCATTTTGTTGAATAGTTCTTCTACTGTTTCTACTTTTGATTCTCTTTTTGATAACTTGTTTAACAGATTATCTTTTCATGTCTTTGCTATCCCTCTCTATATATAAGATAGTATCCAGATCATTTTTGTTATCTCTGACTCCTCTATATAAGAGAACTCTACTAACACTGTCTCTGAAACCCTAGACTTACATTCTAGAGTGATCTTGTGCCTAATTAAATATTACTATGTAATATATGATTTCCTTTAGTTCAACTCAAACACTTCTAATCCTGTTTGATAGAACTGTAGAATCAGTGATGTCTTAGCTGTAATAGTATATATACTGTAGAATACACCCTAGGAATCTTATCCTAAACTCTAAGAATTTTCCTAAAAGTAAGTTGTAATATACTTAGAACTTGTAAATATTATTAAGAATTCTTCTGGAGTTTACTTTGCTCCAGTTGCCCTTACAGTAGTTTAGGATCTTCTGAATAGAGTCTTGGTAGAATGTAATAGACAGTCTTTTTCTAAATGCTCTCTTTTGTCTATAACTAACTCTTCAAAGACTTCACTCTATCACAAATAGCTACTTACTGATTTATGATTGGTTGATTTAATAATTAAAGTGCTCAAAAAGCGAAGTTAGATAAGTAGCAAAAGATATTGTTAAGTCTAAGGTTTATTCTTAGATATATAGTTCTTAAATATATAATTATGGTGGTCTATATACCAGGATAGTCTACTATATAATCACTACCTATTGTTCTATATATAAGAGTGCTATTGTTCTTGAAATAGAGATAATCTAACCATCTTAGAACAGTCTTTTGTTTTATTCAAGGACAAATGATAATCTATAAATAAAGATCAGTATTATCTACAAATATTAAGGATCTTGTATCTTCATAGGATCTTATTGCCTTGGGTTTTATTTATAGCCAAAAGAAGCGCATTGAAGAAAGCTTTACAATAGTTATTGAAGCAAATGATTATGTCAAATAGTTTCCAAGATATCAGCAATTTAGTGTCTAGTGACTTGATAATTACCAACTAATCTGCTGATAACTTAGTGAATACTGATTGTTTTGAGATGTTTTTGGTACTGTTTGAAAAGTATTCTTAAGGGCTTTTGGTAACCATTTAGATTGTTGAAATTGGTCAAGTATTCCTAGAACTAGAGTCCAAATGAAGTTTGTGATATACTCTATGTAAATATTATATACAAATACTCTCTAGGGCATAGCTGATGCCCTAGCTTACCTATAGCACTATTTACACAAAGTTTCTAAGTAACAGAACAACTCAGAAACCAATATTAACAATACTCTCTCTACTTTGATTGCCCAGCTACAATAGCTCATATATCAAGCTTAGCTAAAACTTGTGTTCTCCCCAAACTTTCATAGAGAGCAGAGCTTAAGATGTATATTTCTCAACTTCTGTACCTTGTATATATATTTGGCCCTGGAACAGTTCAGTTGTAAGAAAGAAAAGGTACTTTGGATGTTAATGTTTTTTAAAGAAGACTAGGTCATAAAATAGTCCAAAAATCTCTTTAGATATAAAGTAGACACCAGTATTTTTTTTCTTTAAACCTAGATCAACTTTGATTAACAGTTCTAGATACAATTCTTTCTAGTCATTGTAAAAGTGAATGCAATAAACATCTTAAAGAGATCGTTCTACTACTAAGAGAACTAGATAGTAAACAATTACTTGGATGGTTTCTAGACTCTAGTCTCCAATGCTGGATACATGAACCCCTGATCCTGGTGGTAAAGTTCAGATAAGAACTCAAAATGAACATCTAGAGCTAAATCACTACTATGCTCTATGAAAAATCTATAGATATAGATTCAGAGGCTTGGTATTATATAGCCCAGAGGATTGACTAAGCTCACTTTACTAATGAAGTCTTTTAGTCTTTACAACATGTGATATCCTTTATCTCCTCTAAGATTTCCATTTTTTATTTAGTTCTACTTACTATAGTTTATACTCCTCTAGTTCTCTTTATGTCTACTTTTTCTAGACTTTTACCTTTGCTTTTCCCTCTATTCCTTGGAGTGTCCATGAATATCAAAATGGCTTAGAAGGCCCAATCTCTTCTTCTATACAGCTGTTACTATTGTAGAAAAGCTAACTATTTTGTTAAAGACTATTTACACTACTCTTGAATAGAACAAAAAACTACTCTAAAACGGTTAAGTTATTTCTATTTCAAGAACAATAGCATTTCTATATGTAAAACAATAGGTAGTGATTATATAGTAGGCTGTTCTAGTGTATAGACCACTATAATCATATATTTAAGAACTATATATCTGAGGATAAACCTCAGACTTAATAACATCTTTTGCTACTGTCTAAACTTTGCTTTTTTGAGTTTTTTAATTGTTAAATCATTAACTCACAAATCAGTAAGTGGCTATTCTTAACAAAGCAAGAGCTCACTTTTCTTTGAACATATTGCTTAAGAGGTTATTATATTGTTGTTAAGATATAGTATTAATGTCTTAAGGTTGAAGTGAAAGGTTTTGATCTTACTTAAGTTACATCTGTTGGAGCATAAGATCTTTACGCCAGATACCTACTACTTTACTAGCTACTATCCTAGTACTAGGGTTATACTATTACCTTTAAGAAGAGGATTCTTACTCTAAGTAGCTTCTTAAGGATATATTACTATTCTTTTACATATATAGATTACAATGGACCTCTAGTACAAAGTTGATAAAATAAAAGAGTATAAGTAGTCTACTGAATACTACCCAATTGTAAGGTCAGGTCTTGGATATGATATCTAGGTTTGGTACTACACTGCCACTAGCAGTTCCTAACTAACTACCAAGTCCCTTTAAGCCAAGGGCCTGGCTATGTATGGAGATAACTAGTAATTACAATAATTACCTGTCATAAACTTCATTTAGACTATAACTTTAGAAATACTTGACTAATTTCAATAATCTAAATAACTACCAAAAGCTCTTAAGAAGATCTTTCAAACAGTACCAAAAATATCTCAAGATAGATTCTATAAAGATACAAGGTTCTCAATATTTGTATATAACATTGATTTTTATCTATAGATTATCATCTGTTCTTAAATAGAACAAAGAACTGCCCTAAAATAGTTAGGTTATCTCTATTTCAAGAACAATAATACTCTTATATGTAGAATAATAGATAGTGATTATATGGTAGACTGTTCTAGTACACAAACCACTATAATTATATATTTAAGAACTGTATATCTAAGAATAAACCTTAGACTTAACAACATCTTTTGCTATTATCTAAACTTTGCTTTTTTGAGTCTTTTGATTATTAAATTATTAACTCACAAATTAATAAGTGGTTATTTGTGATATCACTGGTTAAGGATTAAAATAATATAAAAGTAAAAGAGTAGACAAGACTTAAGATAAATAGTATCTAAGAAGTGGAATTGAGTTCTTCTATTGTGTAACTCAAGTTGGGTTGACTTAGCAGCTAAGTTTTTGAGAGTTACAAAAAGAACTCAATAGAGTTCTCACTCAATTGTGCCAGTTACTTATATAAGTATGCTATTTGCTCTCATTTATATTGATGGTATTCTATAACCAGCCAAAAGACTACCAGTTCAATTCTCTTGTCTATTATTCTATAAGTACATATCAGGAATATAGAGAACAAAGTAATAATTAGCTAATAGAATAACTCTGAGATAGTGTAAATCACAAAGAAAGAGTACTAGCTAATGTAAAAAAGAAATATACTTATACTTCAAAATATATATCAAGAAACAGAAGTTTAGAGATGACAAGAGAAAACAATCTTGGCTTTAATATATATATTGTGCTCCAATCTCCTATTGCAAGTGATTATTGATTTTGGAGAGGAAGAGATGTTGTCAGATATTAAGTAAGGATCTAAAGTCTAAGTTAAGAATTATATAGAAAAGAAGAGGAATATAAACAAAGAATAAGTTAACATTAATCTACAGACTAGATTGTTATTACATATCTACTCTATATATATACTATACTGGAATAGAAGAGGTCTAGTCTATACTACAATACTTCTATATAACTAAGAGTAATTATTTTAGAAAAAAAAAATAAAGAAAAGAAAAGAAATAATTAAAATATAACTGAAAATTTGGTAAATAACAATACTTCTCTCTTAAGGCTGAGCTCTCAAAGCCCCAATGCATAAGCAATTCAATTATCACTTGATTGGATAAATTAAAGAACTTCACCAGAATTTCTTATTCTTACTTTCTAACTATTATTATGTTCCCCAATACTAATACTTTAAACATTGCTGATATTGTTGAAACTATTAACCCCATTCTTTCTGATGACAAAGTTTATAAACAAGAGAGACTTTGTTATTATAATGAACTTTGCCAACAAAAGAAGAAAGAGGCTATCAAACATTTGTAGAGAAGACAAGCACATGTAGTAGAGAAGAAACATCAAGATGAACTTGTAGAGCAACTCTAGCTACAATAAGAATAGAAAGAACAAGACTATCTTCACCAAGAAAAAGAAAAGCAAAACAAACTTACAGAGCAGGAAAAGGCCTCTAATGTGCTAACCACCAAACTCCTTAACAATTGTTTCTACCAATTAGAGATACAGTGTCAAGATATTGTTGTCAGAGTTAAGGGTAAAATTATTATAAATAATCTCCAAAAACACAAAATTCTCTATACTTTCTTTTATAATGACTTCAAGAATATAATGTTGATTAGATTACTAGTACTTTTCAAAAAACATTATATAAAATTATTGCCAATGGAAAGTCCAGCTTAGTAGCAGAAAAAAAAGAAGTTAGAGGTGGAGTTTGGAGAGGGCAATATTATAGGTGGTTATACTCTGTGCTTGCATTGTTATTAGCATAGAATACCTTGTAAGTTTCAAGGTTTAATGTAAGTCTATTCTACTCTTTCTTTTAGTATAAGTTTTAATTTTATATAGGAAATTGACCACTTGTCAAGCTTATATTAAGGCTAGGGTAGCTTGTCACCTGTTCTCTAAGGAGTCCGGAAGGAAGGCCAATAAAGAATGGACCTCCAAGAGATCAAGGACAGTAGCAACCAAGTACATAACAGATGAAGAATAAAAAGAACATATAAAGTACTTGTTAAAGAAGTTGGTAGATTAGGTCAGGAAATTAGTAAAAGCAGTAAATTAAGTTAAAAATAAGTTGGGAAAGTTGGATGAAGGGTCAGGAAGATCAGGCTTGAGGTTGATAATATAGGTAGAAACTGTAAGAGCAGAGACAGAAACAAAGAAAGGAGAAAAAAAAAAATAAAAGAAAAAAGAAAGTAGAAGAGAAAATAGAGGTAATAGAGATAAAGGATTTGGATATGAAAGAAGTTAAAGAGTAGTAAAGTAGTTATGATTGTTTGATTGTTTAGTGAATTTTATACTACTATCTGCTTCTGAAAATTTGAGTACAAGAAATAAAAAAGAGTTTGTTACAAGTATTTTAAGAGTGAGGCATTGTTCTGTAGCAATGGAAACTGCAAGGCTAGAATACAAGTACCCAACTTTGCACAAATAAAACTATAACTCTGAAAATACAAGTAAGTAATATATATATAATAAAAACTGTATGGAGAGCAGAATACAAGTACTTGACTTTGATTTTGGTTTTGATTCTAATTGATATATATATATTTGATAGAGTCAAAAGAATAAGAGATTGAAATAATGTATAACGGAGAGTAGAAAGATAAAAAAGAAATATGAGGTTGGAGAGTATATATGATTATTAGTTTTCTGGTCCAATTTGAGTAGTCTGGGCTTAAATGGGTATTTGGAGTGAAAATCACTAATAATTTCTTGAGCATAATTCAATTCCATAGCAGGCAATTACTTGAAGTTGTTCTTTATATTTTTATATTCAAGCTAGATAATCTTGTATAATAGTTTGTATACTCTCCAACAATCAATTTTAGAGTCAACTATTTTGTAGATCTTATATTCAGGTTCTCTATTGATAATAACTGGTACAGGTAAAAGATCAGAGCATTGCATAAAAGTATTAGACATGACTAATTTGAGCATAGAGATATAGAAGACTAGATAAACTACTCTTATTAATTCTGAAAGTTAGATAGTAAAGGACTGTAAACTAGATTAAGTAATAATTTCATAAGAGCTAAGGTACTTCTTAGAGAGTTTTTTTGACAAATGGATAGTCCAGAAGAACTGTACTTTAACAAAAACAGATTATCCAATATAAAACTCTAGAGGGGATTGTCAACAATTGTTAATATAGGACTGATACTGGTATTGTGCTTGTGGTATTTCAGACTTGAGCTACTTCTATAGTTCATCTAAGTTAACTGCAAAATCTTGGATACAAAATGATACTATATCTTGTTCCGAATATATAGTGATATTCAGATAGTAACCTTTGTTGATAAAGAATAGAAAAACACCAGTGGTGGAACTAGAGGTATTATTGTAAGCAAACTCTACAAGAAATAGTAGCTCAGACCAATTATCCTGTTAATAGTTACAATAGACATAGAGATACTGTTCTAGTATCACAAATGACCACTTACTGATTTGTAAGTTGATGATTTGATAATCAAAAGGCTCAAAAAAGCAAAGTTTAGACAGTAGCAAAAGATGTTATTAAGTCTGAGGTTTATCCTTAGATATATAGTTCTTAAATATATGATTGTGGTAGTCTGTACACCAAAACAGCTTATTACATAATCACTATCTATTGTTCTACATATAGGAGTATTATTGTTCTTGAAATAGAGATAACCTAACCATCTTAGAGCAGTTCTTTGTTCTATTCAAGGACAGATAATAATCTATAGATAAAGATTAATATTATGTGCAAACATTGAGGATCTTGTATCTCTATGGGATCTTATTACCTTGGATTCTATTTGTAGCCTAAAGAAGCATATTGAAAAGAGCTTCACAATAGTTATTGAAGCAAATGATTACATTAAGCAGTTTCCAAGATATCAGTGATTTAATATCTGGTAACTTGATAATCACCAACTGATCTGCTAATAATTCAGTGAATACTGATTGCTTTAAGACATTTTTGGTACTATTTGAAAAGTCTTCTTAAGAGCTTTTGGTAGCCATTTAGATTATTGAAATCAGTCAAGTATTCCCAGAGTTATGAACCAAATGAAGTTTGTGACATTTAGTGTCTGATTGGTTTGTTCTGTTTGTCTATTTACTTTGGAATGATACCCTAATATAAAGTATAAGTGCATATCTAGTACAACACTGAGAGAGCAAAAGAAATAGAAAACAAATTTGAAGCCTCAGTCTAAGGTGATATAAGAGAGAACTCCATATTTTAAGAATACATGAATAACAAAGAGATATACCAACTTAGCTGATGTGATAATATCATGAGTTGGAATAAAAATGACTTGTTTCAATAATCAATCTACTATAACAAGAATAGTGTTAAAACCAAAAGAGAAAGAAAGTTTTTTGATGAAATCCATAAAGATTGAATTCTATAGATATTCAGGGATAAGGAGTTGCTTTAGCAATCTATAAGGTTTATAGTGTTAGGGTTTGGATTGTATACAGGTTATGCATGACTTGCAGAATTACTAAATATTAGTATAGATATTTGGCCAAATATAACTACATTGTATTATTTCCAAAATCTTGTTCTGTCTAAGATATCTAGCCAGAACATAGTTGTAGTGAAACTGGAGTATACAAAGACATAAGTTATTATCTGTAGGTACATAAATTTTACTATCAAGTTGGAGAAAACTTGCATTGTCTGTTGACTAATATTCTTCCAGTTGTACTCATTGATTGGAGATAGAGGGATCAAGAGGAAGTACTACCAAGATATTAGAGTAAAGTTGTCCTTGATCCATTATTGTAGCTGTGCAAAGTGTTAGAGTGGTGAGGATAGTTGCTCTTAGAGATACTGCAATTTGTTTGTGAGTAAAAACTGAACAGAAATTATGAGGGTTTACTAAAGCATAGCTATTATTCTTCCTTTTTGGGTAAATGTTCTATTGTCTAGTAAGAGCATCTAGTTTTGTACTAAGTCATCTAGAATAGAATTGGGTAATAAGGTTGAACTAAAAGAAATATTCTGACTATTTTGCCTGTTGGTAAATAAAGACCTTAGTTGTTGAAAAATATTCTAGATTTTTATGATCCATAACCACATCAATTGGGAGAGTGAAACCTTCTAAGTAGTACCACCAGATTTGGAAAGCTTCAAAAATAGCAAGTAACTCCTTGTCATAAACATTGTAGTTGAGTTTAGGTATGAAGAAGATATAGAAATAGAAAGCTACTAGGTAAACTTCATTATTGTTAGTCATAATGGAAAGAGTAGCAGTGAGAGCATGGTCTGAAGCATTGGTTTCTACAATGAGTTGAGTATCTAGAAGCCAATATGTGAGGATAAAAGTGGAAGTAAATGATTTTTTGAGAGAATTAAAGACTTTTTGACACTCTTCATCTATTATAAATAACCACTTACTGATTTGTGATTGGTTGATTTAATAATCAAAGTACTCAAAAAAGTAAAGTTAGACAAGCAGCAAAAGATGTTATTAAGTCTGAGGTTTATCCTTAGACATATAGTTCTTAAATATATGATTGTAGTAGTCTGTACACCAAAACAGCTTATTACATAATCACTATCTATTGTTCTACATATAGGAGTGTTATTGTTCTTGAAATAGAGATAACCTAACCATCTTAGGGCAATCCTCCATTTTATTCAAGGACAGATAATAATCTATAGATAAAAATCAATATTATATACAAATATTGAGGACCTTATATCTCCATGGGATCTTATTGCCTTGGATTCTATTTATAGCCTAAAGAGGCACATTGAAGAGAGCTTTACAATGGTTATTGAAGTAAATGATTATGTTATACAGTTTCTGAAATATCAGTGATTTAGTGTCTGGTAACTTAGTGATTATAAACTAATCTACTGATAACTCAGTGAATACTGATCATCTTGAGACATTTTTGGTACTGTTTGAAAGGTCTTCTTAAGGGCTTTTAGTAGCTAGTTAGATTGTTAAAATTGGTCAAGTATTCCTAGAGTTATAGTCCAAATAAAGTTTGTAATATCATTGAATTTCCAAGAAGTGTTCTTCCTAGTAAGATGAGTGAGTGGTGCAACTATATCCAAATAATTGTAAATAAAATGTCTGTAGAAGTTAGCAAAGCCAAGAAATGATTGGATATCTTTGACTTTTTTTGGTTTTGGCTACTCCTAAATAGTTTTTACTTTAGTATTGGACATAGTTAAGCTAGCTGGAAAGAGAATATAGTTCAGATACCCAACCAAATCTGAATGAAACTTGTATTTTTCTACTTTGACATACAGTTCTGCTTTGTGAAGTTACTTTAATACTTTTTTAACATACTTCCAATATTAAGAAATATCATTAGAGTAGATCAAGATGTCATTCAAGTATACAGCTACATATACATCAAGTGTAGTGACTTAGCCATTTGGCCAAGTTATAACATCAAGAAGATCAGAGAAAATATTGTTCATAAAATGCTAAAAAGTGGCTGGGGCATTAATTAATCCAAATAGCATTACTAACTACTCAAAAGACCCATAACAAGTTTTAAATACTGTTTTCCATTCATCTCCTTCAGTAATATAGACCAAGTGATGAGTATGACAAAGATCTATCTTGGTGTAGATGTAAACTTTATGAGAGAAATCAAAGAGGTCTATTATGAAAGAAAAGGAATATTGATCTTTCTTAGTGATTTTGTTAAGTTTGCAAAAGTCAACACATAACTAGAGAGAGCTATCCTTCTTTTTGACAAAAAGAACTAGAGCTCTATTGTCATGCTGGACAGTTTTTTGAGGCAATTTAAGTAATATTTATCACAAGTCCATACTATAATTCAGCTCAAGCAGTGAAGGTAACACTGATTATATACCACTAGACCTCCAGTTTTAGACTTGCATACATTATCCAAGTAGTAGAATAGTAGCTGTGACCACTGCTATACCAGTCTTATAGGACCTGTCTAGTCATTTTATACCAGACACAAACCAGAAATCCTCTCTAAAAGTACTCTTGAGAATTGTCCAAACCTTGGAGAAACTAGTCTCCTCTGATAAAAGAACATCATAGTTCAGCAGCCATTATTGTCACAGTTGTACTATGGACCAGTAGTCACATACTATATAGTTTACCACTACACCAAAAGGACGATATTAGCAAGGCTACTTGCTAATGAGGGTCCAGCTATTTATGTAGTTCTTTGAACAGGTATTTTGTTATACCTCTATGTCACTATTTAGTAATCACTTTTTTGTGACAATTATATTTGATAGATTAGGCTTTAGTATAATCTTCAGATCTTGGCAATCATTTTTGATATCATCTATAATTAGAAATATTTTAGCAATCCTCTTGAGGGCAATGCTATTAGAGAATTTGGAAAGGAAGAGATATCAGAAACTAAAGAGAAAGTGTCACAAACTTCATTCAGACCATAACTCTAGGAATACTTGACCGATTTCAACGATCTAAATGGCCACCAAAAGCCCTTAAGAAGACTTTTCAAATAGTACCAAAAACGTCTCAAAGCAATCAGTATTCACTGAGTTATCAGCAGATCAGTTAGTGATTACCAAGTTACCAGACACTAAATCGCTAATATCTCAGGAACCGCTTAACGTAATTGTTTGCTTCAATGACCATCGTGAAGCTCTCTTTAATGCACTTCTTTTGGATATAAATAGATCCAGAGGCAATAAGATCCCATGGAGATACAAGGTCCTCAATGTTTGCACATAATACTAATCTTTACTTATAGATTATCATCTGTTCTTGAATAGAACAAAGGACTGCCCTAAGATGGTTAGGTTATCTCTATTTCAAGAACAATAACACTCCTATATGTAGAACAATAGGTAGTGATCATGTGGTAGGCTGT
>Ga0153989_1000228_pt1:7500-10000 | contig 14877 bp, 7 predicted proteins | sample TSNC073MetaG_FD_104701 | JGI IMG/M metagenome (GOLD analysis project Ga0153989, IMG submission 104701) | Attine ant fungus gardens microbial communities from North Carolina, USA - TSNC073 MetaG | ecosystem: Host-associated > Fungi > Mycelium > Unclassified | place: USA: North Carolina... | reverse complement strand
TTCTTTTCTCATTCTGCATTGAATCATATGAATCGATCTAGCAATGATCGAATTTCGATTCTGTTTACTGAATCACATGAAATTTTACCCAACTCCATATATATGGAATGTATGAAATACGTATGAACGGAGGAAAAAAGATGATTTTAGACTTTATTTTAGACTTAGTTAAATTGGAATTTCTAAGAGACAGATCCAAACGGAAAGGAATTGATAAATTCCACTTAGAATTATGGAGTTTTTTTATTTTGTCTAGAATAGAAAATTCACTTTATACCATTATTATGATATTACATATTCCAATCCGATTGGATATCAGAAAAATAAATGGATTCGGGATTTGATCCATTCACGGAGATAAAGACATAATAATCAGAAACAATATAACAATAGAAAGTTAATTTTTTGAGTACTTAACTCTTTCGTGAATTCCATTGTTCCAAAAACGATTTGCAGAGAACTCCTTTTTCTTTTTTTCGTAGAATTTCTATTTTTAGAATACGATTGAAGTGCATAAGAAGGCTTGTATTTATTAAACCCGCGCTGCTATAGCTATCTATCCATACATCGCTCTCCTTTATTGCATACTTCTACTCGGGACAGCACATGTCGTACTCTATCAAAATTTCTATTTTCTCTTCAATCTAATCAATCTAAATTGCAGTACGACAAGTGTCCGCCAATTCCCTATAAACAGGCATCATACACAAATAATATACCCCATAAGCTAACTGTGTAACACAACTTATGTTTGGGGTTTACATATACTAATAATTGACATTATAATTGAAATTGAGTTGAGAAGGTTTTTTTTCAATAAAAAAATCAAGACCGATTAGTTATTAGTTATATATCAATTTTGATTTTCTTATATCATTTATCATTAGGGAAAGACTATTTGAGATGTAAATCCAAGAGTGGGTCATGAATTTACAGTCATATAGTTAATGGTTCCAATTTGTTCTGAATTTTTGCTTTTGTAACTGACAAAAATTCCCATTTGGTTTTTTAATAGAAAAGAGAGGTATTTAGATATTTGGTGTTTTGAGATACTATAAAATTAATTGAAGGGAAGGAGCCGGCCCCCCCAAAAAAACAAATAACAAAAAAAGGGGAATATTTTCATCTATTTGGTATCGTTTTGGCGGCATGGCCGAGCGGTAAGGTGGGGGACTGCAAATCCTTTTTCCCCAGTTCAAATCTGGGTGTCGCCTGATTAACAAAAGACAAGACTCGAAATCCCTTATTCTTTATTCTCCTTTGCTGTTATAACTCGCCGAATTTTTCCCAGCAAAACACGCGTAGTCTTGAGACTTTCTTGATTGGAAACAGCTGGGGGTTCCCTTCTTTAAATTAAAGTGCCGTAACTCGTTGTATTTAGGATTCAAGGAAAGATTATAGTAGTGGAAGGGCTATCATATCAAATAAAGAGTTACCGATTTTTTTCCATTACTAATGTCGTGTCTACTGGCCGGGTCTTGAATTAGATTGGATGAATAATTGGCTTTTTTCTTTTACTTAATGATAATGAAGGACAAGAAAAATAAAGAATAGGTATCAGTATTCTTACATATATATATTAGTAGCATTCCCTTTGATACTTCAAAAGAAAAGCGTAACTGCAGTTTCATTTTTCATATTTATTGGAGTCTTTCATCAAGGGTGTTGGGTCAGAATCCCCTTTTGACTCTTAACCAGTGATTCCACTATTATTAATAAACACTAATGGAATAATTCCTTCATATTCAGAGAGATAGGGGACATAATTCACATGGATATAGTAAGTCTCGCTTGGGCTGCGTTAATGGTAGTCTTTACATTTTCCCTTTCACTCGTAATATGGGGAAGGAGTGGACTCTAGAGATACTACGAATTGAGTTGGGGAATCAAATTTTATCACTTTTTTATAGATTTTTTATAGATCGTTTTGCAAAGCATAAATCATCTTTATTAATTATTTAATATATTGAATTCATTAATTTAATTCAATTTCGAATTAAAAAATTGAATTAATAAAAATATCTTCATTCCGAAATTGTATTGGCTTTTATTTCTGCTGTACTTTATTGACGCGTTTGCTATCATGGCTGAAGGATTCAAAATCGATAGGATAACCCTTTTCGAATTTCGAAATTCGAAGAAGTTACCATAGAACTCCTTGGATTATCTGTAAACCGCGCAATCAATTACTTCTTTGAAATGCTAAAAAAAAGATTACTTTCTAATTTTCTATAAATTAGAAAATAATAAGAGTTGCCTCGCGATTATTTCAGATTGATTGGAATCAACAAAAATCAAATAGATAAAGGAAACAAATAGATGAAGCAAAGAAATAGAATTGCGATACTATGTACATTCCATATATTTAATTGATATTAACATTTATGAAGATCCATATACATATTGTAGATTGATCTCGATTCAGTTTGTATCTTTCTAGATTACAATAATAAAAATGGATAGTATGGTCGAACGATTCATTTTTGAATCGTTCGACCAT
>Ga0153989_1000223_pt1 | contig 15103 bp, 16 predicted proteins | sample TSNC073MetaG_FD_104701 | JGI IMG/M metagenome (GOLD analysis project Ga0153989, IMG submission 104701) | Attine ant fungus gardens microbial communities from North Carolina, USA - TSNC073 MetaG | ecosystem: Host-associated > Fungi > Mycelium > Unclassified | place: USA: North Carolina, Jones... | reverse complement strand
GGGTGCAGGACATCCGACACCACCAGCGAATCCTCTCGTTACCGTTCGGGCTCGGGTGGACGATCGACATCACCCAGACGCTGGTCGCGCTTGCTGCGGCGGGGATGCCGGCGAAGGTTGAGGCGTTCGATCGGCTCCGGTTCGACGACGGCCGGTCCGGGTTCCTGTCCACCCCGAACCCAACCGCGACCATCAACGACGACGGCACCCCAACCGAACGGACAGAGGACCTCATCGTCCTGCCCGGCGGATCGGAAGGCGGAGTCCTCTCACTGGCACGCCGGTACCCGGACCTGGTGGTCGTGAACGGGAAACGGCAACGCGTCTGGGCGGACGGCAAGCAGGTCTACGGGTCGTCGATGGAGCGCGACGCGACATCAGGGTGGCGGAACGTGTTCGCTGTCACCCGCACGGTCACGATGCGCGGCGGCAGCACCGCCGACATCGCGGCCCGGTCTGGGCTGTCGGTCGAGCAGGTTGTGGAGGCGCTTCGGACGCTGGGCGATCACGTCGTGTCAACCGAGCGCGGGTGGGAAGCCACCGACCTGGGCAGCCTGGTTGATTGGACGATCGCCGCGTACCCGGGGCCCGGCGGGATCCGCACCTCCTGGAAGCGGGACGACACCATCGACCAGCAGGCGGACCAGCTGATCGGACTCGGTGGCGTGATCTCGGATCGGTGGGCGGCGCAGCAGGCCGGCGTCTTCGTCCCACCGAACCGATTGACCGCGTTCTTCGCCCAGCACCCCGACATGGCCGCGCGTGGGTACGACCCCGCGACTGTGAACGACGCCACGGTCACGGTCGTGATCCCGCAGGACACCGCGATCCTGACCGCGACGGACCTGGGGTGTTGCACGGACGACTTCATCACCGCTCACGTCATCTACGCCGACAGCTATGACGACGCGAACACGGACGCGGTGAACGGACTCCGGCAGCTGCTGCACTTCCAAGCCGACCTCGCGCACGACCTCCGCTGGCACCCCGACAACGATGATCAGGACGGGGCCGACTGATGCTGCAGCTGCTGTCGCTGACGTTGGCGTACGACGACACCCGGTTCTTCGGGTCTGTCATGTTCACCGACACCGACCAGCCCGACGAGAAGGACTCGGCCGTCCTCATCGATCACACCGACGAAGCGCCGTGGTTTCGCCTCCGCAGCGTGGACCCGGATGGGCAGGACCCGACCGCTCCGGCGATGGTCGAAGCAGACCGGATCATGCGCTTCATCCTCCGCTACACACCCGACCGCATCGGCCGCACCTCCTTTGACTTCCCCTAACAGCCTTGACTGCCGCGCTCGATCCCGTCCTATTGGAGGTACCTGCCGATGATGCGTCTGACGTCCTTGCACCTCTCGAACGACCGGATCCTCTGGGGGCATGTCCTCCTCGAGGACACCGAGCACCCGGACGCGGGGCTGGCGCAGATCCTGGTCCGCCCCATCGACAAGGAACCCGGCTACGAGCTCTACAACAAGGACAACACGGTCCTGTCAGACCTGACCGTGCCGGCGGCACGCGAGGCGAACCGAATCGTGCAGGCCCTCCTCATCCCCGCGTCCGAAATCGCCAGACGCGAGAAGGCGGTGCGGGCGGTTATCCACTCCGGCTATCTCGAAGGCTTCCCCGACAACATGCCCTTGCAGTCACAGCTGTGGATGTACGCCCGCGGGGAAGTCACCCGCGAACAGCTGTCCGTGTATGTCGACGAAGGCCGACAGATCCCCCGCGCACCCGAACACAGCGCCGTCGAGCCGGCAGACGTCCCGGAGGACTGGTGGCGAACGACGCAGGCCCGCATCCGCCGAAACCTCCTCGACACAACCCTCACGGAAGCGGAGGTCGCCGCCGCGATGCAGGTCAGTGTCGAGGACGTCGGGAATCTGTTCGGGTCGAACCGGCTACTCAGCTTCGACCTCCAGGGCGAAGAACGCATCCCCGACTGGCAACTCGTGAAACCGGCCCTGCCCGAGTTCGGCGACCCGTCCAGTCTGCTGACCGGCCTCGACGTCCTTCTCGCTGCAGCACCGCAGCCGCTGCTCGACGCGGCAGCGATGACCGAGTTCATGACCACACCCCGCAGCTTCCTCACCGTCGACGACGAAGCCCTGACACCGTTGACCTGGATTCAGCAGGGTCGGCCGCTCGCGACGGTCATCGCCCTGTTTCGCGGACGGCAGTGGCGATGACACCTCACCGGCCGGATCTGTTACTCCTCAACGTCGCCTTCGACCTGCACGGCGTCCACGGACACATGTACTTCCGCGACCCAACCGACACTGAGCTCCGGCAGGTCATCGTCGACGGCACCGGCGACGCCGCCACCTACCGGCTCGAACCCGCAGGCGGTGACACCCGTGACGGGTGGGAGCCGTTCCTCACCGAAGCCAGCTGGCTCATGGCCCTCATCCGCCCCGACACCCCCAACGAACGCCAATGATGGGGCCTGCACTCGGATGGGTCGCCGCTGCCTACGCAGGGCGGCCGCAGATCACGATGCCGTACGGGCTCGGCGACACCACCGACCTCACCGACACCCTCACCGTCCTCACACTCGCAGGCCTCACCGCGGTCGTCGAGACGCACGACACGATCCGCCTCGCCGACGGCCGCCGCGCACGTTACCCGACGCACACGCGGCGACCCCGGGAGGAGCCGGAACTGAACGCGGAGCTGCTGCTGCTCGCGCCCCGAACCGTGACGGCGACGCAGATCGCACTCGCGGAGCAGACGGCCACGGTGCTGCTGGTCGACGCCGACCGTCGCCGCGTCTGGGTGGACGGGAAGCAGGTCCTTGGGGTGCAGGACCGATGGGAGGACGCCGCACCCATCTACATCACGTTCGCGGTCGCGCGGATGCTCGCCGTCAACGGCAGCTCGTTCGAGGGTCTCGTGCGGGCAGGACTCACTCCCGGGCAGGTCGATGACGCCCTCGCCCGGCTCGGCAAACGCGTTCACCGCACCGAAATTGGGTGGGAATCACGGGTGGTCGGTGGGCTCATCGACTTCGCCATCGCCTGCTACCCCGGACCAGGCGGCTTGAGGACCCGATGGACGTCGGACCTGCCGCTCATCGAGCAGGCGAGGCGGCTCATCGAAGCTGGTTGCCGCATTTCCGGCCGCTCCATCTCCGAACGGCCCGGCTACCCAGCAATCAGCAGACGCGACATGCCGTACCGGCTCGTCGCCTTCGTGGAGCAGGAACTCGACATGGCAGCGCTCGGGTTCGAGCCTGACACGGTCGGATACTCCGGCACCGAGCTCATTCGGCCCGCCGACCCCACCGTCTTCCTTACCGCCGCAGCCGCCGGCTACCGGGACCGAAGCGACGACATCATCACCGCCAACACACTCCTCCGCGCAGACATGCGCAACGACGACGACGCGGCCTCCCTCGAAGAAGTCCGCGACCGGCTGCAGTTCCTCGCCGACACCGGGTACGACCTCCGACACAACCTCCCGAGCTGAGGAACGCGATGACGCTAGAGATCGCCTTGCCGGCCATCGGCCATCGGCCATCGGCCGGGTACGAACGATGGTTTGGGATGACGCCCCGCCGGCCGGCACTGTCCGCCGCGCATGCAACGATTCATCCGTGACGGATACTCGTGGGACAGACCCCGGCCCTAGGACCCCGGAAGACCCGGCCTCTGCGCAGCAGCTGGACGACACGATGGAGCCCGTCGCGGAGCCGCAGAATGAGCCTGTGATCGTCGTCGTTCGCCGGCGCCCCTACTGGTGGTGGTGGTTCGTCTCCGTCGTCGCCGTCGTGGTCACGTTCTTCGCGGCCCGTGCCATCCCGCCGTGGTACCCAATCGGTACCTGGTGGGGCGCCTTCTTCACGAGCGCGGGCTTCGGTGGAAGCCTCGCGGTGGTCGGAGCAGGGACCGCCGCCTTCATCGCGTACCACAACTCGCAGAAGGACCGAGAGCAGAAGCGCGTCGCCGACGAGATGGCTCGCTGGTGGGACCGGTTCGCGTGGGCCTGCGAACAGGCCGTGAGCACCAAGCCTGGCGAGTCCGAGATGGGGCTGGTTGTTCTGGAAAGCCTGATTGACTCCGCACTCACGAGTAACGACGATATTGAAATGACGGTGGGTGTGCTCAACGTTATCGACGGGATGAAGCAACCCGTGGGAGGATCGACCAACGACGCGGACGCAGCGACAGACGGCGCAACCCCAGCGACGCAGAGAGGCTGGCACTGATGAGTGACTACAGCGCAGAATCGCGCCGGCTCGCAAGGAAGCTCGCCGACAAGGTTTCGAAGAAGCTGGCGGGATCCGGCCGTACCCTGGCGAGGGATGCCAAGACGGGCCGCTATGTCATCCAGACTCTAAGCGAGAACGGCTCCGCTTCTCCCCGGACCACGGGCCGCACTGAGCGCACCTTACGCGCGGTTCAACAAAGGAACGCGGCCATCGATGGCCAGCCGGCGACGGTCGCTCCGAGCAACGGGCAACGGACGAAGAACGCGGTCGTGCGCAACGGGCAGTCGACGAAAAAGGTGGTCGAGCGAAACGGGCAACCGATGGACCTCACCGGGAGCAACGGGCGTGTGAGGTCTAAGACGAGCAGGAGCGTCGTCTCGGGGAAGTCCGGACAAGCATCGAAAAGGTCGAGCCTCTAGACCTGAGGTTGCGGGCCGAGCGTAAGCACCCCCAGTCGTTTGCTGGGGGTGCTTGCAGCTGGAGTCACACGTGCTGAGCCGCTCTCGCTCATGGATCGACTAACGCGCAGCTCCGAGCGAGTTGACAGAGCCGCTTACGACGTCCTGCTGACCGCGTTGAGTCGGCCCGTCGGCGCGGAGGTGCTCGGCGTGCGGTTCTCGGCGGGGGCCGCACTGACGCCCGTTTCCGATGCGACGCCGAAGCACTTCGAGGTTATTGGCGCATCCGCGCCGACAGTTTCCTTGGCGACGGCCGCTATGCGATCAGGCATCGTCGGCACGGTATCGGGGCGGCACCGTCGGGAGTCAGGTGAGCGGGCAGCTGAGTTCCGTTCATCGGGTGATGATCGAACTCCAGTCGGCTTCACGGAACCACTCGATGACCCCGGCGAGATTCTTCGGTGCGACCGGGTCGACGAGGTCAAGCAGCGAGGAGCGGAGTCGTCGCTTCTCGTACCCAGCCGCGGTTGGGACAGTCGCCGCATGCGAAAGGATCACCCCATGTCGAGCGCGGGAGATCATCACTGAGAGCACACGAGCCTCCTCGGCAGCGTCATCGGACCGGAAGTCCGGAAGGACTCCCTCTTCGAGTCCGGCGACGAAGACCCAGTCGAACTGCTGTCCCTTCCCAACGTGGCCGGTCAGCAGATGGACGCCGGGCGCGGCGAGCAGTTGGGTGGCGTCACCGATGCGGACACGGCGTCGTACTTCCTCGCGTGGAACCCCCTGAGCAAGTAGGTCGTGCACCCAGGCGATGGCCTCACTGAGGTTCTTCCGAGCGTCGACGTCAACGAGGGAGTCGAAATCCGCCGCGGCACGGAGGTACTCGACCTTGTCTTCAGCCTCACCGAAGTTCGCCATATCGATGTGCAGCAGAAGCGCACGAACCGCTTTCGCGGTATCGGCATCGACGAGTGGGTCGTCCCAACGCATGGCAGGAACGCCGCTAGCGGCGACTGCCTCGTCGATGAACCGTCGACGAGGCCCGGTGCGGGTGAGTATCCCGATCCGCTGTTGCGGCGCGTGCGCGTGAATCGCAGCAGCGACCTGGGTGATCCAGGCAGCCTCCGCCGTAGCGCTCGACATGGTGACGCTGCCGGCGAGTCCGCCGCCCGGCCACGTCCCCGGTTCAGCGCTGGTCAGCCAAACTCCTCCGGTCAGAGGCGCAAGCGCGTTGGTGAGCTGCAGAACGGCGGGTGAGGAGCGGTGAGACTCCGTGAGTTCGACCACGCTGCTGCATCCGGATCGGATACTCGTGTCGACGGCCTCGGGCATCGCGCCGGCGAAACCGTAGATGCCTTGCGCGAGGTCCCCGGCGAAGGTCGTGCGCCCGTGGCCGACCGCGGCAACGATTCGCAGCTGCTGCGGAGTGAGGTCTTGGTACTCGTCAACGATGACAGCGCCGAAATGTGACCTGTAAAGGTCTGCGATGGCGTCGTTCGCGAGGATGAGCTCCGCAGTTCGAGGTAGATCATCGTACGTGAGTCGGCGTTGGCGGATTCGCTCACGTTCAATGGCGATGGCGTTCCGGTTGCCGCGCCGCGACAGTTCAGTGAGCACCTCATCGTCGGTAGACGGTGTTTGTTTGACGTCGCGGAGGATGCTCTCGATGACGCCCTTCTCATCCCAACCGAGGTCTCGTCGGCGGATTTCTTCCCCGACCCAGTCGCTGTCTGGCAGCAGGAACTCCGGGTCAGCGCGGATGATGTTGGCGTGCGCGCGGTAGACGCGGGCTGAGAAGCCATGGAAGTTCGCGATGGTGACACGTTCACGTAAGGCTGCCGGTGAGACATACGACTGCAGCCGTTCACGGATGTTGTCGCGTGCTCGAAGCGAGAAGGTGACGACCAGTATCTTCCGCGGCGCCGCCACTTCCCCTCGCTCGAGGAGGCCCTGAACGCGGATCGCGAGCGCTTCGGTCTTGCCGCATCCCGCGGGCGCGACAACGAGGAGTTCATGGTTGGGAAGGTCGCGGATCTGGCGCTGCTTCGGTGTGGGCGTGATCACGCTCCGCTGACCTCCATGAGGAGCTGCTCGATGCTCGCAACCGCCCGCGCGTTCTCCGCGGTGAGACGGGGCATCACCGCAAGGGCCGCCTTCACCTTCCGTCCGCGGGCTTTCTTGTTGCGGCAGAATGCCGCGAGAGTCCCCTCGCTGGGGACCATCCCGTCAGGCGAGCAACCAGTGAGTTCTCCGTGGTCGAACTGTCCGGAGTCCCGAAGCGCCGCCCACACGACGTCCGCGCCGAGCGCTCGCACGTACTCGTCCTCGAGATCCGTCTCGGACACCCATACGGACTTGGCCGGGAGATCATCGCGCTCAACGCCGAGCTCGCGTGCCACCCGTTCGGCTGCGTCCGCGTCGATGAGTCGAGACAGCGGAATCTGGAATCCGTGCTCGCCGAACAGCTTCTCGATCGGCACCATGTCGCCTGCTCCGACGACCTCGAGCACGGACACACCGATCCGGTCCAGCTGCCGCCCGGTGACTTCCGCAACCCGTTCCAGAATGATCCGGTCCGACAGGCCCTCGACGGCGACGACACGGCGAGCCGTGAGTGGCTCAAGCCGGTCTCGCACCCACCAGCGCACCACCATCCGGTCGTCATCTGAGAGGAACCCTTGTTGCGGTTTGATGACCTTTCCCCCGGGACGGACCACGACGATGGAGTCCGGTTCGAACGCTCCGACGATGTCCGGGGAGTGTGTCGCAAGGACCTTCTGATTCGGATTCGCGCGGAGCAGCCGTGCCAGGCTGCGCTGGCTCGTGGGATGCAGGTGCACCTCCGGCTCGTCGATGCCGACAACGTTCGCGCCGGCACTGAGGAGGTCGTATAGCGCGATTGCGAACAGGGCGCGGGTTCCGTCAGATTGAGCCGACAGGTCGCGGGCGGTACCGTCCTTACTTACCTGCAAGCGCACATCGCTGAGGACGTCGTCATCAGCCGTAGCGCCCGGGACAAAGATCAGGTCGTCCTTCACGATCTGTTCGGGCAGAGCCCGGGATAGCTGATCCGCGAGCGTGCTCCGGAGCGTTCCGAGGACCGCCGAGCCGGCAAGTCGCGTTTCAAGCGCTTCGGCAATGGTGTCGAACGACGCCCGCTCGGAACCAAGATCCACGGTACGGAGGATGTCATCCAGCGTCGAACGGCGCCCGTCCTGAAGGTCTCGTGTTTGCGCGGTCGCGCTCAGGAAGCGCCATCCGAGACCAGCCACTTGGTCGCGGGTGAACTGCCGATTGGTACGCCCCTGGGGTGCCGTCCGCGAGACGGTCAGGGTCTCGCCCAGTTCTAGCGTCGCGGTCAGCTGAACTGTGAGCGAGTGGGCGCCGGTGCTCTCATCGACGTGGATCTCGTCTGGAAAGAGCGCCTTGTCGTCGTCGTCGAACTCTCCAAATTCAACTTCGATCATAAGAGGAGCCGCAGGGTCACGGAAATCGGCGCTGGAAATCTTGGTATACAACTGCGCGCTCGTCGAACCGATCGCGAAATCGATGCAGCGCAGCAGAGATGACTTCCCGACGTCGTTGGCGCCGACGAGGACCAGATGGTCATGCACGGTGAGGGTGAAATCTTCCAGCCGCGCGTAGTTCTCGACGGCCATGCGCGTGATCTTCATCAGGCGTTGTCCCCGATCACGTCGGCGCTCACACCAGGTCCGTTGAACATAGCCAGTCTCTCCGATATCTCTGCAAGCTCGAGCAACGCTCAGTCAAGCAGACTCCAGGGTGCCGCTTGCGCCCCGCGCACTGGAGCAGCCCCCGCGGGGGACGATCGGGGAGCGGGTGAGGTGCGGTAAGAACGACTGGTGATCGAACGTCAAGTTGCCCGGTCCTCGTTGGATGCGTCGCGTGAGCGCTGACTGGGCTGCACTGTTTTCGTACCAGTGGTGGAGCGATATAGGCGTTCCGGCACTCGGTGCTCTGGGCTCCATAGCGGTCGGTGGTGGGGCGATCGCTGTTGGGTGGAGCAGCAACAGGGTCGCAAGCGCCATCGCAAATCGAGAGCACGAACTGCAGACTCGGCGCGACGCTGCGGAAGAGCGGGACAACCGAGCCGCATTTGGCACCCTCGTGTCTCGCTGGTCGGATCGCCTCATCGAGGAGATTCGTGGGACGCCGATGTGGTCCGGGCATGGGGCAAGCGCGGAGCGCTCAGATGACTTGAAGGCTGAAGTCGACGCGCGAGCGGCCGCGCTCCGTGTTGAGGAAGGTCAGGACATTGTCGCGTTCGTGGAGTCCTTGCATCGAGCAGTACCCTCCGGGACTGCGCCCGCTGAGTACCGTCGGATGGAGTTGATCGTTGACATCCGCCGCGCATACATCCAGTCGTGGATCGATCACCCGAAACACTGGCAAGACCTTGACGTTGCTGCCCGACTGACCAGCGAGGGGTGGATGGCCGCTGCGCAGTTCATCGGACGCTACAACAGCGACAACGAGTACGTCGCGCGCCCTGACGTGCGATGACGCCTAAGGTGATAACCGCGCGTCGAAGTCTCAGGTGCCCCCCTCCCGCGGCTGAAAGTGCTCGGCTGGTCGTCTCGTTTGGGAGCCCCAGTGGGCCGCGCGCCGGAGACAGCGCCCTCAGACGTACTCGCCGGTGTGGAGCTTGATTCCGAGGGCTGTCATGCCCCGCAGGAGCACGGCAGCGGTGTCGCCGACGTTCACCACCGCATGCGGGTTCGCTGCATCGAACTCGTAGAGCGCATGCTCGCCGAGCTCGACCTCCTCCCGGCGAAAGCCGAACTCCAGTCGTACCGTGCCGCGAACGACGTAGAGCCACTCGACGCCGTCGTGCCGGATGCCCGGTTCTGCCGCGTTCACCGACAGGACGAGTTGGATCGGCGCGGGCACGAGCGCGTCACGATCCACGAGCGACCATTCACCGAACGCCGCAGCCACCACGCATCGCGCTCTTGGCCGTGCGTTCGTGTGGAGGGGACCGGAAATGTCCTCGAGCGGCCGCCCAAGTGCTTCGGCGAGCAGGACAGCCTGCTCGTACGTCGGCAGCTGGGTTCCGTCTTCGATGCGGTGCAACGTCTTGGCCGACATCCCCAGCACGCGAGCAACCGCGGACGTGGATCTGGCTCGACGCATCGCTCGTACCGCTGGCCCAAACGCGGCCGCGCGGCGGCGGGCTTCCTCCAGCCGACTGTTGAGTCCATCCTCGCCATTGGTCATACGTCTGGTTTCTAGCACCGACGTTCCTTGCCAGGCGCGACACGCCGAGCAAGCTGACCCACTCAAGCCTTGCGGTACTTACTATCACCACATGGTTCGGACAAGTAGCGGGCACGATTACCGGCCTAACATCGACCCTGCCTACTGGGAAGCGATACGCGAGTTCGTCCGGCACGTCGTCATCGCGTGTGAGGGGCATGTTCCCTATCCCGTCTCGGAGCTCTACCGCGCCGCGTCAGAGTTCGCTCTCTGGGGCTGGCAGTCCGCTGGCTTGCCGCTCGAGGTCGGCGGACTTTTCGAACGCAGCGTCGTGGCGTACTACGTGCAAGTGGGATGCGGGCAGTTGACCGCAGCGGCTCGTGGGAACCGGCGCTCGATGCTGCTTCGGATGACCGAACACCTGACGAGCTCCGGCCCCACCCGGTTGCCGCCGTTGCCGCCGAGTGAACCATCCGAGCCGTATACGCGGAAGCAAACAGTCTCCGTGATCAGCTGGGCGCGAGCGCAGTCCACGGCCGAACGGCGCACGAGCGCACACGTGCTGGTCTGCCTCGGTCTGGGCGCAGGCCTTTCCGCGGGGGAGATCATCCTGACGCGCACGGACGACATCCAGCGCTCTGGCGGCGACATCACGATCAACGTCACCAGCGGTCGCGCCCGCCGCGTGCCGATGCTGCGAGAGTTCGCGCAGCTCCTTCCACGCCAGGAGCAACTACGGCCGGAGACCTTCGCCTTCCGGCCGAACAGGAGCATGGCGTACGTCAATGCCATCTCAAACTTCATCGCGCGAGGCAACGACGGCGGCGTCAAGCCACACACGCAGCGGATGCGAGCGACCTGGATCGTACGTCAGCTCGAGGCCCGCACCCCACTCTCCGTCCTGGTCAAAGCGGCCGGCGTGGACTCGCTCGACGCCCTCGCTCGCTTCGAACGATTCGTGACGGCAGTAGACGACGAGAGCGCAGCCCGATACCTGCGCGACGCGGAGGCTCGCAACGATCGGGACTTGCGAAGTCAGTAGCCGCTGCGAAGATACCGGCAGGTGCTCACCCGTTCTGCCACGAGATGGCAGATTGGGCCGGTATCGGCCGCTGGATGGAACATGAGGAGGTGACGCGGTGATCGCAGATCCAAGAGTGGCGACCTCGACGCAGATGACGACCCGCTCGCCCGCATCATCAGCACGGACCAGGCGCGCAGCCCATAGACTGTTCCTGCGCACAGTTGCGCCAGCACAAGTACCGGTCCGACCTGCGCACGCAGAAATCGACCGGTCGGTCAATGAGGGTGCAAGCCTAGGAAACTTCTCCACCCTCAGGCGCCAGCTCGCTGGCCGCTCCGCTATGCGATTGCGCTCTTCAGCGAGCACGTTCTGTGCTCGCACGCCCGACGACATGCGTCGAGCAGCCCAATCCTCTCAGGTATGTCCTGAGACGCCGTTTGGGCTTGCCTCTGACAGCACGATCGGTAGGGACCGAGCATGACCGAAATTGACTACGACGACCCGATCCTCGAAATTCGGTACGCCCTGAAGCGGAACCATGACGAGGCGCGGCGCATCAGGCAGATGGTGCTCGAACAGATCGAGGCTGGCCGGAGCCAACGCGAGATTGGCCGGCAACTCGGCGTTGGGAACAGCACGCTGACGCACTGGCTGAAGACCGCGCGCGAAGAACGGGATGGGGCAGCCGCCACCCGCGGCACCAACCACCTTCCGCAACGCCGCGCTTAACAACACTGCTCAGCCGAACTAATCACGGCATGGGTATCAAGCGCTGAGTGCCCCGTTGCGCGCAACATGCGCCACTCCTGACCCGTTCATCCCAAATTTGCGTGCCAATGTTGGCACGCTTCGGTGTGTCGGACGAGCGGGAGTGCTGCCGGGCTTAGCGTCCCCGGCATGGTCATCACCTCAGCTTCCTCGAACGAGTCCCCTCGCATCTCGGGTGATCGCCGGCGGGCACGCTGCCGCCGACGCCTTCCAATGAAACTCCGGCCACCAGACGGCGAGACGCGCACGGTCGCGACCCGGCTCTGCCGCGCCGACGGCGTCCGCACTCCGACGCGGTCAGTTCGCCGGACGCACGCGGCAGGAGAATTCCGACCCGAGCCCACCTATCCGAAGCGTGATCGGGCCGACATCTCACAGCCCACCGGACCCGAAGCATTCGTGGCGCCGGCCTCCGGTGCGTCACCGGAAACTGCTTCCGATGACGCGAGCGTTGCCGCCTGGGGCAGGAGGATCGGCATTGCCCGGCTCCTCCCACCAACGTGGACAACCACCACACGTTGGGCGGCATGGTGAGCATCGTCGGCGGCGACACCGGCAGCGCCATCGATATGGCCATCGACTCGTTCACGCCTCACCGTGAAGTCCGCTCCTGGGACACCACAGCAGAGTTCGTCCGCACGTCGGTGCGACGAGCTGACCCGTTCAACGTCAGAAAAGCACGTGAGCATCTCATGATCGCTGCGCCGTACGTCGACTTCTGCTACCTGCAGCACGGCCTGGAACTCGACAACTCGCTCTGGCAGCCCGAACTCGCCGACGTGTTCCTCACGGCGTGGGGCAAGCGCAGAGCACCCAGGACTGTCGCGGCGTCCCGCAGTCAACTCAACGACCTCATCCGACGCGTGAACACAGATCCGGACATGGGTCCAACGCGTCGAAGCAGATACCGCTCCCGACCGAACGCGCCGTACACAGACCCCGAAATCGCCGGCCTCTTCGGATGGGCGAACACCCGACGGGTTCGACGGGTGAAACGCACCGCGCACGGGATCCTCGCGCTCGGACTCGGACTCGGGTTGGACGCCGGAACCATGACGGCGGTCACCGGCAGACACTTCACCGACCACGGACACGAGGGGATCGCGTTCGCCTACGAGAACCGATCCGGATGGTGCGACGCGGACTTCGAAGACGACCTGCGCACCATCCTGCTGCAACGCCCAACCAGTTCACGCGTTCTGGAATTTGGCGGCACGACGACACTCACGAGCTTCCTCGCAGCGTCACGGAAAGCATCCCGGCCGCTCGACGCTCTCGTTCCCGAGGTTGATCGCCTCCGCGCGACGTGGTTCGTCCGACGAGCCACACACTTCAGCGCCCTCCGCGCCGTGATGGACGCGTACGGCATCCGTCACACCTCGACGCTTCAATCCGTGTTCGCACGGCTCCCGCAACCAACCGAGACGCAAATCCGACACACCCTCCGCACGAAAGGGTCACGCTGATGCTGCAACCCAACGACGGCACATCCACCGCGTACCGCGACCACGGCAACGGACTCTGGGGCCAAGAACCAATGGTGGAAGACCGACGAGTCGTACTCATCCTCAGACTCATCACCGACGCCCTGATCCCAGAACGCCTCAACGAGTGGGACTCCGAGGTACGGAAGTCCAACGCCGGCCAGAAAGCCGCCGTCAGCTACACCGCCGCGATCGTCATCCTGCTCATCCTCGCCGTCGAAGGCTCCCCGCTGCACTTCACCAAGGGCGCCACGCTCATTCAACGACGACTCACCCCGCACGCCCGCCACATTCTCGGCATCCCGGAAGGGCTCACCTGGACGCAGTGCTACCACGCGCTACAGAAGGCCTTCACCCGACTGATCGCACTCGCCGACCCGAAGCCCGCCAAGTACGGCAGCAAAATGACCAAGGCCGAAGCGGAAGCGATGATCGCCGCCAGAGACGCAGACCTCTGCGCGCGAAACCAGGTCAGACTCGACTGGCTGTGCAACCAGCTGCTCTACGCCACCGTCGCCGCCCATCCGCAGATGCTCGACGGGTGGGAAGGCAACGTCACCATCGACGCGACCGCATACTCCGTCCAAGACAAGGCCGGGCAGACCAGCCGCAGCCTCTACGCCAGCATCGAACCCGACGCGGCGTTCTACATGCGGGACGCCCGGCATGAAGACACTGACGACCCCAAACGGGCTCGGAAGTGGTTGTTCGGCTACGAAATTCACCTCGTCGCACCGGCCGCGAACACGAACCCCACCCCCGGCACCCGCCAGTTCGTGCAACCGGTCATCGGTATCTCCCAGTGCAAACCCTCCGAGCGTCCCGCGCACTTCGGACTCAGCGCGATCACGTCAGCGTTCTCAAACTTCTCCTCATACATGCGAGGCGGGCTCGTCGTAGCAGACCGAGGCTACTTCGCGAACAGCAAAGCGGAGGACCTCGCGTTGCCAGTACGAGCGCTCGGCATGGGGATCATCACGGACTACAAGAAAGAACAACTCGGCGTCGTCGACGGGTACGCCGGCGCCGACCTCATCGAAGGCCACTTCTACTGCCCCGCGATGCCGAAGCCCCTCCAAGACGTCACCTCGAACATGCGCGAACACACCGTCGACCCCGAGCTGTTCGTCCGACGCATCGACGCCAGGCACCCCTACCTCCTGCGACGGAAGGCCAAGCCCGACAAGGACGGATACACCCCAATGATGTGTCCCGCCGCCGGACCCAACGCGACAGTGACCTGCCCCCTCAAGCCGAAGGACGCGCTCCGCAACTCGGACAAGGCCCTGCTTCCCATCTTCACCAAGAACCTCCCGACCCACCCCGATCGGATCTGCAACCAAACGTCCGTCGTCTTCCCACCAACCGCCGGAGCAAAGTTCAGACAGGACGTTCGCTACGCCACCCGCGAATGGTTCCGGCTCTACCGAGCAGCTCGGAACTTCATCGAGTCGACCAACGCGTTCCTCAAGAACCAGGGCCGTCTCGCCCTGTCCAGCGGTGACCGCCGCGTCGCTCGGGGCTATGCCAAGCAGTACTTCCTCGTCACAACCCTGATCTTCGCGGCCAACCTCAAGAGGATCAACACCTACCTCTGGGAGGAAGCGAACCCGAAGACAGCCAAGCAGCCACGACGCAGGGACCAGCTCAACAACTTCCGGTGGGTCCCCAGCACCGGTCGCGGCAAGAAGCCCAATGGCATCCTCGACGGGCACGGTCCCACGGAGCCCTTCACCGACGACCTCGGCGAGCTCGAGAAGGACACCGAGCTGTAACCCCACCTACAGAAGAAGGCCGGCCCCCGGAGGGGCCGGCCTTCTTTCGCTGCTGGATTCTTCTACATATCAGTTCGATTACTTCGAAGTACCCCTGGTGCGCGAGGGGGGACTTGAACCCCCACGCCGTTTCCAGCACACGGACCTGAACCGTGCGCGTCTACCAATTCCGCCACTCGCGCCAGCCCGAGAACACTACCATGCACAGACGCTGCC
>Ga0153989_1000219_pt1 | contig 15331 bp, 24 predicted proteins | sample TSNC073MetaG_FD_104701 | JGI IMG/M metagenome (GOLD analysis project Ga0153989, IMG submission 104701) | Attine ant fungus gardens microbial communities from North Carolina, USA - TSNC073 MetaG | ecosystem: Host-associated > Fungi > Mycelium > Unclassified | place: USA: North Carolina, Jones... | reverse complement strand
TCAACAATAACACAAACAGTATTGTAACCATTTGACTCTGGCAATTGTATGATTAAGTCCATTGAGATTATTTTCCAAGGCCTGTTAGGCACCTTGTTAGGCATGAGTGGTCCAAAAGGTTACTGTGTTTAATTTTTCATCTGCTAACACATATCACAACCTATAATGTATTTCTTGACAAATGTTGTCATCCCAGGCCACCAGTAATTTCTGGAGACCAACTCATAGGTCTTCTACCGACCTAGGTGTCTAGTGGATAGCAAATCATGGTGCATTTTAATGATCTGTTATCGCAAGGTGTCTTCTATACTGTAGGGAATATAAACCTTCCCTCTGTACAGGAGTAGTCCATTCTCATAGTTCCAGTCTTGCAAGGATTTTCCAAATTCTCTTAGACCAGACTTGAGTAATGTCTTATAGTCTTTAGTGACTTTATCTGATAAGAGTGCTGCTTTGACCTCCTTTAGGATTATCTCATCATTTATTGGCATCTCATGAATAGCCTCTAGTGTATTGATAGCAAAGAACTCAGGTTTTAGCAACATCTAGTTTATATTGTCAAGGTCTGTCCCTATCTCATGGTTTGCTCATCTGGACAAGGGGTCTTCTACCTGTATTGTCTTTCCCAATTTATGATAGAGTACAAAATCAAAATAAGTTATAAAAAGTGCCCATCTTGCTTGCCTTCTGGTCAGCTTTTGAGCTGTTCTGAAAAAAGTAAGGTTCTGATAATCTGACCAGATCTCAACTTTATATGGATATCCTTCCAAATAGTGTCTGCATTCCTCTAGTCCCTGAATTACCACAAGTAGTTCCTTGTCATAGATTTCATAGTTCCTTTTGTGAACATCTGATGACTTGGAAAAGAAAGCTACTGGGTGCTATAGGTTGGTTTGCATGTTCTTTTGTGATAAAACAGCTCCTGTTACAAAGTTACTGGCATCAGTGGATAACTTAAAGGGATCTTTGTCATTTGGTATTCTCAGGACTGGAGCTGTGGTCAAGGCCTTTTTCAGCACCTCAAAAGCATTTTGTTACTCTATTCCCCAAGTTCAGGTACTATTCTTTTTGGTCAAGCTGGAGAGTGGCTTTGATATCTTGTATCACAAAAAAGTGACTACTAAATAGTGACATATAGGTATAACAAAATACCTGTTCAAAGAACTACATAAATAGCTGGACCCTTGCTAAACTAAGGGCAGAATTAGAAGGAAGAGAGGAAAGAATATATTGATGTTGTAGAAAGTTTGGGCATCTGGCCTGTAACTGCAGGAACAAGAAGGAAAAGAAAAAGAGGAAACCAATTCCCCAGAATAAATTTGAGGTGATAGTGAGTAGGGTAATGTAGTATGGGATGAGAGAGGAAGTGAAAGTAAGAAAACAGAAGACAGTGGAGGAAGAGGTACAATGTTTTAGATGTTGGAGAATAGGACACTACAAGTGGGAGTGTCCAAATATTAAGATGGAGAAGGAAAGGAGAAGTAAGGAAGCAGCATATGCAATCAGTCTGCAAAAGATGCAGCAGGAGAAAAGACCAGCATGCTCCTTATGGAGAAAGGCGCAGGAACATAGTAGTACATGGGGAATGCCCCCAAGAAGTGCAACACTGGAGCAGAGAGGATGGACAACCAAATGGGAGGTTGTAACATTTGTGGAGTGTAGAGGGTGCGACTACGAAGGCACCAAGACACATAAAAACTAAGGGCAAGGGTTTGTTTCTGGCAAGCAGTTAAGAAATGTGTGGTATGGCAGTTGTCTCAAGGTATGGAAATGGAGAAGGAACACAGCAGGAGAGAGAGGGGCAGTTGTTGTAAAGTGTAGTCAATGTGGAAGGAAGGACACAGTTGAGAGGATACCAGAGAAAGATAGGAAGAAAATTTTGTGCCCAGAATGTGGGATGGGAAAGAAGTAGCCATAGTGGGATTGGAGAGTAGCGGTGCACCCAGAAAAGGGAGAAGCACAGCAAAGTGGCATGTAGAAAGAAATTCCAAAAGGTATAGCAAAAAGGGAGAACACACAAAGAGACGTCAGGAGAACACTCAAAATATTAAGAGAAGTATAGCTAAATATAGGGGTAGAGAAGGTAGACATGCATGAAGGCATAACAGTGAAAGCACTCTTGGATAGTGGCACAACAGGAATGTTCATGGACAAAAGGATGGCAGCAAAACACAGATTTAAGCTGCAGAGGCTAGAAAGACCAGTGGCAGTCAGAAATGTAGATGGAACAAACAATAGTGGAGGGGCTATTACACACCAAGTGGAAGTAAATGTGTACTACAAAAGCCATGTAGAAAGGATGAGAATGGATATGTGTGATCTGGAAAAAATAGATGTAATATTGGGGATGCCATGGTTGCAAGCACACAATCCAGAAATTAATTGGGAAACAGGAAAGGTCAAGATGACAAGATGCCCTTTGTTATGTAGGAGGAATATAAAATTGGAAAAGGGGTAGAAAGCAAAGAAAGGAAAAAGAGTAGTGACACTGGAAGGAGAGAAAATAGTGAGATGGACAGTAGACGATAAGAAGGATTGGGGCAGAGAGGAAGAAGTTGAAGCAGACTATAGGAAGATCAAAGAAATAGTGCCAAAAAGATTCCTCAGGTAGAGAAAGGTGTTTGGGAAGGTAGAATCAGAAAGGATACCAACAAGGAAAATTTGGGATCATGCCATAGATCTCAAAGAGACGTTCAAACCATGAAAGGGAAGAATCTACCCTCTATCCAAAAATGAGAGGGAAGAAGTTCAGAACTTTGTGAGCAACCAACTAAAAAAGGGGTATATTAGACCATCAAAATCCCCTCAGATATTACCAGTATTCTTTGTGGGCAAGAAGGATGGGAGTAAGAGGATGGTAATAGACTACTGAAACCTAAACAACCAAACAGTGAAGAATAACTACCCACTTCCATTGATTACAGATTTAATTGACAATATGGAGAGTAAATGGGTATTTACTAAAATAGATCTTCAGTGGAGGTTCAACAATATGCAGATTAAAGAGGGAGATGAGTGGAAGGGAGCATTCATGACCCATGTAGGGTCCTTTGAACTGATGGTCATGTTCTTTAGGATAATGAATTCACCAGCTACATTCTAGGCAATGATGAATAAAATCCTAAGAGATATGATCAATAAAGGAAAAGTGGTGGCCTTTGTGGATGACATATTGATAGAGACAGAGACAGAGGAAGGACATGATGAGATAGTAGAAGAAGTGTTGAAATGGTTAGAAGAGAATGACTTATATGTTAAACCAGAAAATTATGTGTAGAAAGTAAGGAAGGTTGGGTTCTTAGGAGTTGTTATCGGGCCTAATGGAGTAGAAATAGAGAAAGAAAAGGTAGATGGAGTGCTAAGCTGGCCAGAACTGAAGAATATAAAAGATGTCAGGAAATTTTTGGGCCTTGCAAATTACTACAGGAGGTTTATCAAAGACTTTGCTTGGATAACAAGACCAATGAACATGCTGACAAGAAAAGACATGAAGTGGCAGTGGGGAGAAGAGCAGCAGAAGGCATTTGATGAGCTCAAAAGGATCTTTACAACCAGACTAGTACTGGTAGCCCCAGACTTAGACAAAGAGTTCAGAGTAGAAGCAGATGCTTTGAACTATACTACTGGAGGAGTACTATCAATAAAGTGCTCTGATGAGTTGTGGAGGCTGGTTGCTTTTATTTCTAAGTCTCTAAGTGATACAGAAAGAAATTACAAAATTTACAACAAAGAAATATTAGCAGTAGTCAGATGTCTGGAAGCATGGAGGCATTTTCTGGAAGAAACAATAATAAGGTTTGAGATTTGGACAGACCATAAAAATCTTGAATACTTTATGAAGGCACAAAAATTGAATAGAAGGCAAGCAAGATGGGTGTTATACCTATCTAGGTTCAATTTTACATTAAAGTATGTTCTAGGAAGTAGGATGGGAAAGGCGCATAGCTTGAGCAGAAGGCCAGATTGGGAAGTAGGAATAGAAAGGGATAATGAGGATAAGACGTTGGTAAAGCCTGAGTGGCTAAAAGTCAGAAGGACAGAAAAAGTAGAAGTAATTGTGGAAGAAGTGGATCTATTAGAGAAAGTAAGGAAGTCAAAAGTAAAAGACAATGAAGTAGTCAAAGCAGTGGAAGAAATGAAACAAACAGGGGTAAAGATGCTGAGAGACAAAGAATGGAGAGAAGTAGATGGAATAATGTATAAGGAAGGAAAGGTGTATGTGCCTAAGGACAAAATATTAAGGGCAGAAATAATTAGGCTACATCATAATACCCCAGTAGGAGGATATGGAGGGCAATAGAAGACAGTGGAGTTGGTCACTCAAAACTTCTGGTAGCCAGAAGTAACTAGAGAGGTGAAAAGATATATGGAAGGGTGTGACTCCTACCAAAGGAACAAAAACTGTACAGAGCAACCAGCAGGCAAGTTAATGCCCAATTCAATACCTGAGAAGCCATGGACACATATATTGGCAGACTTTATCACTAAACTGCCTTTAGCTCAAGGATATGACTCCATCCTAGTAGTAGTAGACCGATTAACAAAACTGGTCTATTTTATACCAACTACAGAGAAAACGATGGCAAAAGGGTTAGCTAGGTTGTTTAGAGACAATGTATGGAAGTTACATGGTCTACCTGAAAGTATTATATCAGACAGGGGACCACAATTCACAGCAGGATTGATAAAAGAGTTGAATGGGATGTTGGAGACTGAGAGCAAGATGTCAATGGCATTTCACTCTCAAACAAATGGTCAAACAGAGAGGGTTAACCAAGAATTAGAACAGTACCTAAGGATGTTTATTGACCACAGACAAAAACAGTGGCCAGACTGGTTAGGGACAGCAGAGTTTGTGTACAATAACAAAGTACACTCAAGTACAAAGACATCACCTTTTAAAGCAAACTATGGACAAGATTCTAGAATAGGATTTGAAGTGAGAAAGAAGGGGAAATACAAGGGAGCTAAGAAATTTGTGACAAGAATGAAAGAGGTTCAGGAGGAAGCAAAAGTGGTGCTAGGAAAGGTGTAAGAAGAAATGAAGAAGTATGCAGATAGAAAGAGAGTAGAGGTTGATGAGTATAAAGTAAGAGACTTAGTAATACTAAGTACTAAGGACCTGAAATATCAGATGGTTGGAAGGAGGACAAAAAAGCTGACAGAGAGATTCATAGGCCCTTACAAAATAAAGAAGACCGTATTATTGAATGCAGTGGAATTAGAACTACCTAATACAATAAAAATACATTTAGTAGTTAATGTCAGTAGAATACAAAAATATGTAGGGCAAGTAGAGGGGCAGAAGAAGGAACAACCAGCTCCAGTTATAATTGAGGGAGAAGAAGAATGGAAAGTAGAAAGGATCCTGAATAAATGGCAGATATAAGGAAAAGACAAGTACTTGGTATACTGGAAGGGATTTATGGCAGAGTCAGATACTTGGGAAGGAAGGGAAAATCTGGAGAATGCAAAAAAAGCAGTCAAAGAGTTTGAAAAGGAATAACAGCAAGATATAGAAGATGTTAGAAAGCAAAAAAGAGAAGAAGGAACGTTTAAATGAGGAGAATTGCCAGGACAGTTCATGGCAAGAAAACTATTTGGATAGTCAGATAAAAGATACAATAAAGAATACTGGGCAAGATTAGAAAGAAATTGGAGACAATGGAAAGGAGAAAGGACAAGAGAGCAAAGAACCATAGAAACAATAAAGAAAGAAGAAGAAATTGAACAGAAGAGTTCAGGACTTAGGGAGTAGACAGAAGAAGATGACGATGAAATAGGGAACATCTGTGACCTCTACTATGAGTTGTAAAAATCCTTAGGACAAGGAATCTTGAGAGGGGGATGGTGTTATAACATAGCCAAAAATGGCTAAGTCATTATTTATTTTCTTTTTCTTTTTCTTTTCTTTTAATTAGGAAATTGGTAGACATGCAAGATGAAATGACTAAGAAGAGATGCACAGGAGTTTATAAATAGAAGTAAACACAGGAGGTGTATAAGTAGTATACTATAATCAAATAAGAACTCTATCAAGTTCTCCTTGCCAACTCGGACTAGAAGTAGTTCTAAGACATCTCTGTCTAAGATCTTATACCATAACAGGTTGTAAGCTTCCATTATGCTTCTTTACAAAGAAGAATAGAGCTGCTATTGGGCTAGTAAATGGTTGGATATATCCTTTTCTGAGTTCTTCATTGATCTATGTATCAAGAGAGTTTCTTTCTGCTAGAAAGAGTGGATAGACCTTGGCTTGTTTGGGAAGCATTGTGCCTTTCACAAAGTCAATCGCATAGTCATACAGTTTCTGTATTGGCATTCTCTCTGACTTATTCTTTGAAAACACATTCCCATACTCATGTAGCTACTCTGGCACATGAGCCTTCTAGGTCTTTGTGTCTTTGCAATTTGAGTCTCTATATTGGTCTTGATTGTTGAGTATAGCTGCAATCATCATCACCTGTTAATAACTGCCTGGGTCAGTTGTGTCTGCCCAGCTAAGAATATGGTTGCCAGGGTCCTCATCTCCTATGTTATCCAATGAGGGAGATCCACTGACATCTAGTTTGAGGTGAAGTTCATTAGCTCCTACTTCTACATCTTGTATTTTACAGATTTTACTAGTACATGTATCTGGGCACCTGGTGAACTCCTATTGACCTTTTTGCCAATCAATATTTGGATTATGCTTATACAAGTACAAATACCCAATTATTATCTCTTTATTTCCTAAGTTGGTAACAAAGAGATGCTGGATTGTCATGTACGATCCAATTTCTATATAAGCTTGGACATACTCAGTTATATATCCTGCCTTGTTAGGAGTGCCATCTGCATTGATTACATAATATGGATTTACCAGTTTATAAGTTACCAGGTTATTATTTTCCATAACAACTCTGCTAACAAAGTTTGTGGTAGCTCCCAAATCAACTAAAGCCTCAGTTTGTACTTTCTTTCCATATACCCAAAGTGTAACTGGAATTTTAAAGGAGATAGTCTTGTTGCATGTTATATTATTACAAGATTCCAGTACTACTTCTGACTTTTGCAAGCTAATAGAGAGTATACTTTTCTCCAACTGTAGATCACAGACATTATACTCTACAGTCCCAAGGGAAAATCCAATTTATGCATTCCCTTTCCCTTCCCACTTGAGGGAACAAAATTAGGGATTTTCTCAATTGACACACTATTAATTTTGACATCCTCAGGAGGAGAATCTGGGTTGTCACTATCTTCCTCCAACATCTTCATCAGCTGTGCTCTAAACAACTGATTTTTATTCTTGCTTGGACCCAGTGGAGATGGTTTCTGGGAAGAGATCTTATGAGGATGCTTGTTCTCATTGCTAGGCTTGTCATAACAGTCTACTGTATTGTGCATCTTTGACTTATTCTTAAAGCCTTTTCCAGCATATATCTGACAGTATTACAAGCTCTTCCCTTCCTTTATCTGAATCTTATCTATTTCCATTGCATTCAGGTCCTTTTTTCCTCTACTCTTCTCTTCAATTGCCTCTGGACCAAATATTGCACCCTGGGCCTTGTCTGGATGTAAGGCCTTATATGCTTGCATCAACAATTTGAGATAGTCATCCCATGTTTTTGGAGACTGATTTGTAATTTCATAGATAACAAGTGCATTTCACAGCTCATCAGAAATAACCTTCTTCATTTTGTTAATGTAAACTTCATCACTATAGTTGACAATTCTTGCCAACGTTCTGTATCATTCTGCATACTTGACAAAGTTCTTTCTTGCTAGGTTCTTGTTGACCCAGAGTACTGTTAATTCCTTCTTTGCTCCCTTCTTGTTATCTTGTTGTCTGTAAATATTTTTGAGTTCTTCGGCAGAGTCACCCCAAGAACCAACACTTAATCTTGCCTGAACCTTGTCATAATATGATTTCATATATGTGCTGGCAAAAGCACATAAACAGGTGAGAGTACATATGATTTTCTGATCATCTAATATAATACTGGATACCGAACAATAGAGAGTAATCTGGCTCAACCAATCATGCAGATGTATCTTATTTTCAGAGCCTGCAAATGTTGGTGGCTCTGGCACCTTGGTTTTGGAGACAATGTTTCCTCTAGGGAGCCTTGTCAGCTCTCTTCAAAGATGGGTGACTTTTGCCTCCAAAGTTGCAATCCTGTTGTATATGGTGGTCAAGGTACTATTATAATGGTTGATTGCTCCATTGAGCACCTGGTCAATATAGTTCTTGAGAAGAAGAGAAGTTTCTTGATATGCATTTCACAGCATCTATATCTCAGTCTCATCCTAGGGTATGTACTCAGTGCTTATGCTATCTTTGACAAGTGCATCCTAATTCTCAGCACTAAAATCAGAAAAGAAAACAGTAGTGGTAAAGTTGTTGAAAGTCGACATATCTATTTAAGTAATTAATTATGGTTCTTGAGTATGTTTTTAAGGGGGTAAAAGGAAAAAATGCCCAAATTTAGCCTCTTAATGCCATTATATTACACCAAATACCATTCCAATAATATTATGTCTATGGAATAGTGATATTGAGCTCTAGAAGAGCTTTACAAATCTCTGGTACTCTAGTAGCTGGTTTGAAAAAATCTATATCCTTAAGACACTTACAAGTGCCTTTTAGCATTCTCTACTCCTTGGCTATGAGCTTGTGACCAATTTTGTCAAGCTCTATAATTATATCCTGCAGTTGATTGAACCATTTCCACAGTGAGTCATACTGTGGATCCTCAGCCCAGGTCTTGTTTTTGCTCATCTTAGTAAAGAATAGTGATATACAATCCAAGGTAGGTTCTAGAAGTTCTTTATACTCCTTTATATATAGTAACTTCTTGGTTTTGTGAAAATGTAATTCTGGAGGGCAGGATCCAAAGTAGAAATCATCTACTTTGTGCCAGTAGGGGTCTGCTTCAACAAGTCTATCATAAAGTTTAGTGGATAAAGTAGGTTCCATTCCAATTCTTTCTAGCAATAACTTTTCTGTTGCACTCTCCTTTTTCAGTGAGAGGTATTCAGCAAGAGTCTTGGTGTTTCTGATGGCAGGCATAGCTTGGGGGCAAAAGTAAGCACAACATCCCTAGTTTAGCAGATGAAGTGTGGTGGGCAGAAACTATACTACAACTATACTAAAAGTGTTCTTCCAATAATGTAGGTCTTGTTTTGAGGGGAGAGTTTGATGTCATGTCCAGTTTCTTACACTGGCTCATGGAGGAGAAATAGGGGTCTCAGAGTGGTTCTAGCCATCTACAAGGGTTTTTGGAAATATTTACACAAATTCAAAGTCTTTCAGGACCAGCTGTGATATACAAGCTAGTCTGCTCTCAATAGTTTGAGAGACAGACCTTTCCCTTTATCCCTGGGGTCCAGCCTACTATAGAGATAGGTCCTTGACAGAAACCCACTCTGAGCCCTCAGTAAGTCATCTGTCCTGTAACAGAAACAGAGACTCCTCTATAGAGATAGATCCTTGATAGAAATCCACTCTAAGTCTTCAGTCAGTCATCTGTCCTGTAATAGAAACAGAAACACCCTCAGGAAAGTTATCTTGTCCTGTAATAGAGACAAAGAGACCTCCTTATAGCCCCCTAGACCCACATCTGGAATGAATACAACCCTATGTCCTTTGCAGAGACAATAGAGACAGAAAATAGTAGACTTAACAAACTATCACAAATGGCCACTTACTGATTTGTGATTGGTTGATTTGAAAATCAAAGAGCTCAAAAAAGCAAAGTTAAACAAGCAGCAAAAGATATTATTAAGTCTAAGGTTTATCCTCAGACATACAGTTCTTAAATACATAATTGTGGTGGTCTGTGCACCAGGATAGCCTACTACATGATCACTATCTATTGTTCTACATATAGGAGTACTATTGTTCTTAAAATAGAGATAACCTAACCATCTTAGGGCAGTCCTTTGTTTTATTCAAGGACAGATGATAATCTATAGATAAAGATCAGTATTATAAGCAAACATTGAGGACCTTGTATCTCCATGGGATCTTATTGCCTCGGGATCTATTTATAGCTGAAAGAAGCACATTGAAGAGAGCTTCACGATAGTCATTGAAGCAAATGATTACATTAAGTGGTTCTCAAGATATTAGTGATTTAGTATCTGGTGACTTGATGATCACTGACTGATCTACTGATAACTCGGTGAATACTGATTGCTTTAAGATGTTTTTGGTACTGTTTGAAAGGTTTTCTTAAGGACTTTTGGTGGCCATTTAGATTGTCGAAATTGGTCAAGTATTCCCAGAGTTATGGTCTGAATGAAGTTTGTGACAGCAAGAAGAAGTGTTTAGAAGACTGAAAGATGTTATCAATAGACAGTGAATGTCCTTAGTGATCACCCTAGGTGGATGTTCAAGAAGAACTTGATGGAGTTCTTTATTGGATTAGTCTCCTACTTATACTACTTTTCCAGTGGCTGTACTATTAGTCTACAATCACATGCTCTTCCAGAATATTCTGTGATCACTTGACCTTTGTCACATGACCTTAGTTCCCACACTATTTATATCTTGACCCCATTGTATGTCTTGAGGTTTTGGATCAAGTGTTTAAATGCATAGAAAACTATTTCCTTTTTGGGGCTCTCATAACAAAAGAAGTATTCATAACAGAGCTAGTCTTAGCTATCCCAGATTTAGATAAGGAGATGAGAGTAGAGGCAAACATCTTGGACTATGTAATAGGGGAAGTACTATCAGTGAAACATGGGGATGAGAAGTAGAGACCAGTTGCCTTTATCTCTAAGTTATTAAATGCAACTGAACAAAACTATAAAATCTATGACAAAGAGATGCTAGCAGTAATTTGGTACTTAGAATCATAGAGGCACTACTTGGAAGGGATGAAAGTAAAGTTTGAAATCTGAATAGATCATAAAAACCTCCAATACTTTATAACTAGTCAAAAGTTGAACCAAAGGCAAACTAGATGAATATTGTATCTATCATGGTTCAACTTCACCCTTAAGCACATTCCAGGAAAGAGCATGGAAAAAGCAGATGGGCTGAGTAGAAGACCAGATTAGCAGGAAGGGATGGAAAACAATAACCAAGACCAGGTATTAATCAAGCTGGGGTGGATAAAAAGAATAAAAACATTAGTAGAGGAAAATGATCTAAGGGAGAAGATCAAGAATGTATAGGGGAAAGATGAAAAGGTAGTAAAAGCAATGGAGGAACTAAAGAAAGCAGAAATGAAAATACTAAGAAATAAAGAATAGACAGTTGAAGAAGGGTTAGTAATGAAGAAAGGACAAATATACATTCTGGAGGGAGAACTGAGAGAAGAGATGATATGCCTATATTATGACACACTGATAGAAGGACATAGAGAAAGATAGAAGATAACAGAGTTGGTCACAAGAAACTATTGGTAACTAGGAGTAACAAAGGAAGTGTTATGAGACAACTCCCAAGAAGGAAACTATTTCTCATGTATTTATTAACTTAATGGAAAACATCCAAGAATACAATGTGGGAAAGATATAATTAGCATGGAAAAGATTATGTAAGATATATATAGTTATTAGTAAGAGTCTTGTGATTGTGGGAGATAGGTACATAGACCAACAGACATTTGTATAAGTAGCTAGTGCAATCTAATAGAGAACTTGTCATAACTTGGCAAAATAGCTAAGTCATTATTTATATTTCTTTTCTTTTTATTTTTATTTTCTTATTTAGACTTACTATACAAGGAAGGAGTGTGGGAAAGTATTACATGACTAATGTCATATATCACAGTCACATGTCAGGATGTCATAGTGTTATGTCACATGATAAAGTCACATGATGAGTATGGGAGAGTAGTATACAGACCATATAGTAGTTGTATAAGTAGTATACAGAATCCAATGGGAACTCCATTGAGTTTTTCTTGTTAACTTGGACTTGGAGTGTGATTAAGTTATCTTAGGCTAAGTCACTATACCATGGAGTCATATTTTGGCAGACTTCATTACCAAGCTACCTTTGACACAGGACTATGACATGATTTTAGTAGTTTGTGATTGGTTTAGTAAAATGGCCCATTTTATAGCAACTACAAAAAAAACATCAGCAGAAGAACTTACTAGACTGTTTAGGGATCATGTCTGGAAGTTGCATGGACTTTCAGAAAGTATTATATTGGACAGGAGAGTGCAGTTTGTAGCAGGAATGTTATGTGACTCAAGTTGAGTTGACTCAGCAGCTAAGTCTTTGGGGGTTACAAAGAGAACTCAATAGGGTCCTCACTCAATTGTGCCAGCTACTTATACAAGTATGCTATTTGCCCTTGTTTACATTGATAGTATTCTACAACCAGTCAAGAGGCTGCTAGTTCAATTCCCTTGTCTATCATTCTATAAATATATATCTTTGGTCATAGTCAAGGCGGCTTATGACAGTACCTCTCTTTTAAAGGTCCTTGTCCTGAGGACTTTACAATTCATTGTATAGGTCTTATAGATTGCCCATTTTATCTTCTTTGTCCTACTCTTCTATCCTTGGTCTCTCCATTTCTTGTTCCTATTCTTCTTCCTGAATTATTTCCAGTATTCTTCTCCTCTGTGTTTCTTTCCAACATCTCCAATTTCTTTCCAATCATCCCCAATATTCCTGATCAAACCTTTTATTATCCCATCTATACAGTGTCTTTGCTGTATACCTCCCTGGTAATTCTCCTCTATAAAACTCTCTACAATCTTCTTTTCTTGCCTGTCTTAACTCCTCTCCATACTCTTCTTCAAACCTTTCTACCAGGTCCCTTGCATTTTCTAAGTTCTCTCTCAGTTCCCAAGTGTCTTCTTCTACTGTATATCTCTTCCATTGTACTAGGTACCTATCCTTCCCTCTAAACTTCCTTTTATTTAATATTTTTTCCACTTCATATTCTTCTTCTCCTTTGATTATTACTGGGAGAGGCCATTCCTTTTTCTGGTCCTCTACTTGATCTTTATACATATGTACTCTACTGATGTTTACTACTGGATGTATTTTTATTATACTTGGTAACTCCAGTTCAATTGTGTTTGTTGATATAATCCTTTTTACCTTATAAGGACCCACAAATCACTCTGTCAATTTTTCTGAATGTCTTCCCTTCATTTGGAACTTAAGATCTTTTGTACTCAAGAGCACCCAGTCATCTACTCTGTACTCCTCTGGCTTACTTCTTTTTCTATCTGCATATTTCCTCATTTCTTCTTGACTCTTCCTTAGTGCTGCCTCTGCTTCCTTGTATACTTCTTTCATCCTCTTTGCAAACTCTTCTACTCTCTTGAACTTCTCCTTTTTTCTCATCTCAAATCCCATGCATAGATCTTGTCTATTATTTACCTTAAATGGCAACACTTTTGTGCTTGTCTGCACTTTGTTGCTGTATGCAAACTCTGCTATTGCTAACCAATCTGGCTACTGTTCCTGACAGTAATCAATGAACATTCTCAAGTATTGTTCTAGTTCCTAATTTATTTTTTCTGTCTGACCATCTGTTTGTGGGTGATAGGCTGTTGACAATTTGGTGTCGATCCCCAACATTTGATTTAACTCATTATTTCTACTACAAACTATGCTCCCTTATCCATTATAATACTTTCTGGTAATCTGTGTAATTTCCAGACATTATCTCAGAACAGTCTTGCCACTCCTTCTGCTAAAGTCCTTTCTATAGTAGGCACAAAGTGTGCTATTTTTGTCATCCTATCATATACTACCAGGATTGCATCATATCCCTATACTAGTGGTAACTTTGTAATGAAGTCTGCTATTATATAACTCTAGGGTTTTTCTGGTACTGCATTAGGCATTAATTTTCCTACTGGTACCTCTATACAATTCTTGTTCTTTTGGTATGCATCACAAGATTCTACATACTTTTTGACTTCCTTCATTACTCCTGGCCACCAAAAATTCCTGGTGACCAATTCTGTTGTCTTCCACTGTCCTCTATATTCTCCTACTGGCATATCATAGTATAACTGGATTACTTCTGCCCTCAACTTCTTATCTTGTAGTATATATACCTTCCTATCTCTTAGCATTAGACCATTCTCTTTTCTCCATTCTTCATCTCTTAACATCTTCACCCCTGCTTGCTTTATCTTCTCTACTGCTTTTATCATTTTGTCATCTTTTGCATTTAACTTTCTGATTTCCTCTAGCAGATCTATTCCTTCAATTACCACTTCTATCCCCTATATTGCTCTTACTTCTAACCATTTCTTTTTTACTAGTACTCTATCCTCATTATCTCTCTTTATGCCAATTTTCCAGTCTGGTTGTCTACTTAGGCTGTCTGCTCATCCCATACTGCTCCCTGGCATATGTTTCAGGTGGAAGTCAAATCTTGATAGATACAGGGCCCATTGTGCTTGTCTCCTGTTTAACTTCTGGCTGCTCATAAAATATTTGAGGTTTTTATGATTACTCCAGATCTCAAATCTGCCTTGTGCACCTTCCAGTAAATGCATCTACTCTTCTAGACACCTGATGATTGCCAACATCTCTCTATTATGAATCTCATAATTCCTTTCTGCTTCATTCAATGATTTTGAGATAAAGGTTACTAGCCTCCATTTTTCATTCTTACACTTCATCAATAACACTTCTCCTATTGCATACTCTGATGCATCTGCTTCTACTCTTATCTCCTTGTCCAAGTCAGGCACTACTAGCACTAGTCTCATTGTAAATACCCTTTTTAACTCCTTGAATGCCACTTCCTGTTTCTCTCCCCAATTTTACTTTTCATATCATGACACAGCCAAATGGCTAAGTCATTATTTATATTTCTTTTCTTTTTCTTTTTATTTAATTAGGAAATCAATAAACATGTGAGAGAGAATGACTCAAAAGGGATACACAGGACTTTATAAATAGAAGTAAATATGGAATGTATATAAGTAGTATATAACAATTGAATGGAAACTCTATTGAGTTCTCTTTGTCAACTCGGACTAGGAGTAGTTCTAAGACACTACAGTCTAAGTCCTTATATTTTATCTTTCCTGACCAATCTATGCAGTTGTTATCAATAGACAGTGAATATCCTTAGTGATCACCCTAGATAGATATTCAAGAAGAACTTGATAGAGTTCTTTATTGGATTGGACTCCTACTTATACTACTTTTACAGTGGCTGTACTATTAGTCCATGATCACATGTTCTTCCAGAATGTTCTGTAATCACTTGACCTTGTCATATGACTTTAGTTCCCATACTATTTACATCTCAACCCTATTGTACATCTTGAGGTTTTGGATCAAGTGTTCAAATGCTTGAGAAACTATTCCTCTTTTGGGGCTCTCATAACATGGCCCCCC
>Ga0153989_1000216_pt1 | contig 15394 bp, 17 predicted proteins | sample TSNC073MetaG_FD_104701 | JGI IMG/M metagenome (GOLD analysis project Ga0153989, IMG submission 104701) | Attine ant fungus gardens microbial communities from North Carolina, USA - TSNC073 MetaG | ecosystem: Host-associated > Fungi > Mycelium > Unclassified | place: USA: North Carolina, Jones... | reverse complement strand
TACGCCCAGCCGTCGTACCGGGTGCCGTCCTCGAGGACCAGTACGGCCCGTTCGCGTGTCATCAGTTCGTCCCTTCGCCCGCGGTGTGCGGGTGTTCGTGCTTCGTCGACAGTCCCTGCAGGGCGACGAGCGCTGCTGCGTCGCCCTCCGGGAACCGGAAGTAGGTGTCGAGGTCCGTCGCACCTGCGGCGCCGGTCGCCGTCCATCGCAGACGGACCAGTCCCCCGGGCTCGACCACGCGGTCGATCGCCCACGTCGCGCGGTCGGCGCCGCGGACCGCCTCGGCGGCGATCCACCGGTCGGGGGCGCCGGCGTGGTGGAGCACCACGCCCGTGTCGTGCACGGTCACGCCGCCGCGGCCCCGGAACCCGAGCCCGCCCGCCGTGATCCGTTCGAGCGGCTGGTCGGCACGGGTCGTCGCGACGGTGAAGCCGTCCCAGGACCCGGCCGCCGGCGACAGGTCGGCCGGGACACCGACGGGAGGCACGGCTTCCGCCTGCTTCCTGGCCCGCGTCCGCCAGGTGCGCGCCATCGCGACGAACAACACGGCGACGAGGGCGAGGATGATCGCCCCTTCGAGCCAGCGCAGACCGTCACCACTCATGCCGACGCTCCGATCCGCGTCGCCCGTGCGTGCTCGGCGATCGTCCCGGCGTCGACCAGCTCCCCGGCCAGGACCGTGGGGTACCCGTGGTGGAAGGTCGCGACGACCCGCCCGGGCAGGCGCATGCCGAGGTACGGCGAGTTCTGCGACTGGCCGGCGAGGTCGGCGACCGAGAACTCGCGGACCGCCGACGGGTCGTAGAGGGTGACCTCGGCGGGCGCACCCTCGGCGATCCGCTGCCCGTGCCCCTCGACCTGCCCGATCCGGGCGGGCGCCTCGGAGAGGACCCGGGCGACGTCGGCCCACCCGAGCTGGCCGCTCTCGACCACCGCGGCCTGCACGACGCTGAGCGCGGACTCGAGTCCGACCATGCCGTTCGCGGCCGCCGGCCACTCGCAGCACTTCGCCTCGGCGGTGTGCGGCGCGTGGTCGGTCGCCACGATGTCGATCGTGCCGTCGGCCAGGGCGGCCCGGAGCGCGTCGACGTCCTCGCGCGAGCGCAGCGGCGGGTTCACCTTGTACCGGGCGTCGTACCCGGGGGCACCGTCGCGTCCGGCGATGAGCTCCTCGGTGAGCACGAGGTGGTGCGGCGTGACCTCGGCCGTGACGTCGATGCCGCGTGACTTCGCCCAGCGGATCACCTCGACGCTCCCGGCGGTCGAGACGTGGCACACGTGCAGCCGAGCACCCACGTGGTCGGCGAGCAGGACGTCGCGGGCGATGATCGCCTCCTCCGCCACGGCCGGCCAGCCCGCGAGGCCGAGTTCCGACGACAGCCGGCCCTCGTTCATCTGCGCACCGATCGTCAGGCGGGGCTCCTGGGCGTGCTGCGCGAGCACCCCGCCGAAGCCCTTGATGTACTCGAGGGCCCGGCGCATCAGGAGCGGGTCGGCCACGCACGAGCCGTCGTCCGAGAACACCCGGACCTTCGCGCGACTCGTCGCCATGGCGCCGATCTCGGACAGGTGCGTGCCGTGCAGCCCCTGCGAGACCGCGCCGATCGGGCGCACGGTGACGTACCCGGCGTCGTCACCCAGCGCCTGCACCTGCTCGACGACGCCCGCGGTGTCGGCGACGGGCGACGAGTTCGCCATCGCGTTCACGGCGGTGAACCCGCCGGCGGCCGCGGCACGCGAGCCGGTGAGCACCGTCTCCGACTCCTCGAAGCCGGGCTCGCGGAGGTGGGTGTGGAGGTCCACGAGACCGGGCAGGGCGATGAGCCCGTCCGCGTCGACGACCGTGGCGCCGGCCGTGTCGAGACCGGACCCGACCGCGGTGATGCGCCGCGCCTCCAGGCGGATGTCGGCACGCGTGCCGTCGACCAGCTGCGCGCCGCGGATGAGGTGAGCGGTGGTCATGCGACGGTCTCCTTCTGCTGGTCGCCCGTCAGGGCGAGGTACAACACGGCCATCCGGACCGAGACGCCGTTCTCGACCTGCTCGACGACCGTCGAGCGGGGGTCGTCGGCGGCGACGCCTGCGATCTCCAGGCCGCGGTTCATCGGACCGGGGTGCATGATCAGCGTGCGCTCGTCCAGGCGAGCGAAGCGACTCGCCGTCAGCCCCCAGTGCCGGGTGTACTCGCGTGGGTTCGGGAAGAACGCGTCGTTCATGCGCTCCTGCTGGATCCGGAGGGTCATCACGACGTCCGGGTCCTCGGCGAGGGCCACGTCGAGGTCGTGGTGCACCGCGGCCCCGAACGGCGCGCTCGTCGCCGGCAGCAGCGTCGGCGGCGCGGCGAACGTGACGCTCGCGCCGAGGGTGCGGAGCAGCCAGGCGTTGCTGCGGGCGACCCGGCTGTGCAGCACGTCGCCGACGATGAGGACGCGGACGCCGTCGAGCGCCCGGCCGCGGCTCGCGTCGCCGTGCAGGCGCCGGCGCATCGTGAACGCGTCGAGCAGGGCCTGCGTGGGGTGCTCGTGCGTGCCGTCGCCGGCGTTCACGACCGGGACGTCGATCCAGTCGGCGTCGGCGAGGACCCGCGGCGCCCCGGACGCACCGTGGCGCATCACGATGCCGTCGATGCCCATCGCGCCGAGGGTCTGCACGGTGTCCTTCAGGGACTCGCCCTTCGAGACGCTCGACCCCTTGGCGGCGAAGTTCAGCACGTCGGCCGACAGCCGCTTCGCGGCGGCCTCGAACGAGATCCGGGTGCGCGTGGAGTCCTCGAAGAAGAGGTTCACGACGGTCTTGCCGCGGAGCGCGGGGAGCTTCCGGACCTCGCGGGAGTTGACCTCGGCCATCTCCTCGGCGACGTCCAGGATGTGGATCGCCTCGGCGCGGGACAGGTCGGCGGTGGAGAGGAGGTGCTTCACGCTGCGCCCCCGTCGCCGTGCGGCTCGCTCTGTTCGATGACGACGGCGTCGGTGCCGTCGGTCTCGGTCAGGCGGAGCGTGACGCGCTCGTCGGACGCCGTCGGCAGGTTCTTGCCGACGTGGTCCGCACGGATCGGGAGCTCGCGGTGCCCCCGGTCGACCAGGACGGCGAGCCGGACCGCGCGCGGGCGCCCGATGCCCTGGAGCGCGTCGAGCGCGGCGCGGACCGTGCGGCCGGAGTACAGCACGTCGTCGACCAGCACGACGACCGTGCCGTCGATGCCGCCCGCGGGGATCGTCGTCCGGTGCGGAGCCCGGCCGATCCCGCGGCCGAGGTCGTCCCGGTGCATGGTGACGTCGAGCGTGCCGACGCGCGAGCCGCCGGCCGGACCCCACTCGGGGTCGATGTCGGCCAGGATGCGGTCGAGCCGCTCGGCCAGGACGGCACCCCGTGTCGGGATGCCCAGGAGGACGAGGTCCGAGGCGCCGTGGTTGGCCTCGAGGATCTCGTGCGCGATGCGTGTCAGAGCACGCGTGATGTCGGGGTGCTGCAGGACCGTTCTGGTGCCCACGCCGACCTCCTTCCCCGCCTCACCGGACGGCATTAAAGGATGCTGACGTGGTCAACCCTACCGGGACTCCTGGTCCGGTGCGACCGTCCGACCGGACGGTGCACGGCCGCCGGCGACCGCGCCGAGCACGCCGTTCACGAACCCGGCGGACTCCTCCGTCGAGAGCGACTGGGCGAGCTCGACGGCCTCCGCGATGGCGACCGCGTCGGGCACCTCGGGGTTGTACCGCAGCTCCCAGACGCCCATCCGCAGGATGCACCGGTCGAGCACGGGCATGCGGGCGATCGACCAGCCCTGGGCGTGCTCGACGATGACCTTGTCGAGCTCCGCCCGGGCGTCGTCGACACCCGTGACGATCTGCCTGGCGTAGTCCCAGCTGGAGGCGCGCTCCGGCTGGTCGAGGTGCCGGACGGTCTCCGTGGCGAGGACGTCCGAGATCGGCAGCTCCCGCACCTCGGCCACGTACAGCATGTCGAGGGCGCGCTTGCGGGCCTTCGAGCGAGCACTCATACGGTCAGCGCCTAGGAGTTGACGCGGCCGAGGAAGCTGCCGTCGCGCGTGTCGATCTTCACCAGGGTGTCGGTCTCCAGGTACAGCGGGACCTGGATCTGGTAGCCCGTCGCCTTGATCGTCGCCGGCTTGGTGCCGCCCGAGGAGCGGTCGCCCTGCAGGCCCGGCTCGGTCTCGATCTCCGTCGTGATCGACGTCGGGAGCTCGATGTAGAGCGGCGTGCCCTCGTTGATCGCGATGGTCACCATCGCGGACTCGAGCAGGAAGTTCTTCGCGTCGCCGACGACCGTCGCGGGGACCGGGATCTGGTCGTACGTGTCGGTGTCCATGAACACGTAGGAGTCGCCGTCCTCGTAGAGGTACTGGTAGTCGCGGCGGTCCACGGTCGCGGTCTCGATCTTCGCACCGGCGTTGAAGGTGCGGTCGACGACCTTGCCCGACACGACGTTCTTGAGCTTGGTGCGGACGAACGCGCCGCCCTTGCCCGGCTTGACGTGCTGGAACTCGACGACCGACCAGAGCTGCCCGTCGATGATGAGAACGGCGCCGTTCTTGATGTCAGTGGTACTGGCCATGAGTCTTCGATGTCCCGTTCGGTCGTGTGTTGTGAAGGTCTGCGGGCCGCGCGGGCCCCGGACGAGTGTAGCGGACCGGGCCCGGCTCACTCCCGCTTCCGCGCGAGGGCGGCGTCGACGGCCGCCCACGCGAGCAGCACCACCGCCGCTCCCCCGAGCAGCCCGCCGGCGGCACCGGTGGACAGCACCGCGGTGGGGCGTGCCGGGAGCGCCAGGTAGACGATCGAGAGCACCCCCGCCCCGGCGCCGAGCAGCACGAGCAGCACGCGGCGGATCACCCCGGCGAGCGTCCGTCGGTCGCGGCGGTCGGAGAACAGCCGGATGTTCACGGACAGCTTGCCGGTCTCGATCGCCTCGCCGATCCGGTCCACCCGGCGCGGGAGCCGCCGCGCGGCCGTCACCGCACCGAACAGCTCCCGGACCGCGATGTCCCGGATCCGCCCCGGTCGGAGCTGGTCGCGGATCTGCTCACCCGCGAGGCCGCGGGACTCCTCGAGCAGGTCGAACGACGGCGCGAGCGTGCGCAGCGTGCCCTCGAAGATCGCGAGGGCACGGGCCGCCGCGACGAAGTCCGGTGGGGCGGTGAGCCGGTACCGGCCGAACACCTCCACGGCGTCGTCCACCGTCTCGACGCCGATGCGGGCGCCCGGCCCGAGCTCGTCGGCGACGAACCGGGCGATGTCCCGGCGGAAGTCGGGTTCGTCCTCGGCGTCGCGCACCGGCGCCATCCGGAGCACCGCGTCCGCGATCGCCTCGGTGTCGTCCTGGATGTACGCCGCGAGCAGCTGCTGCACGGTGTCGCGGAGTCCGGGGTCGAGCCGCCCGACCGAGCCGAAGTCGATGAGCGCCGGGCGACCGTCCGGCAGCAGGATGACGTTCCCCGGGTGCAGGTCGGCGTGGTAGAGCCCGTCGAAGACCACCTGGCGGAGGAACGCCCGGAGGATCGCGCGCATCGGCTCGTCGAGGTCGCGGTCCGACCGTTCGGCCCGGAGCGCGCTCAGCGTGTCGCCCTCGAGGAACTCCATGACGAGCACGCGTCGCCCGGAGAGCTCCTCGTGCGGGGTCGGGAACACGATCTCGTCCGGGCGTGCGCTCCGGGCCTGCGCCGCCCGCAGTGCCGTCAGGTTCCGGAGCTCCGAGGTGAAGTCCACCTGCCGGACGAGGTCGGCGGCGTACTGCGCGGCGACCTCGGGCACACCGACCTGGCGGGCCTCGGTCGACCAGCGGGCCAGGAACCGCACGACCCGGAGCGCGATGTCGACGTCGCGACGGACGGCCGCGTCGATCCCCGGGCGCTGGACCTTCACCGCGACCTCCGTGCCGTCCTGCAGCCGGGCGCGGTGCACCTGCGCGATCGACGCCGCGGCGACCGGCACCGGGTCGAAGGACCGGAAGACCTCGTCGACGGGCGCACCGAGCTCCCGCTCGAGCAACGCCGCCACCTCGTCCGCGGGTGCCGGCGTGACGCTGCGCTGCAGGTGTGCCAGGCCCTCGGTCCACTCGGCCGGGAGCAGGTCGTCGCGCGTGGACAGCAGCTGGCCCATCTTGACGAAGCCGCCGCCGGCCTCCTCGAGGGCACGGCGCAGGTGGTCGGCCTGCCGGGTCCGGAGCGCCGAGGTCTCCGGGTCGTGCGAGAAGTCGAGGCGCCGGAAGGGCAGGAGTTCGTGGCGGCGGGCGATCGCGAGGAGCTCGGCGAACCGGCGGCCGCGGGACCGGAGGGTCCCGGCGGCGGCCTCCGGCGAGCCGCCGAGGTCGCTCAGGCGGGGCGGGGTGGGCACGACCCCAGTCTGCTCCCCCGTCCTGCGTGGTCGGTCGCGGCGGGGCCGGTCGCGGCGGGTCGGCCGGGGCGTGGTCGGTCGCGGCGGGGCCGTCCGTCGCGGGGTCGGCTCCTCCACAGCCGGGAGGCACGGCTCGCCGTCCACAGGTCGGCCGGCGTCGGACACGGGGCCGCGCGTGCTGCGTCAGGCTGCCGGCATGGAGACAGCACTCGTCGGGGCGGTCATCGCCGCGGGCGCGGCGGTCGTCGCCGCCGTGGTCAGTTGGTTCGGCGCGTTCCAGAACCGGCGGACGGCCGATCGGGACCACGCATGGCGGCGGCTCACCTGGGCGATCCGCCGTGCCGAGACACAATCGGAGTACGACATCTCGAAAACTGTGCTCGAGCGGTTGATGAACGTACCGTGGGCCCCGAAACCGGACAGGAACCTCGCCCGGCGCGCGTTGCGGCGGCACCGGTTCGAATCCGTCCGCGACCGAGAACCGGAGGCCGACTGATGCCACTCTTCCGCCCGCTCCCCGACGCACCGCGGTTCAAGATCGACGGCACCGAGGAGGATGACGCGATCCTGGATGCCTGGGTCGACGGCGCGAGCCTCGAGGAGTGGTACGAAGTGGAGCGCACCGGCATCGTCACCGTGTCGATGCGGGTGAAGTGGTGGTGGCGGCGGACCCGCCGGGTGCTGCGCTGAGGCGGTCGACTCAGGCGCCGTCGCCGTTGTAGCGCGCGGTCGCGCCGGACTCCACGAGCTCGCGGAACCGGTGCAGCGCGTGCTCGGCGCCGACGCCGTGCTCCTGGTGGACGGCGATGCCCCGCGCGCGGAGCTGCTCCTGCCAGTCGGCCGGCACCGGCCCCTCGTCGAAGCCCGTGATGCGCTCCACCGTGGCACCGTCGGCGGCGAACTCGACGGCGGACACCCCCGACCACAGCAGCGCGCCCAGGCACATCACGCACGGCTGCGCGTTCACGACGAGCGTGCGCCGGCGCCCGACGTCACGGCCGAGGTTCCAGCCGCCGACCCGGGCGTGCGCGAGTCCGAGCGTGACCACCTCCGCGTGCATCGAGGAGACGTTCGAGTGCAGGACGAGGTTCGTCCCGATGGACAGCACGTCACCGGACTCCTCGTCGACGACCACGGCGGCGAAGGGGCCGCCGGTGCCCTCCTCGACGTTCCGGGTGGCGAGCTCCGTCACGAGCGCGAACCGGCCGGCGCGACCGGGCAGCTGCTGCGGCGCGGCAGCCTGGGCCGCCCGCAGCCAGTCGGGCACACCGACGCGGAGTTCGGTGGGGAACGGGGCGAGGACGGGAGCGGTCATGGCGAGGACGCTAGCGAGACCCCGTTTCGCGGGTGTTTCGCGGGCGAGACGCGCCGGCAACAGCCCTAGACGCCGACCTCCTGGTACGCCGTGAACAGCAGGTGGTCCTCGGGCCCCTCGAGGGTGACCGGCTTGCCGACGCCGTCCAGGATGATGAAGCGGAGCATGCCTGCGCGCGCCTTCTTGTCCCGTCGCATCGTCGCGAGGAGCCCCTCCCAGCGTCCGAGCCCGTAGGTGGTCGGGAGTTCGAGGGACTCGAGGACCGCGCGGTGCCGGTCGACGGTCGCGTCGTCGAGGTGTCCCGTGAGCCGGGCGAGCTCCGCGGCGAACACCATGCCGACCGAGACCGCCGCGCCGTGCCGCCACTGGTAGCGCTCGGCGTGCTCGATGGCGTGTCCGAGGGTGTGTCCGTAGTTGAGGATCTCGCGACGCCCCTGCTCGGTGAAGTCGTCCGACACGACCTGGGCCTTGAGCGCGATCGCGAGCTCCACGACCCGGCGGAACTCCGGCGTCGTCGGGTCGGTCACCCACGCGACGTCGGCCTCGATGATCTCGAGGATCTCCGGAACGGCGATGAACCCGGCCTTCACGATCTCCGCGAACCCGGTGAGGATCTCGTTGCGCGGCAGCGTCCGGACGAGGTCGAGGTCCGCGACGACCGCGCGGGGGGCGAAGAACGCGCCGACGAGGTTCTTGCCCTCGTTCGTGTTGATGCCGGTCTTGCCGCCCACGCTCGCGTCCACCATGCCGAGCACGCTCGTCGGGATCGCGACGTACGGCACGCCACGCAGCCACGTCGCGGCGACGAACCCGGCGAGGTCGGTGACCGCCCCGCCGCCGAGGCCGATGACCGCGTCCGTGCGGGTGAAGTCCGACTGCCCCATGATCTGCCAGCAGAACGCGGCGACCTCGACGCGCTTGGCACCCTCGGCGTCCGGCACCTCGGCGATGAGGGCCTCGAGCCCGGCGTCGACGAGCAGGTCCCGGAGGTCGTTCGCCCGCGCACCGAGCGTCGGCGCGTGCACGATGAGCACCTTCGCCACGCGGGGGCCGAGCAGCGCGGGCACCGAGCCGAGCAGGCCGTTCCCCACGGCCACGACGTACCCGTCGTCGCCGCCGACGCGGATCTCGGTGGTGCCCTCCGGCAGGATCGACTCGGTCGACGCGGTCACGGTGCTCCTTCGTTGGTGGTGCCGGTCGTCCCGGCGGGGCCGTCGGCCTGTCGCAGCCAGGCGACGACGTCGTCGACGACGTGCGACATCGGCCGACGGGAGGTGTCGAACACCGCGTGGGCGAGTTCGGCGTAGGTGGCGGCGCGCTCGTCCATGATGGTCTGCCACGCGTCGAGGCCCCCGTCGGCGAGCAGCGGCCGGTCACTGCCGGCGATCCGGTCGGCGACGGCCTCGGGCGACACGGTGAGCAGGACGACGGACGCTCCGGCCATGGCCTCCCGGGTGGCCGCGTGCGTGACGGCACCGCCACCCACGGCGATCACCCCGCCGGTCGCCATCGCGGTCCGGACCGCCCGCGCCTCGAGGTCACGGAAGACGGGCTCGCCGCGCTCGGCGAAGATCCCGGGGATGGGCCCGTGCTCGCGGACGATGACCCGGTCGGTGTCGGTGAACGGGACGCCGAGTGCCTTGGCCACGCGCTTGCCGACGCTGGACTTGCCGGCGCCCATCGGGCCGATGACCACGACCGGAGCCGCTCGACCGCCCGACGGCACCGGCGCCGTCGGCTCGGTTGGGAGGGTCACCAGGCCGAGGAGTGCTCGGCGGCCTCGGTGCGACGGGTGCGGAGCGTCTCCGGGATCGACGCCAGGTACGCGTCGAGGTTGCGCTTCGTCTCCACGACGTTGTCGCCCCCGAACTTCTCGAGCACCGCGTCGGCGAGGACGAGCGCGACCATGGCCTCGGCCACGACGCCCGCCGCGGGGACGGCGCACACGTCGGACCGCTGGTGGTGCGCCGAGGCGTCCTCACCGGTCGTGACGTCGACGGTGTGCAGCGCGTGCGGGACGGTCGCGATCGGCTTCATGCCGGCGCGGACCCGGAGGACGGTGCCCGTGGACATACCGCCCTCGGTGCCGCCGGCGCGGTCGGTCGTGCGGTAGATCTCGCCGTCCTCGCGGAAGAGCTCGTCGTGCGCCTCGGACCCGCGGCGCGCGGCCGTGGCGAAGCCGTCGCCGACCTCGACGCCCTTGATCGCCTGGATGCCCATGATCGCCGCGGCGAGTCGGGCGTCGAGGCGACGGTCCCACTGCACGTGGGAGCCGAGCCCCGGCGGCACGCCGTAGAACAGGACCTCGACGACGCCGCCGAGGGTGTCGCCGTCCTTCTTCGCGGCCTCGACCTCGGTCACCATCCGGGCGGAGGTCTCGGCGTCGAAGCACCGGAGCTGGTCGTCGTCGAGGCGGTCGACGTCGTCGGGCATCGGCAGTGCGGTGCCGTCCGGCACGCGGACGGTCCCGACCTGCAGGGTGTGCGCGACCGAACGGATGCCGAGCTCGGCCAGGAACGACTTCGCGACGGCGCCGAGCGCCACCCGGGCAGCGGTCTCACGGGCCGAGGCGCGTTCGAGGATCGGGCGGGCCTCGTCGAAGCCGTACTTCTGCATGCCGACCAGGTCGGCGTGGCCGGGCCGCGGCCGGGTCAGCGGTGCACTGCGGCCGCGCGAGGCGTCGGTCTGCTCGACCGGCTCGGGGTTCATGACCTCGACCCACTTCGGCCACTCGGTGTTGCCGATGCGGATCGCGATCGGGCTGCCGAGCGAGTACCCGTGCCGGACGCCGCCGGACACGTGCAGCTCGTCCTGCTCGAACTTCATGCGGGAACCCCGACCGTAGCCGAGCTTGCGACGCGCGAGATCGGTGCGGATGGACTCGAACGACACCGGGACACCCGCGGGCAGGCCCTCGAGCATCGCGATCAGTTCGGGTCCGTGGGACTCACCAGCAGTCAACCAACGAAGCATGGTGTCCATCCTCCCACAGCGCGGACCCGTGCGACGCGCGCCGGTCTACTGGTAGTCGGGGTGCGCGCGGAGCCACGCCTGGAACTGCTTCACCGCCACCAGGTGCTGCGCGTACGTGTCCGAGAACACCGTCTCGCCGGTCTCCAGGTTCACCGTCACGAAGTACTCCCAGTTGCCCGTCGCCATCTTCGTCACCGCGTTGATCGCGAGGTCGCCCGGGTTCGAGATCGGCGCCGGCGGCAGCCCGTCGTGCACGTAGGTGTTGTACTTGTTCGACGCGTCCTCGCGCTCGGCGTCGGTGGTGGTCACGGTGTGCGTGTTGCCGGTGCCGTAGGCCACGGTCGCGTCGGACTGCAGCTTCATGCCCTTGTCGAGACGGTTCTGGAACACCCGGGCGACCTTCGGGTAGTCGGCCGCGAGACCGGCCTCCTTCTGCACGAGCGACGCGAAGATGATCACGTGCTCCTGGTCGGCCTCCGCGACGCCGGCGGCGGCGAGGTGCTCCTTCATCGTGTCGACCATCGACTTGAAGTACTGCGTGGCCGTCCACCCGGGGTTGATCGGGTACGTCGCGGGGAACAGCCAGCCCTCGAGCGTGGTGACGTTCGCCGGCAGACCGTAGGCCGAGAGGTCCTTCGCCGCGGCGTCGACCTCGGCCGCGGTGAGCCCGGCCTTCGAGACCATGCCGGCCTCGATGTCCTTCAGGGCCGTGCCCTCCGGGATGACGATCGACGCCTGCACGCGGTTCTTCGCGTCCTGCAGCGCCGCGAGGGCCGATTTGGAGCTCATCTCCTTCTTCAGGGCGTACGAGCCGGGTTGGAACTGCACGTCGGGCGACGCGAGGAGCAGCTTGTAGAACACCTTCGAGTCCTTCACGACCCCGCTGCGCTGCAGCGTCTTCGCGACGTCCTCACCGATGTCGCCCTGCTTGATCGTGATGGTCACCTTGCTGGTGCCGCTGCCCGTGTAGTCGTCGGCCTCCTGGTGGCCGCTGATCGCGGCGATCACCTGCTGCACCTTCGGCGCGGCGAACGCGTACGCCGAGACCCCGGCGGCGAGCACGACCGCGACGATCACGATGCCCGCGACGAGCGGTCCGCGGCGGCGCTTCGGTCGCGGTCCGCGCGGCTCGCGTGGCGGTCTGGAGGCGCCCCCACGTCCGCCGCGACCGCCGCGACCGCCGTCTCCCGCGCCTCCAGGACCGTCATCGCCACGCGCAGGACCGCCTGCGTCGGGCGCGACGGCGGCACCGCCGAGCGCTGCGGTGCGCTCGTCGTCGCGCACGTGCAGCTCGCCGGTGAGGAGCGCGTGCACCTCGGGGTCGACCGGCGGCGCGTCGGCGACCTGCTCGGCCCGGACCTCGTCGGGCCGGACCCCGTCGGGCCGGACGTCGGTGCGCTGCTCCTCGGCGGCTCGGGCGCGGGCGGCCTCGGCCGCGCGGGCTTCCCGACGGGACATCGGTCGTGCTGTGGCCTCGTGGTCGGAAGTCGTCTTCCGCCCCTCGGCGTCGTTGCCGGGCGCGATGATCGCGTTCCAGTCCAGGTCGTCTGCCAACGGTCCTCGGTCTCTCGGTCGGGAACTCCGCCTGGGCTTCGGTGCTGGGCGACAGTGTGGCAGCCGCGGTCAGGGGAGGGTGGCCCCCGGTGGGGCACTGGACGCACGCTCGTGGTCGAGCGCGTGTTGCAGAATGATAACAGCGGCCGCTTGGTCGATCACGGCACGGGACTTCTTCGTGTTCTTCCCGGCCTGGTGCAGGCCACGCTGCGCCGTCACCGTCGAGAGTCGTTCGTCCACGAGCCGGACGGGGCGGTGCGCCGCGAGCCGCTCGGCGAACGCACGGGCATCGGCGGTCGACGGGGTGTCCCCACCGGACATCGACAGCGGGAGCCCCACCACGATCTCGAGCACGTCGTACTCCTCGGCGAGCTCGAGGATCCGCCGCACGTCGGTCGGCTCCTTCCGGGCGACCGTCTCGACGGGCGTCGCCAGCAGTCCGTCGCGGTCGCACACCGCGACCCCGATCCGGGCCCGCCCGACGTCGACGCCGAGCCGGCGCCCGGATCGGATCGCCACGATCAGGCCGCGAGCCGGTCGGTCACCGCACGCAGCGCCGCGGGCAGCGCGGCCGTGTCGGTCCCGCCACCCTGCGCGAGGTCCGGCTTGCCGCCCCCGCCACCGCCGAGGACCGCCGCGGCTTCCTTCGCCAGCGGACCGGCCTGCACGCCCGCCGCACGGGCGGCGTCGTTCGTCGCGACGATGACCACGGGCTTGTCGTTGATCACGGCACCGAGGACGACCACGGCAGCACCGTCGCCGAGCTGCCCACGGACACCCGTCGCGAGGGCGCGGAGGTCGTCGCCGGACTGCAGGCCCTGCACGGTCTCGGCGACGACGGTGGTCGCCCCCACCGTCGCGGCCTGCCGGGCGATGGTCGGCACGCGCTGCTGCAGGTTCGCCGACTCGAACTCGGCGATCCGCTTCTGCGCCGTGCGGAGGTCCTCCATCAGGGACTGCACACGGGTCGGCAGGTCTTCCCGCGGAGCCTTCAGGGCGCTCGACAGCTGCGACACGATGGTGCGCTCGACAGCGAGGTCGCGGAAGCCCTCGAGACCGACCAGGGCCTCCACGCGGCGGTTGGTCGAGCCGACGCTCGACTCCCCCACCAGGTTGACGAGGCCGACCTGGGCGCTCGACGCCACGTGCGTGCCACCGCAGAGTTCACGGGACCACGGGCCGCCGATGTCCACCATGCGGACCTCGGAGCCGTACTTCTCGCCGAACAGGGCCTGCGCGCCGAGCGCCTTCGCCTCGTCCAGCGGGAGCACGCGGGTGGACACCTCGAGGTCGGACCGGATCGCGGCGTTCACCACTTCCTCGATCTCGGAGCGCGTCTCGGTGGAGACCGGCTGCGACCAGGAGAAGTCGAGGCGCATGTAGCCGGACTTGTTGTAGGACCCGGCCTGGAGCGCCTCCGGGCCGAGGATGTCCCGCAGCGCGGCGTTCACCAGGTGGGTCGCCGAGTGCGCCTGGGTCGCGCCCCGGCGGTACTCCGCGTCGACGACGGTGGTGGCGGGGGCGCCGACACCGACCTCGCCGGAACGGACCTGGACGGTGTGGCTCCAGAGACCCGCGACCGGACGCTGGACGTCGAGGACCTCGAGGTCGAAGCCGTTGCCGACGATCGACCCCTGGTCGGCGTCCTGGCCGCCGGACTCCGCGTAGAGCGAGGTCTCGCCGAGGATGACCTCCGCGATGTCGCCGGCCACCGCGCGGTCCACGCTGACGCCGCCCACGATGATGCCGAGCACGTTCGTCTCGGCCTCGAGCGCGTCGTAGCCGAGGAAGACCGTCTCGCCCTTCGCCCGGAACGCGCTGTACACGCTGAGGTCGGCGAGGGCCGTCTTCTTGCTCTTCGCGTCGGCCTTCGCCCGGGCACGCTGCTCGGACATCAGGGTCTCGAACGCGGACCGGTCGACCTGCACGCCGGCCTCCTCGGCCATCTCCATCGTGAGGTCGATCGGGAAGCCGAAGGTGTCGTGCAGCAGGAACGCCGTGTCGCCACCGATCGAGGGGGCGCCGTCCTGCTTGGCACGCTCGACCGCGACGTCGAGGATGGTAGTGCCCTGCGCGAGGGTGCGGAGGAAGGTCTCCTCCTCCGCGTAGGCGATCCGGGCGATCCGGTCGTAGTCCGAGGCGACCTCGGGGTACGCCTCGCGCATCGCGTCGCGGGACGCCGGGAAGAGCCGCGGGAACGTCGCGTCCTCGACGCCGAGGAGCCGCATCGCGCGGACGGTCCGGCGGAGCAGCCGGCGCAGGATGTAGCCCCGGCCCTCGTTCGACGGGCTCACGCCGTCCGCGATGAGCATGAGGGCGGAACGCACGTGGTCGGCGATGACGCGCATGCGCACGTCGTCCTCGTGCACCGCGCCGTACTGCCGCCCGAGATCGCGGCCGCCTGGTCGAGGACCGGACGGACCTGGTCGATCTCGTACATGTTGTCGACGCCCTGCTTGATGAATGCGACGCGCTCGAGGCCCATGCCGGTGTCGATGTTCTTGTTCGGCAGTTCGCCGGTGATCTCGAAGTCGTACTTCGAGCGGACGTCCGCGATCTGGTACTGCATGAACACGAGGTTCCAGATCTCGACGTACCGGTCGTCGTCGGTCGCGGGACCGCCGTCGACGCCGTACTCCGGACCGCGGTCGAAGAAGATCTCGGAGCACGGACCCGCCGGTCCGGGCTGACCGGTCGACCAGTAGTTCGTGTCCTTGCCGAGTCGCTGGATCCGGTCGTCGGGCAGCGAGGAGTGCTGCTTCCAGAACGCGATCGCCTCGTCGTCCTCCTCGTACACGGTGACCCAGAGGTCGTCCGGCGAGAAGCCGAGGCCGCCGTCGGACTCCGGCGTCGTCAGGAACTCCCAGGCGTACTGGATCGCCTGCTCCTTGAAGTAGTCGCCGAACGAGAAGTTCCCGTTCATCTGGAAGAAGGTGCCGTGGCGGGGGGTCTTGCCGACCTCTTCGATGTCGTTCGTGCGGATGCACTTCTGCACACTCGTGGCACGCGGGTACGGCGCGGGGATCAGGCCGGTCAGGTACGGGATGAACGGCACCATGCCGGCGACCGTGAAGAGGAGCGACGGGTCGTCCGAGACGAGCGAGGCGGACGGGACGACGGTGTGGCCGCGGTCACCGAAGAACTGGAGCCAACGGCGGCGGATCTCTGCGGTCTGCATGGTGCTTCCTGATTCAGGTTC